>Ga0214545_1000070_pt1 | contig 105127 bp, 45 predicted proteins | sample CNSS4metaG_FD_160064 | JGI IMG/M metagenome (GOLD analysis project Ga0214545, IMG submission 160064) | Root nodule microbial communities from cowpea collected in UCLA plant growth center, Los Angeles, California, USA - CNSS4 | ecosystem: Host-associated > Plants > Roots > Nodule | place: USA... | reverse complement strand
CCTGATCAAGAAGCAAGGTTGATGAGGTCAGAAAGAGGGAGAACAGAGGGAGAGCTGAGTATGCAGAGAAGGAGGAAAATGAGGTGAGTTTGGTGCTGTTTTTGGAAGAAAAAGAGGGGTCTTGCATCGGTCATGTAAAAAAAAAAAACTCACATGAAATAAAATTAATTTTAAGTAATACCAAGAGATCAAAACGAAAAACAACATCTGTTATGTTCATTTATGTGGCTTGAATTGAAGTAAAATATTGCTACTTTATATAATTAATTATGTATTTGTCTAAAATTCAAATTCAACCAAACTTTTCTTAGAAAGGAGGTGTTTTAAATATTAAAATAATGCACGTAAAGACAACATGACTATTACATAAAAAAGTAACAATAATTTATAATTCGTTGTCTCCATTTTTAAATCAATAGCATATAATGTTATAAACTATTCTATTATATTTCTTTTAATTTGATTCTCTTTTACAAAATTCAAACAACATCATATTTTACTTCAATTCTCTTCATTTCGTCTCTTACTTTGAGTAAAACTCATCCTTACCCTTACTTTTACTCCATCATGCCTGTCACCGCAAAACATTGATGATTGTTATGTCTTTGTCTCTTGGCGTGTACCTAGGATTATGCCCATTAAGATTTTTAATTACAGTCTCTTCGCTACGTTGAAGAAACGTTCTATATTCTTTTTAAATTATTATTTTCATTATTTTTAATTATTAAATTATATTATTTAAAAAAGTCAAAATAAATAATTAAAAATAATTGAAATGAATAAAAAAAAAGTTAAAATATCATTATTTAAAAACTGGACGATATTTATCGAAACCCGTGTCAGTGAATTTACAATTGAATCACTGAGTTATTTATTGATCCAACTTGTTCGGTCTATGCTTAAAATACAAAAATATATTACAAATATAATGTAAATATAACTTTTTATCACAATAAAATAATAATAATAATAATAATCTATATTTATAATAATAAAGTGATTCCTCTTTTTGTGTTCACATTTCATAATATCTATTTTACTCTTAGTTATTTTAAAAATAATTCATCTTTTATAATATTCGTTTCACCTTCAATTATTTTAAAATTAATTATTTTATAAATAATTTAATTTTAATTATTTTTTATTTTTCTACAATTTGAAATCTCTTTTATCTTAAATTATTATTTAAATTTTCTTTTTACATATTTTATTTTTTTTAATTTTATATTTAACAACTATTTTAAAAATTATATATTTGTTATTGATCTTAAATTTCTTAAAAATTAAAAAATACAAATACAAATGACAGCATCTGTTCAATAATAATAATAATAATAATAATAATAATAATAATAATAATAATAATAATAATAATACAAATAAAAAATTACATCCAGAACATTTTAATTTTATAATTTAACGGTAACACAATCAAATTCTTAATAACAATAAAAGTTCATAAACATATTCAAAAGACTATGTATGTAATGGAAAAAAATCTGGACTGGGTCTATTTCTTTTTTCCCTGTTTATTAGATTGTTTGAAAGAAATTGTTTTTTTCTTTCCATGAAACTCCTTTGTAGTTGAATGATGCTCTAATTAAGAAATTTCTAAAATATTTTATATAAAGCTTTTATTTTTTTAATATGATTTGAGATTATATTTATTAAAGGATATGTATCATTTGAGTATATATGTATTAAAGGAAATGTATCATTTCTAATATATATATATATATATATATATATATATATATATATATATGTATATACTTGTTTCAAAGTTTAGGTTCTACTGTGTGTAAAATATTAACCTCTTTTTTAATATTTGAACGAATTTATCAAGAAGTACTTTATGCATATTTATTAGTATATTAATATTAAAATGACTTTTTAATGTATATAGGTAAACTTGGGAAATAATTTGTTTTTTCAATAAAACATATTTAAACTTACAAACGAGTTAAAAAAGTTTAACTCAAGCTTAGTATTTTCTTTAGAAGTTTTAATTGTGCTCGATTAAATAAATAAGCCAAACTCAATCATTAATACTTTTTGCAAGTTAAGTTCAAGCTTTAAACATTTGGGTTGACTTTATTAGTTTACACCAGTGCTTACAAATATCATAGTTTCTCTCAACTATTTAAAGAATTTACAAAAAACATCAAAAGAGCAAAATTTAGTAATAAAAAGTAAAAATAATGTATTAAAATTTAATAATTTTCAATAAATTTTAATTAAGGATAAAACTATAAATGAAGTGTCTTAATTTTATATATTTTTTAAAACACCCTTTATTTTCGCTTTAGATAATCACACAAATTATTGTTATTTCTTGTATAATTCATATTTCTTATATATTTTATCATAGATTGAAATTCATTAAAATAATAAATTTTTGTAGATTTTATTTTAATTAAAGAATCTATTTATTAATTTTTAATAGCATTATGAATAATAAAAATGTATTAAAACTAACCGTGCCCCTTGTCCTACAAAAAAAAAATGGTATTAGTGTTCCGTGTCTGACTCCACGCGCTTGGAAATTGGAACTGCTGTCGTTATGTATAAAGACAGAATTTATTCGGTCTTCATCGTCAAATTTTTATATTTAAATTATAAGTTCATAAATTATTATTTTATTATTGTACTTTAGTTATATTTACTACTGTTATTTTATTATAAAAGATTATTTGTTAAGAATGTAAAAAAATAAAAAATAAAAAAGTTAATGTAGAAGGAATATTTTTCTTTGTTATTACCCCTTTCCCTTTGTTGTTAGCCATAGTATTAAGAGACACAGGAATAAGTGGGAAAATTTCACACACCATATCATATAATCTATGTCCTGTACACATAATGGGTCTATGATGAAGTTACTTATCATTCTGCAAAATTGTTAGGAAATTAATGTGAATGAGAAATTTTACATAAGATAAAAATTAACAAAACAAATTATATATAATTAAAAGTATCTAATAACTCATTATTCTTTTAAGATTTTGAGTTGAATTTAATATTTTAATTTTTTTATAGAAGTTTATTTATAATTCATGGTTTTAAAAATTTGGCTCTCATATAAAAATTAACGACGGTAAATATTATTTTTAAAAGGATTAAAACTAATGAATCATATTCTTACTTTAAGAACACAGCAATTGTAACTACCGCGCCTCTGGTTTCAAACAAACTAAACGGTTGGCTAGTAAGAAGGGTTTGGCAACTTATAATTATTTTAACTAGTTTGAATAAAGTTAATCATACTTTTAGTAAACAAAACAACTGTGATTTATAAAAATAGAATAAAAACACAAGTTAGGTATTAGGTCACCAACATTGAAATTGTAAGGAAAATATTGTAAGAAGTAAGAAATACGTAAGGAATTAAACTACCAACCAACACAAGACCAAACGGTCAATTAATAAAGCATAATAAAAGTAAAGTGGTTTCAATTTAAAATGTCATACAAATTATTTAACTTTTTTAGCATTAGGAATTTAGCACAATTATAAAGAAAAAATACTGCATAAATATCGATAACGAACAATGAAAGGTTACTTTTTTTAATTTTTCGTATATTTTTGAATTCTGTAGAAGGAAATCCTAAATACAAAAAAATACATATATTATCACTAGAAATATTAGATTTTATGTTTAAATAAATAAGTAAGTAATAAATTATTGAGACCGGTCTTATATAAAAAAGTTTAGGTTTTATGTGGACGTTACAAAAGAAATGATAAAATTATTATAAAAGGTATCCGGATAAAGTATAAAGAAAAAGGTACCAAATCACTAAAGCAATATTGTAAATAAAGAAAATATTCGAAAAAGTGAAGAGTGAAGATGACCCACAAAAATAGTCGATAATTTTTTCTTTTAATTTCAAGTATCTTTCCCCTAATAATTCATGCTTAATATATTTACATGTTTAAAATATATACATAATTTCCGTACAATTTTAAAGCTAAGTGTTTGAAAGTATACATAAATCTTTACTTTGGCAAATAAATTATCTAATCACTATTTTATTCTAAATAATTAATATACGTGGTTGAGAATAGTAATAAATTCGTTTAGATGTAGTAGGAACAAAAGTTCAATTGATAGAATTATTGGCAATCATCATATATATGATTAGGTATTGTTCGCTTTATAGAGTTTATTCCATCATGATTTTGTCTTTAAAAAACATCTCAACGAATAAAAAGAGAAAGATTATTTAAATCATCTTAAATCTCGACTTTTAAACGATATGGGACTATTAAACGCAGTAAGAATATATATATATATATATATATATATATATATATATATATATATATATATATATATTACGTCGCTTAGGAGTCAAGGTTAAGTACAGTTTAAATACTCCTTGCTCCCTCCATCTTCTGAAACACCTTTTAAGGACAAAATCGTGACAAAAACCCACGTAGTTCCAAAGCGAACAATACTTTGAGAATGCAGTCGTTGTTCCTAACGATGGCTGTTAATCAAATCGGACGGTGCCTTTTGAGGATAAAATCGTGATCAGAATAAGTTTTGTAATCATTTTTTTTCTCTTTTGTTACACACTTTTTTTAGTCTCACATTTGATTATTTTTAATATTTTTTTTACATGACAATGTTTGACTCTTAGTTTTAAATGTTCAAACGCATAAAATTTTCATTTATTAAGTAATATAAACATTTTTTTATTATCTTTGATTCTTATTTTTTTGTTTTATTTGATTTTTTTTTTGCTAAAATAATTTTCATTGTTCCTCAATTCTTTCACTCTTTTGATATCCAAATTTTTTTTTCAAATTTTTAAGATACTTTCCATCTTATAATACCGTTGTTATACATTTTTTTTCTTTGTACGATTTTATTCAATGATATATCAAATCATTTTTAGAGCACACAATTTATCATTTATACTTTTTTTAATATTTGTATTTGTTGTTTATTTTTATCATGTAGAATATTATTATGATGATTTTTTTTATAATTACTTTTATTTTCTAAGTTATTATCATACGTCCAATCTTATTGGTCAACTATGAAATTTCATTTACAGTAATATAATAATTTAATATAATTATCATAAATTTTGTTTATCACTATCCAAAATAGATTGAAGTTCAAAAGATGAAAATCTATGTCTAAATTTGAAATATTTTTAGTTTAATATTTTTTTCTCTAAGCTATCTCGTTCAAGTGGTATATTATAATCTTTGTTAGTGTATGAAAAAAAGATATTTCATCAGAATTTAGAGAAAGAATGAAAAAAGACATTGGAAACATTTTTAAAATTAAAAAATTGATTTTTTTATAATTTAAAAAAAATATTTTATAAGTTTACCGATTTTATTTCATTAATAATTTCAAAATTAATAGATATTTTAGTTTTGTTGAAACATATGTGTAACTGTGTAATATTTTATATAATTATTTCACTCTTATAAAATTGTTATTTGATATTCGTATTTAAATTTATACAGTTATACTTATTTTAAATGTTTAACATTGAAGAAAAATTAGAATATCACATTGAATATTTAATAATATATTTTATTTGTCGAGATATTTTCTTAAACAATTAATTGATATTTAAACTTTAAGAAAGTCACTAGTGTAAAAACAAATTTATAAGGTCCCAAGTTTCACGTTGCATGTAGCAAAATTCGACCTTGAAAATGCATAATGAGATTTTTGTAAATATTTTGTCAAAATTGGCATGCGATGTCCTTATAACGTCTGTTGTCAAACCTAGGGGAGGTTTGACACCCCTTAACATATAATGACCTAAGGTTTGACGTCCTTTAACTTTTGTTATGAGGGGGTCTGATGTCAATTTGACTTTTAAAATTTTAGAAACAGTGTCAACCCTTCACCTTTCTCTTTCTCGAGAAACCTCCAAAGTGCAATGACAATGACAAACTTGTACGAGGAAGTTCTTAAACCCATTTCACTCCATCTTGTTATTGTGTATTCATTTGGACTCAAGCTTTCATTATCCTTGATTGCATTTTGACTCAATTTTTTCTTCTGTATTCAAGTATAGAGTGTTCAGGTATGAGATATTGGTCACAAATTCATAATTGTGAAGATTTTGGGGTAAAAAACTTCAAATGGTCATAATTTCAAATTGGTCACAAATTTTAAGATATGTTTTTTTTTTTTTTCACCAAGTTTTCCATACTTTATAGCTTTATTTGAAATACTTATAGTACTTAGGAAATTTTGGAAATTTTTGTGGTATGTTCTTGAATTGTATATTGATTTTTCATAATTTTATTGGAGAAAAATATTGACACAAAATTAAAAAAAAAAATCCACAAATTGACGTCTATTATCCGACATCAATTTAACATCTTTCACACCTTGGACCTTCAACTAATATATACAAAAAAAATCTAAAATAACATAGGTTAAAAATCTTCTTTATATTAATAAATATGTACGAATATATAAAAAATGAAGATGAATGACAAAAAAAAATTATACGCGTATAAATAAAAATAAATCTTTGCATGAAGAATATGATGATAGGATGAGATGTTGAAACATGTCCTATTTCACTTGTTATCACAACTGTATGTCATTATATGCCTAAGAAAGTGTGAATAAAAAATAAATAAATAAAGGATTTACAAGTTGAGAGCGAAAGATATAGTCGTGTTGGGGATAATTGTAAAAAGGAAAATGATACTTTAACCCACTTTTTTTGACCCACTTTTAACTTATTACTTCAATCATCATTAGATCATTTTTTTTATTCTTTTTAGTGATGTGATATGATGATCTAATGGTGATTGAAGTGGTGGGTTAAAAGTGGGTCAAAAAAAGTAGGTTAAAGTATCATTATCCTTGTAAAAATTAGATTATTTAATAAGCTCTTGTTTTAATAAAAATCAGATTAATTTCTATTTAATTAATTATTTTTAAATAATTAAATTCATTTGAAAGCAAAAGGATATTAATTTTAACACAAGAAAAAAAACATATTGAAATTTCAAGGGAAAATTTATTTAAAAGTATACTCATAAATTACAATTTAAAAAAAAATCTTTAAGATTGGTTTTTTACAAATTTCTTCTATTATACAACTAAAATTGCTAAATACTTTATATATGTAACATCTCATTTAATAACATACAGTTACTAAACAAAATATTATATAACTGACCATCATTAAACATAGGAATATTGACATGTAACTACTATATTACAGTCATTCATATAAGATATACTGAAATATAGATTTACACATAACAAAGTTGATTTAACTACAACTTTTTAAAGTTTATTTACAAAAGATTCCCCAAATGCAATTCCTCTTCCTTGACTGGTCCAAGTGCTACTTCTTCATCTACTCTCACCAATCAAGTAATAATTACAAATAGAGAACACAAGACAAAACAACAACATAAAGAAAAAAGGTAAGCTAATATACAAAAAAGTTTATTACTTCAAAAGAATACAATTATTAATCATACTTATTCAATCATACCAATCATGAATGAATACTATCCTATTTCATACAAAGACTTATATATGACTCAATTATCTAGATACTTTCATTGATATTGAATTTTGGCAAGTTTTGCACTTGTGGTGACATTTATTACTCTGAAGAGCCATTGCGAATGGGTTTCACCCTACCCCACACAAGGTTAGTCCGTTAATGTCTTTGACCAAGATAAAACCCCTAGACTAAGACCTTGTGCTCTTCTCACCACATACTCTATCCTTCTCTACTTGATAATTGAACGGTTAGCGCGTCAAGATAACTTCCAAATTAAACCCATATATGAATGCATACACTAATATAAATCACTACTAATCCTCCTCAGATTAGTATCAACCATTCTCAAATAAACCTCATACACCAACCATTTCCTAAGTAATAATCAGTATTTACAATAACACACCAAAATGAACATAGAAAATGACTAGTAGACTTTAATGTATTCTCTCAGCAAAATCATTCATTCGCTCAGCGCGTAGTGCCTATAGGCCCCACTCGTCTAACGACTAGATGGCTCGCCCAACGAATAAATCATTGGAGCTCATAAAGATAAATTCCTCCGAAAGTTGTCTAGTGAGTGTATTCTCGACCAGTGACCACCAAGTCAATAAGCTCTCTAACTTTGGCTTCACTTAGCAAGCACACACGCGATCAACGACGCCAAGTCAGTAAGCCCTTTGAATTTAGATTCCTTCAGTGAGTATATACTTGACCAACGACCACCAAGCTAGTAAGTTTTTTGACTTTAGATTCGCTCAACGAGTACATTCTCGCTTAACGACTACCAAGTCAATAAGACCTCTGACTTTGGATTCAGTCAACGAATGCACACTAGACCAACGAGTTTGCATAATTCTGCATAATAATGTCATCCAGTCTAGTCCAAATAGTCCAATAGTCATCACAAATGCCAAAAGCATACCAAATTTGAATTTCACCGCAATCATCAGTATCAATTAATCTCAAATGCAATACAAAAACAACCAACATTTCTAAGTAAGCAAAATTAGACCTAAATCCCAAAATTGACACATCATATATTATTTTACAACTCAAATGCATAGGCAAATCATGGTACAATCATACAAATTACTATATAATATTTATGCTACTCAAAAGCAGTGTAATTAGCTTTCCTCACCTGTGAGACAACTCAGACATCTCAAGAATACCAAACCCCCTTCACGCTTACAGGATGAACAATTTATACCTAGAAACAACACAAACATGATCAGGGTACAACATTAGAACCACTTATCAACAGAGACTTATAAAGATGATTTAGATGCCAAATGCGAGCTAGATCCTCTCACATGCACAAGGAAGAGCAACTGCCCAAGATAAAAATGGTAGAAAACCAACTTACTTAATTGAAGAATATGATCGGACAAAAGTGGAGAGTTGTCACAAGGATCACCTTAGCGGTCTCTGATATTCAAATAGATGAACATAGGATGAGAAATCTAGAGAGAAGTGAGAGAGCTCTAAAAAATGATTTTTAGAAGAATGGTATGTTTATAAATAATGAAACTCGTTTATAAAAGTTATATTTATACTTTAATTTTTTAGTATTACAATAATCTAGTGTCATTATTTTAAATACTACATCGATTCTAAAATAACATTTTCTATATCTTTACATTATCGCACGAAAGAAAAAGGGTAAATATTATTATTTTCAAAAATGCTCTTCATATAAATATGAAAATAACATATTCACGCAAATTCGTATTAAAAATGAATAAATCAGTAGTAATATATTCAAAAGAATAAACTAGACTTATTTAAAATTAGTTTCAAGTTAATATATTTTATAAATGAACAATTTAAAGATTTATTGAATTTTAATTACTTGTAAGCTTAAATTATTGGTGAGATTTTTGGCAAATAACAATTAACTCATTAATAATCATATAATATTAAAATTTATTTGATTATTATTTAATTTTTCTAAAAATAAAGACAGTAAACACAAAATTAAAATATTAGTAGGGATCATTGTGAGGGAGTGTAATAATCAATCTCACTATAAGCGTTTACACTGACTCTAAACTATATAATATATAGTGTCTCATTATCGTGAGATGATTTCCTATTTACTTAAGTGTGTCAAACATGATGTGACTTGTTAAAATGTGTATCTTTTTCCTAAGTGTGACAATATTATTCTTGGTGAAACTGTGTGTTATATTGTTTAAACAAAAATATTACAAATTTAATGTGTTAGAAATCTCACAATAGATAATAGATAAAGAAGAATAAGATAAGCAACATATAAGAAAAAAAAAATCACATGATATCTTATTATCTTATATGAGTATTGAAAATATTTACTTAATATTTTTTTATTTAAATTATATTTTTAAAACTTTTAATTTTAAAAATATCTTTTATATAAAAATAAAAATATATTTAATTATTATGTATAATTGAGAAATCAGATATATAAATATTTAATATTTTGTTATATTTCATTCCTCTATTCTATTCTATTCTGTATATAGAATATATGAATAAAATAAAAGAAAATAGGAATCTCCTTCGTAACTCTATTGTAACTCTTGTATTTTACAAAATCTCTTAAAATTTGAAATAATTAGGTTATTCACAACTCATATTGATAACAAATTGTATTGAAAATCTTTTATCAGTAAAGTTGTCCAGCAAAGTAGTTTCTCGCCATGAAATGGAGGTAAGAGTTATCCTTTAGGTAATTGTGCTTAATAAATATTTTTCTTTGATAAATACCACTATAAAAAGGAAAGGTCCTAACTAACATACTTATTTTTAAAGAAATATTTTTGCTAGAGATAGAGATATTTCAACAAAGAAGATCACTTAAAGTGGTAAATATTTTTTCAAATAATTTATATATTTATGACTGCTATTTGATATGCATATATTTCGTGACGGAATTAAAGAGTTTATAACAATATTTTATCATTACTATTGATTAAGAGAGAAAATTTTCCTCACAAATATTTTTTGACATCTAAGCATTTTATTATAGATTCCATCACAAATATGTGGCTATAAATGCTTTTCATCACAAAAGTAAAAATAACTAACAATGAAAGAATAAATGACACATCAAGTATTATGAAAAGAAAATTAATTATTTAAATGAGTGTAAATTTTTTTTAAAAGTTATTTTTTATAAAGTTATTTAAAACTTACTTTTTAAACTGATATTAAAATTTATTCTAATTAAGTTTAATGAACCTATGCAAATCACAAACAAATATTAAGCTCAGAGTAACTCGTCATACACATTACTTCCCAAACTTACTTCTGTAATCCTCAATCCTCGTCAGGTCTCCACATGCCTTTATATTATTCTAACAATAATGATATTTTAATTTACTTTTTGATTTATTATTCTAATCATTTTTTAATTATCTATTTTTATTTATTTTTAATAATGTTATGTGACGATTTAAGAATGATTAAAGTAGAAAAGTAAAAGTGAGTGAAAATATTATTATCCTATTCAATAATATAGTACTCCCTCACCCACTTCCACATAATGCTCAAGCAATGAAATGCAGGATATTTTTTACATTATATCATTCAATTACAATTCATACTTAAAAATGATGTGATCACTCCAAAAATGTAGAGAAAACAACACAAGCTCCTAATAATTTTGCAGGATACATATTTGGTTCTCAGAATATAATTTCCTACATGAACAATGATATTTTGACAACTTTTTTTTTAGTAACTTCTTCTAAGTTGTTTTAGAATCTAAAGAAAATGAGAAAATAAAAAAATAAAAATCACTTAGAATTATAAAAGAAAGTTGTCAAAAATTTAGTTATTAAAAAATTGTTTTCTTACACATTGCCACCAAATAATTCGAGGTACTTGAAGTCACCTTCTAAGTTTTTTACTCTTGATTGTGCTGCAAAACAAAGTGCCAGAACGCAAGTTAAGAAATAGATTCTAGTTTGAAATCAATGAGGACTACCTCTAGCTTTAGATCACTAAACATGGGTTTGATAGGTTCCCATAATGCAGCCGTCTCTTCATTGCATACTACGACTCTTAAGCTCTCAAGCTCCGTGACTGAGTATGGCAATTCAGACAATCTGGTGCAACCTCTGCAATTGAACCTTTCTAAACTACGAAGCTCCCCTATGTTCTCTGGTAACATACCAAGGTTTACACAGTCAGAAATGTCAAGAAAGTTCAGTTTATGAAGGTTTGTGATGGTGTCTGGCAACTCTTCTAACTTGGTACAAGAAGTAAGCCTCAATGATTCCAAATTCACCAACTTTCCAATTCCTTCAGGAAGTTTAGAAAGATTATGGCAGTTTGTGATGCTTAGCTTCTTTAGGGAAACAATATCAGAGAGTCCAGCTGGCAATTCCTCCACATCACAGTAATCAATGTTCATCTCCTTCAGATTTGGCAGCACATCAGAAACGTTGATGGTGCTGTTTTTGAAGGCTTCGTTCACATTGCACATAAAGAAAGAGAACTTGTGCAGATTCTTCAGTGCCACTCCAGTCTTGCTCAGGAAAGGAATCGAAACCTTCTCTAACCTGATTCGTTTGAGATCAGTAAGATAATCAAGCACCTCTAAATTCTCCAACTCAGCACGATTGACGTCATAATTCGTTATAATCAGGACTTTTAATTTATTCATCTTCATCATGAACGGTGGTAGCGAGCGCTTCTTTTCTCTAAGGTTCATCACTAAAACCTCAACCTCATTTGGCTGCAAGTTGCACCAATCTGAAGTGAATTCTTCATCTGCAAAATCAGACTCAATAATTAGTGTTTGAGAACTCTCTCTCAACATGTGCGCATGCCATATGTGCACCAAGATAGAAAGATGATCATACCAGTTGATATGGATAATGTGCGGGCTGCAATGTGATACTCATTCTGTGTAGTCCACCATTTGGGAATATTGTTCCCTCTTAGGTCAATTATTAGTCTATGCTTCTTCTCAGTCGGCAAATTTCTTGTTTGATGGATGGCTAGGTCCCGAAGAAGACCATGCTGCGTAACATAGTGGTAGTTGTAGTCAACTGTGCCAATCCTGATCAATGAAAAGAAATCAATCGCTCATGAGTCAATGCACCGCAAACAGCACACACAATATTCTCTCCATCGCAGAAGTAAATTTTGTGACAATTATAGGAAAAAGTGCCAATAGGATCATGGCTATTCACTCATGATAAATTCCTCTTTTTTTTTTCTACGCAGAGAATAACTCAAATATCAAATCTTTTTCAAGATGACTTGGAATGTTTAATGCATAGAGATGTTCTCCAATGAGAAGCACTAATTCGCCTTACCTTGTGACAATAAGATCAGCCACGTTCCTTTTGACGAGTTCAAGGATATTCTCCATAGCAATGTCATCATCTTCATCACGCTGTTCTGCACAAATATCAACAAGAGCTGCAGCGGGTATCTTCTGTGCTTCAGGAAATAAACTCAGGTCCGTAAACACCTCAGCAACCTTAGCATTCAAGTCATCAAAGCAATTTTGGAGGCAAGTATGAAGAACATCGTTACTAGAACTATAGGCAAGAATAGAGTGACCCTTTGACAATGTCTTCGCCCTGTTTTGCCAAACCACTGGTGCTTCAAGACTTAAAGATTTGCCGGTCACTATAAGAGCCAAGGGAGAACCACTGCACCCTTTTGCTATCTGCAATTTATTTGATGTGTTCAATGAAATCAGAAATTGATACTAAAACATTTAACATTGTTTTGCAATTATCATAACTGGAAGGTGAAAACTTTTTTAGACAAGTATTCCGTAGTTACAACTTTACACACCACATTTGTAATACTCTAATTGAGCAATAGAGAGTACCTTCTTGACAACATTATCGGGAATTTCAGAACTAGTCTGATCCAGGGATGCAGAGTGGCGAAATAAGTTTAAAGCATCGGCTTCATTCAGTGATTTCAACACGTATGGCTGTCCAAATCCTTTAATTGCGAATCTTGATGTCACTAAAATCTTGTAGTTTGGGATCTGAAACACGAATTTCTCTACTAGAGATGCTGACTCTGGCAAGACACCGTCCAGGACCAACAACATGGGGTTTTTTCCAATCTCTTTTAGCAAAGTTTCCAATCGATAAACTGCACCCTCATCACTTTGAAACTGTGGCTTCTTGCAACCATTGTGTTCAAACAATCTCTCCACTATGGTTCTGAACTTGGGCGCTTCCACATCCACTAAGGAGATGAAGAATATGTTGTCCTTGAATTTACCTAAACAAATTTCAACAAATTTAGAGCTCTGCATATTCAATCTAAAGTTCATATTCCTTAGACATGTTTACAGAACAAGTTAACATATGACCTTCACAAAAAATAAGATCTAGCTTCTTAGGCTAATTATTTTGGACATCATCAAGAACATATAAAATACTTTCATTACTCAACTTCTTAAATCACTTTATTCTCTCCACATTCACACAGTTATTCCCCTAATGGATCAAATGTGCTTGTATTTTCATCAAGTTCAACGTTTCTGCCTCAAAATGGGTAAAAGGTCCCTTAGATGAAACTGTAACGGCTTTCCAAATACAGCCTAAAACCCATTTGTTGCATTCTGATATCAAAACATCCCCTTGTAGCTAATACCTAGCTAGCGTACTATGACTAAAAGTGGCAACCTATACCAAATGTGTCTGCTAACTCACTAGATTCGTTACTCAATGGTACCCAGTAACTAGAAATGAAGTTGAATAACAGCCTAATGGTTTGAGATCAATAGAACCAAAGAAACCCTCAAACAACTTTTCAAACGATACGAATACGAGAAGAGAAAGATGATGAGATAGACACATTCATACCTTTAACTTCCTTGTCAGAACAAAACTTCTTGGCCAACGTTGACTTTCCCGAACCTCCTGTTCCAGTTACTGTGAGCACTGACCCCACATGATGATTATTCAGCAACTTGAACTTCAACGCCCTCAGATGAACATCCAGCCCAACAGTGAAAGCTGGGGGTTCAGGTGGAGAGCACAAGCCTTTTAATTCAGTCCTTCTCGGAACATTCTCCATAAGCGTCGCGTGAATCTCAGAAAGCATGATCTGGTTTTCCAACACAATGATATTTATATTTCCTTGCATATCCAATTTGAAGTACTCATAAATAGAATCGATTAAGTCTTGAAGTTTCTGTTGGGAATTGGCCTTATAACAGAAATTCCACCAATCAACTTTGGAGCACTCCATAACAAGCTCCTTCCCCTGCTTGATCTGATCTATCAGCTTCTGCGTTTCTGTAGCTGGTTTATCCAATCGCTTGTTAAGACCATCTATCTGCCTAGCCATCGGTGCTACTTTTTCGAGGGTGGAATGCAACTTATTCAGGGTGTCTCTGAACTTCACTGCCCTGTCTTTCATGTCCACAACAGTGCTCAGCAATTGATCAAGCACTTTTCCAAGAACAGCATCCAGAATCATAGCCATGACTAGTGCCCACAGAGACTAATTAACTAAAAACACCCAAAATCAGAAACTTTGATCTAACTTCTAACACTGGTATGTGAACCAAACAGACAATAAGAAGGTACCGGAATTAAGAAAATAGAAAAAGGGTGGTGAAATAATACAGAACGCCAACAATAATGCTCCGAAATTTTATTTTTTATCCTCTCTTTCTAAGACGCTGTAACGCGGTACCCGATATCTTTGTTTGTTCGCATCAAAACCCTCTTGGATTTATACGATTTATGTTTTCTTTCTTTTGACAAGGCCCTTTCCCTCTAAACCGTGTTTCCTATTGGCTTTGCTATAAAACGTGGAAGTTTCCTGGATTACAAAGTTTTTTGTTTTTTTTTTTTTGTTTTGACTTGGTTTTGGGGTCAGTGAGACCAACGTCTATAACTTGAGCGAGTTTAGGTTCACGCACTGTTTAATGTTCACATGGATATACAGTAGTCAAGACATTGTCTAAATAATTGTGCGTATTATAGAGAAATGGTATTCTTGTAGTAAAATTTAGTGTGAACATTGAAGAGAATTTCAAACACAGGCAAAGACTTTTATGAACCCTGATGTCAACTACGTCCGCAAAGTCACTCCTCAATTAGTTTCAACCCTTAGACTTAAAAAGGTTATTCCTATTACTGTGTCAAGTATTCTAGAGACGACTCGCTTAATAATGAAAGGATTTCGTTTAGTTTGACAGTTCAAAACTAATAGCATCTCATCTTTCATTCTGCCAATTCATATACATATTTGATGTCGATGCTTCCATTTCCTTCTTTATTTTATCTATGTATGTGATTTTTATTTTATGGCTGTATTAAAGTAGAGAATGGAGGTAACCAATAAAAATCTTGAGAAAGTGCTTTATTCATCAATACAACAACAGGAATTCAACATGGTTCCATAAAAGGTTAGGAATTAAGACTGAATCATAAGTGTGTAATATGTTAATAAAGAAGTGATGTCTTTTCTAAACTATTCCGTTTTGTTCTGATGTTTCTAAACTATATTTAGTAGTTAAACGATGAATTGTGGACCATTTCACACCTTTATTAAATTGGCTTTCAGCCATTGAAACAAAATTTATCAATTGGAATTTAATCTTAAATTTACCCTTTGACAAAAATCCTACTCAAATAGTTATCAACTACACAGATATCCATGTGGCTTAATTCAAAAGCTTGAGTGCACTGCTACTACTGGTCTTATAAGGTGATTTTCTTTGCTTTGAAAAGTGACAAACATAACACACATTATACACAATTTGGCCAACGTATGGGACGAAACGAAGCCTAAAGTGTATGAATCCTAAATACAATTTGAATTTCCCTTGCTGATATATAGATAGTCGAAACTTGATTTGTAAATTTTCATTATTAAAAATATAGTTTTTTATTTTATTGTAATAAATCAAATTAATGTTGCTGATATAACAGAAATTAAAAAAAAAGGACCAACTTATCCCGTGTCACTTGTGGTTTAATAGATTAGAATAGATAAGCTAAGTAGACAAAACGAGTTGATAGATTAAAAATTGTTGGGTTAGACTCCAACTATATGTTTAAAGAATTCAAACTAATTAAATCTAATTTGTCGTACTTAATTTAAGTTAAGTGGAAACAAATCTTTTAGATCAGGAGAAGAAAGTCTCAACCTTTGGAGACAAAAAAAGAAAATTTATTGGCATATATTATACTCGTTGTATGAAAGTGGTGTTCGTATTAATCTTCTTATTTACTCAAATTGTTCTCTCAGTTTTTTATGGGAATAATCTTTTTATATAGGTGAGTCTAATAACTTAATTAGAATTTATTGCAATAAAATATTTTTAAAATTGATAAATTTTCAATAAGTTATCAATATATTTTTTACTTTATACTTTAATTTAGTATAAGTTCTAAAATTGAAACTAAAATTATTATTTTAATGAATTCCTTAACTAATTATATTTATTAACATTTCAATTGTGTTTATAAAAAAATACGATATATAATATTATTGCTAAAAAAATCACAAATAAAACAAATACGAACCGACACTAGTCGAATACGGATGTACTTGTGAAACATTATTACAGATATTTTTTATATAATATTTCCATAAGTTTGATAGGTAGATCTATTTATTAAGAAAAAAGAGAACAGACAGAAAAATAAAGGTAATAATTAATGTAACTACTTTTTATCAAAACAAATGAAAGGCAATTTTTAAGTGAAAAAACAATCGATTTTTTAATTAAATAATATATCTGTAAAATTAATATTTAATTTATTTTTTCAGAAATATTAATAACACTAAATGTGTCAATCAATTAGAATTTTTAACCACAAAAAAAATCAATAATAAAAATACAAAATCATTCAAATCTAAACTTATCTCACTTTTGCTTTCACCCTATATCTCATTCAGATATTACTCACAAAGAACATTTGTTTAAAAGCTTTTATAGGATTTTATCTACCAAAATTTTAACTTAAAGGTCCACTTTATTTCTTACCTTTAATTTAAGGGCTGTCCCAAATGGTTGAGCCTAAGGGCTGGCCCAATAAGGGAAAAAGAGATCCTAAGTCTGCCCTCACACTTACTTCCCCTTACTCTTCAGATTTTCGCAGTCGTCAAACCTTTCTTTTCGCAACCAGAAGCTCTGCTAGGGTTTAACCCCGACCCCGATCCCGTGAGCCCAGCCTCGTCTCCTTGATTCGTGTAAGTATCCTACAATTCCTCTTTCCTTTTCCATTCATATGCTAGGGTTTCTAGTTGGAATTTCGTGGTGAACTACTCTAAAAGCTCGCTCCGCTATTCTGTTCCAGCCTGTTTATCTGTCCCGGGAGCTGTCGCGTCCTCGCTGTTGGAGTCGAACCTTTCCTCTAGCTATTTCCAGGTAAGGGAAGCTAGGTTCTGTGTGTCTAAAGTCGTTTTTGGCTTGCTTAAATATTGTGGTATGATTTGTGGACTGCAAGCTACCGTGTTTTGTTTAAAAATGTCGTTGTGGTCTTTGGGTGTGGTGTTTGCATGTCTGTTGTGTGAATGAGCAACGACGGGCACTAGTTTTCTCGCCCAAGCGAGCATGCCTCGCCTAGGCGAGACTAACAGGGGCTCGCCCAAGCATTTCTGTGCGAGCGGTCGCTCAGGCGACCTGATTTCTTTTTGAGCGAGGTGCAGTCTCGCTTAGGCGAGATGGGGCTCGCCTGGGCGAGACATCGCAGAACCATGGTTTTCCTATCGCGCTCTCGCCTAGGCGAGAAGGGTCTCGCTTGAGCGAGAGGGTCTCCCTCGCCTGAGCGAAACCTGTTAGCTTGAGCGAGGTTGCGGGCAGTTTTGGGTGCAATTGTTGAATGATCCACTGTGTGTGAGTTGCTTGTCTGATCTACATGCTTTACTAGGAGGGTACAAGATGATGCCATGATTTATATGTGAGTTCGAGATGGGAATGGTATGTTGCTTTATTGGGTATGAATTGAAAAGCATGAGTTGTATAACTTGTCGATTATACATGATATTAATGTGATGAGCAAATTCTTGATTTGGTGGGTGGAACATGTACAAAGTATGGGTAGGGTATAATTCCATGACTCTTGTAGTGAGAGGTCTTGGTGGCGCCTCATCTGTTGGACGTAATTCCATGGACCCTCTTAAGGGGAGTTTCATGGTGGTGTCTCGATGAAAGGACGTAATTCCACGGGGGGTCGTGGTGGTGCCTCAAGGCTAGGATGTAATTCCGCGTAAGCCACGTGGTGGTGCCTCAAGGCCAGGATGTAATTCCGCGTAGGCCACGTGGTGGTGCCTATTGTAAGGGTGTAATTCTGCGAAGGCCTCGCGGTGATGCCTTACTACTAGGACATAATTCCACTACCACGCGGTGGTGCCTCGATATGCGCATCTGGATAGTCAAGTCTTGGGGTCTTAAGTGATTTGGGTAATCTATGTGTGTAGGTTTGTTATTTATGTTGACTCTGAGATTTGCATGTTGACTTTTGTGATATAATGTTTCCTTGCACTAGCTTACCATGTTTGCTTGTTTGGATTGTCTTGTATGTGGCTCTTCTCTTATTGCGATGATCATCAATCCTATTGATGTGAGCAGATAGGGGAACTGTTGGCAGAGGTGATGATGATACGGATGGTACCGCTTGATGGACTGGACGGGCATTGGGCCCATTATGGGGCCCATCGCTGAAGAATGTTTTGTTTTGCTATGTTTTCTTATCTGTACAAGACTCGTACTATTAGTTCACTTGCGTTTTTTTGTTTTAGGCCGTGTGGGGTCTCTTTTATGTTTTGTGGATATGTTGGGGTATGGAGTACTTCATATTCCAAAGCTTCGTACCCTCTGAATATTATGTATGTGGTGTTTTAATTAAATGGGCTTTATCGATTTATTTGGGACATTACATTAACTTTTGGTGCTGATGAAGGAATAATCATCGACTCCTTGTCTTTCCAAACAACACATACAAAGAGACATGCTAACATAAAACAGAATTATTGAACTTATTAGAGGTGTTTCTATTGAGTTTTGTCTTCTCTTACCTCTCATGTATTGGATATCTTAGTAAATTTCATTTCTTTACAACTTCTTCTTCAGTCCAATCATTTCTTCTTCATTCTCACGCTTCTTTTCCAGCAACATTTATGTTGTACAAGTTTTTCTTCTTCTCTTTTAGCTTTTATTCTTCTACCATATGTAAGTATTTTTGTGACTTTGTTTTTTTCTCTGATGAATGAAGGTTTTCTTTGAGATCAATGAACTATTTCAAGAAGACAACAACGGTACAAGTTTTTCTTCTTCTCTTAAACTTTTTCTTCTTCTCTCGAAACTTTTCTTCTTCTCTCAAAACTTTTCTTCTTTTTGATAGAGATATTATATTTTTTTATTTTATTTTATTAATTATCAAATATTTTATTTTATGATGGTACATATTAGGTTGTCCTTTTCCCCTTATATAATGAGATTTTGTACTCTATATTTGGGACAAGTTTATAATAAATCGTAGACAAACTCTCTTTGAGTTGATTTTCACCAAACACCTCTTGTGCGTATTTGTACGCGTTTTTATGTGCATTCTTCCTTCTCATGACTTATACATATCTATCATGGTATCATACTTAAATCGCCTTCCACACTTTCTCCTTTCTTGTTGATTTTCTGCCATGACGAATTCTACTTCATCCTTTGGTTCTCCCATAAACCCTGTGAACCTTAACCCATGTTCTGGTCATCTCATAAACCCCACAAATCCCTTATTTTTTCACTCCGTTGAGAACCTGCTCTTGTCTTGGTGTCTCCTCTTCTTTTGATAATAATTATTCGCAATAGTGACATGATATGCTCGTTGCGTTGGAAACCAAAAACAATGATTGTTTTATTATCGACACCCTTCCATGTCCACTCTCTAATGATCCATTGCATGAAACTTGGAAACCTTGTAACAAGATGGTAATTTCATGGCTCACTCGCTCAATGACGCCCACCATTAAACAATCTGTTATGTGGGCAACATGTGTCCTACCTTGTGAACTACAATGGATTCAATACCTTCTTCAGGATTTAGATTTTTCCGTTCTCACTCCATACACTGCCTTTTGTGATAAGAAATCTGCTATTCACATTGCCAAGATTATCACTTCTCATGAGAGAACCAAGCATGTAGAACTTGATTGTCATGTTATCCAACAAAAGCTTGTTGATGGCCTTATCCACCTTCTTCGTGTTCCTTCTACTAGTCATCGCATCCTTCTGCTTTCTGGGTTGCTACTTCCAAGTTGGACATTTACAAGATTCATGCCCACCTTGATAGGGGTGATAGAGATAATATATTTTTATTATTCTATTTTATTATTATTAAATATCCTGTTTTATGAAGGTACATATTAGGTTGTCCTTTTCCCCTTATATCATGAGTTTTTGTACTCTATATATTGGACAAGTTTTTAATAAATCAGTAAGCAAACTCTATTTTAGTTCTTTTTCACCAAACACCTCTTGTACATATTTGTACGCATTCTTCTTTCTCATGACTTATACGTATACTATATGTAAATACTTTTTGTATATATACTTTTTGTATGATTTTTTTTCTTTGAAGGTTTTTTTTTAATCAATGAGGTGTTTCAAAAAGACAACAAACTTTTCTTTTTCTCTTTTAGCTTTTCTTCTTCTATCTTATTCTATGTAAATATTTTTGTATGATTTTTATTATTAAATTTATTTATAATAACTAAAGAAATTATATTGAAAAAAGTCTTGTAGAAAAACTAGTTTTATACATACTTTTCCTCACTTTTATTTTTTTCAATTAATCATTTTTATATATATTATTCTTTTCAACTGAGATTTTTTTAATAGGTCTCAAAAAGATATCACATGTTTATATGTTGTCAATAATATATTTATCAAGTCAAAAGATTAAAAAAAATGTAAAAACCAAGATATTTGTCTGTACTATTAATTTTGAAAAAACAATAATCTTATTTTATGTCAACAGATGTCTCATAATCAAGAACTAAAGATACATAACCAGTTAATTTTATTATTAGGGACTACTAGTTTCCAATAGCATTTATAGGTCGATAGTGTTTATGTGATATGAAAACGTGTGTATCTTGACCTTATCCTATTACTTGTGTAAGTAGGACTATACAGACTACTAGGACAAATAGCAAGAATGTTGATACCAACCCATTAAAACAGCAAGCATGTGTTTGGTCTGGAGGATAATTTAGAAAAAAATGGAGATGAATGAATTTGAGGAGAAAAAATATATATATAAAAAATTGAAAAAAAAGTTTTATAAAAATTTATGAATGATTTCGTCATTATATATTATTTATTATAATTAATTTTATGATTAAAATATAAATTTATTTATAGTATTATTATTATTATTAATTATAATATTTAATTTAACATTTTTTAATATTATATTATGTATAGAATTTTCTTATTTTTCTCTCCCCAAAGAAAGAAAGTTAAAAAAAAATACTAGTATAGGATAATAGGGCCCTCCGCACGTTTTTTTTTTCTTCTTTTTAATTTGTATTCAAAGGTTAATATAATTATTTTTTATACTTAAATAAATAATTTATTTATATAGTTATATTTAACTGTTATAGTTATATATATAGTTGTAAATATAAAATTTATATAAAGAATTTGATAATATAAAAAAGTAATTAAATTTGAATATTTTTTTATGTAACAAATTAAATAAAATTATTTTAATATTAATTTCTGTATGAAAATAATAATAATAATAATAATAATAATATTAATACAAATAATAATAATAATAATAATATAAATAATAAAATTTATATAAAGAATTTGATAATATAAAAAAGTAATTAAATTTGAATATTTTTTTATGTAACAAATTAAATAAAATTATTTTAATATTAATTTCTGTATGAAAATAATAATATTAATATTAATATTAATACAAATAATAATAATAATAATAATAATATAAATAATAATAAAATTATAAAAATAATATTTGGATAATAATATTACAATATTATTAAAATTTACAATTAAATATTTTAGTTATATATCATATTAAAATAAAATATGTATAGGTTATTGTTATGGTAAAATTTAGACATATTATACACTATCACTACAACAAAATTTGTAATTTGTGAGGGAAATTAGCGAAGAAAAATATTTTTCATTAATTTTTCGCTATTTAGTGAGGGATCAACGACAAAAACATTTCATAGCTAATTTGTGAGGAAAATTATTGCTCACTAATGTCTTGCTATTTAGCGAGCGATTAGCAACAAAAAAAGTTTCGTAACTAATTTGCGAGAGAAATTAGTTAGACAAATTATTTTTCACTAATTTCTTGTTATTTAGCGAAGGATAAGCGACAAAAAAGTCTCATAGCTAATTTGCGAGAAAAACTAGCAAAAGAAATTATTTCTCACTAATGTCTCTATATTTAGCGAGAGATTAGCGACAAAAAAGTTCCATAGCTAATTTGCGAGAAAAACTAGCGAAAGAAATTATTTCTCATTAATGTCTCTCTATTTAGCGAGGGATTAGCGACAAAAAATTTTTGTAGCTAATTTACTAGGGAAATTAACTAGGAAAAATATTTCTCACTGTTTAGCGAGGGATTAACGACAAAACAAAATCGTAGTTAATTTGGAGCTAGTTAGCTATGTTTTGAGAAAGGTAGATTTATTTGAATAAATTATTAAAAATATATCTTATTTATATAAATTAATAACTTTATTATATCTTTATATTTTTTTTAATAAATTATGATTTAAATTAAAAGGATTATTAATTAATTTATATTATAAATTTATTATATTTAACTATTTTATTTCTTTTATATGTTTATTTATTTTTAGGTTTTTAAATATTAAATAAATTATTTGTGATACATTGTAAGTAAAAGTAAATTTTATTTAAATATTTCATTTATAAAATATGAATATTTAACTTAATTTAATATAATATTTAATTATTTTTATTAAATAATTAATTTTTTTATAAATAATTATTAATATTAGTATTTAATATTTTTATATCTACATAAATTACTTTTTTATAAATAATCATTAATATTAGTTTTTAACTTTTTAATATTTATATAAAAACCTATATAAGGAAAATAATTACATAAAAAATAATATTAAATATGAAATAAAAATCAATAAATTGAAAATATAAACTATCGTAACTTTTGATTTTGTATCTTAAACATGTTAAAGACACAACCCCAAATTTTCAAATCACTGTACAAATAATGAAGTATTCTAAAACCATGAAAGCTTAGGTTTTCTGTGAAAAATTAAAGTTATGAAAAAATGAAGGCAACGAAGTGCAAAGAGCGTGGAAGAAAGTGACGAGGTAGAAAAGAGATTGGAGAGGTTGCAGCTTGACTACATCGTCAACACTGAGTTTGGTTCCTAATCAGGTTAATTACTTTTGCCTCTGTTATTTCTCGTTCACCTTCTTGCTTTTCATCGATTGGTTCTTCTTCTTATTGTTGTTTGGTAGATCGAAAATGAGACGATTTCGAAGCTGGCGAAATCTTGTATTTGAACGGAGAAGCCAGTATTGTTGCGTTTCATCGAAGCGAAGGAGGTTGCACTGTTGCCATTACTATGTGAATGACGCCAGATTGGGGGATTAAGGCAAATGTTGATTTCGTTACCTTTGTCGGCAACATGTAATCATTTATTCTTTTTCCTAAGCTCTTAGTTTTGTAATACTTTGCAACAAAGTTTCTTAGTTTTGTAATCATTTTAAATATTTTTTATCATTTATTACTAGCAGAATGACTTGTTTTTTTTACTATGAGAGCGATAGCGTCTTTGGAAGAATAGTTGCTACTCTAATTTGGAGTGTGTTCCCGATTCTTACTCATGATCTTTTATTTGATTTTATTGTTAGATTTACGTGGTATACCTTCTTGGAGGCTAAGCTGTATCTTTTTCCTCTCTCTTGTTTTCTAACATTCTTTCTTAATATTGACACATCTTGTTTTCATATAGGTTTTTTAAAACTATTTTAATGTCTTTACAGAAGAGTTGCATGATATAGGATTAAGATCCCTATCTCTGCAAATTTTGGTGAATTTGACGTTTGTTGTGGATTTCGGAATTTTGAAATGGCTTCCAATGCTACATTCGGACACGCGTGCCCGACACTTATGACAGCCACATCAAATGGTGTGTTTCAGGGCCACGACCCTCTTGATTTTTCGCTTCCCTTTGCCATTTTGTATATAAGCCTTGTTCTTGTGGTCTCAAGGGAATTGGCATATCTTCTAAAACTTTTAAAGCAACCTAGAGTTATTGCAAGAGATAATTGTAGGTCCATTTCTTTTCTTTTAGTTTTTAATTAATATAGCTGTATGTACTGTATTTTACCATCAATCCTTACTAATGTTGGATGTCTTTTCATATATGGATCCCATATAAAATAAATACAACATGAAGTTTATGTTAAAATTTGTAAAAAGAATACGTGTAAATATAAACAACTCAAAACATATATGAGTATAAAAAAGGAATTGGATCTATGGAATTAGAAAAAAAAATGAAGTTAAACTTAAAATATCTAAACAAAAGTAACATGTATATATATGAATAAAATGCAAAATATTGTGACATGTAATTCTCATTAAAAACATTTAGAATAACATGAATTTGAGGTTAAAATTTTAAAGAAGAAATACATGCAATTGTTATTAATGTAGTAGATATTGACACACAATAACTAATTATCAATATGTACATACGAATTTTTTTTTTTGGAATTATGAATTTTGGTATAAATTTATTTGCGTTAAATTATAAAATTGACATAACAATTTATTAGAGATACGTAGTAAAATAATATTGTTGTATGAATAGAATCTATAATTAAATTTTTGAGTTATATATTATTTTAAAATAAAATGGGTATGTGTAGGTTGTTATTAAAGTAAAATTTAGGTATATTGTGCATTATGTAACTTGTACAAAAATAAATAATAATAATAATAATAATTTGAGGGGCATTTTTATAAATTAAGAAAGATAGTAGGAGTATTTATGAGTTGTATTTCATGAAAGGTGGTAGGGGTATTTTGGGAAATGAAATAGTTATTAGGATATGAAATGACAAAAAAAACCAAAGAAATGAATTGGTGTCAAAATTATAAGTCAGAGTGAATATGCAATATCATCGGTAGTGTTAATAACAACATAAGAAGATGTACATATTGTTTTAATAAAGAGTTTTGATGATGATGACTTATAGAGAAGTGTGGAAGACTTAATCATGAATCATGGAGAAATGTTGAAGACTTAAAGAATGCTTAGATTTAATAGATATGTTGAGCACTTAAGTTTTTAGTAGTTTAGTTGTTGAAGTCTTGTAATTTTTATCTTATTTAAAATAGTTAGATTAGTATGTCAATAGACAATTATAACTTAACTTTTCATATTCTTAACCTAATTTCGAAAGTGACTTTCATAAGTGAATGTGAGAGTTCTCTTTACAAAAAACAAAAGTTAGAGAAGTTTGAGAACTCTTTGTTGAAAGACTTTAAAAAATTTAGTGTGGGTATAGCGATAATTTTCACCAAGTGAGTTCGTGTGTGATTGGGTGTTGTTGCGGTTGTTATGAGAAGTTGTTCATCTTTTATGTGATTTAAAGAAGGTGTTCATTCCTTGTGGATTCAAAAAAGGTGTTTTTTCATCTCTTGTGTGATTCAAGAGAGTGTCTTCATCCTTTGTGGGATTCAAATGAGGTGTTCATCCCTTGTGAATTTCAAGGGAGGTGTCTTTCATCTTATGTGGCTTCAAGAATGATGCTTTCTATCCTAAACCATTTTTTCTATGATTGTAAGTTTTGTGGATTTCAAAAGATATGCATTTCATCTGATCTGACTTCAAGAGAGGTGCTTTCTATCGTAAACCATTATTTCTATGATTATAAATTTGTATTTTTTAATGATTGAATTAATCCCTTTACAAAAATATTAACAACTAGATATAGGATTTCTTGATCGAAACCACTATAAAATATATTGGACAATTTCATTTTATTTTCTCTTCCCTATTTTCTTTATCTTACGTGATTATTAAAATAAAAAAAAATTAATTAAACTTTGATATTAAAAGAAAAATTTTAAAAACACCATTTTTTAATAATTCAACAAACAAAACTGTTTCTTAATAAATATTTGTATTTTAAGGTATATCTATTTCCTTTGAATTCAGTATTTTGTCACAGACTCAAAGTAGGTACGTCCGAACCTCCTCAACCATGCACGTGTTTAAGATCTGTCATCATGTTTTGTTTAGCTTATTTTTTCAAATTTCTAGAAAACATGCCCTTAAGCAAATCATTTATACCAGGGAAGATACATTGATTTATTGGGATGGGTTTTCTTACGAAGGAAGTTCGTCTAAAATTCGAAAACTTTTGATATAAAAAATATCTATATTTAGATTTTTCACCTATATTTAATCTCGTTTAAATTGTCATCAATATGAATCATCAATTTTAGTATTACCGATAAAATTTTTGATTGAAAATTCATCAGAAAAATACAAAATGAAACACAAATCCACATAATAATTTAATATGTACTCCGATTCAAAATTTTAAAATAATAAATTCACTGTCTTATTTTTTATAAACTCGTCTTTTTCGTATTTTTTAATGGGAAACCTAAATTTATACTAAAATTTTCAGTAATGACAAAAGTGAATATAAATAATGCATGCTCTTTAATTTTATTTAAACTTAATTACTGGTTTTGATTCCGACTTTGGTTAGAATGTTTTAAATTGGTTCTTGTTAAAAAAATTTCAATTGTCTTCTAATTATTTTTTTTTAAATTATTAACAATGTTAACATTATGTCAATGCGATTTTTTTATTATTAATTTTCTTTTATCTTTTTAATATTTTTTGGAATTTTGTTTATTTTTTACATATCAAGTTCTTAATGTGATACATCATACTGTGAATGTCACATGAACACATATAAATGTTAATGTGTAAGTGTTTTTATCTCAATTTAATCTCTATATATATTTCTTTAGTTTAATTTAATCTTAATTTTTTTAAATATAAAATATTAATGTCTCTAAAGTAAAATCAAATTTATTATTTATATAAATATTATAATAATAATTTTATTAAAATATTTTTTAACATGTTACTTTGTTAAATATTATTAATTTATATTTTGTTAATCATGTTTTACAAAATAATTTTGAATTAAAAAAAAATATTGGGTCTCATCTGAAATAACCTAAGTTCTAGACTATTCTGCTATTCCGAAACTCAGCATAGATGGAAGGGACAAAAGAAACATGCATGTCTCATCATGACTGGCACTCCCTCAATACTGGAAAAGCTAATTAATTATCTTTTCCATTCTACCCACTCTCGTTAGGCTGTCGTTTTCACCGCAAATGACGCTTACCATGTGTCTTCTTTTATTCTACTCCTCACCTCATGTGCTACTACATGCTGTATTTAATATAAAATTGTTCTTTATCCTCACTATTTTCGTTCACTGTTTAACAAAGAAAAATGAAGTACGATCTTTTACTACAAAAATAGTCTAATACAATATTCTTTTTCTTTTATCTTTATCAAATATTTTTAATTTTCACCACAGTTATATCTTCTTCTTCTTTTGCATTTCTTTTCTTTTTACCAGACATATATTATACGAGCATCAATTATTCTATCTTAATAACTAATTAAGTTTGAAACGTAAATATTGAACTACGTTAATACTTGAAGTCTCGAGAAAAAAAAATACTACTTAGGCTTGTGATAGTCATCATAATATTGATTTTAGCAACACTATTAACATAACAGAAAAGATAGGTGAAATTATATATACTTATATATATATATATATATTAATTATTTTTATTTATTTATTTTTCTTATTCTCATGTCATGTAGTACTCTAAAATTAAAAGAGTCAACTTTTGATTGACCGTCCCACTTTACTAAAAAATGTTAATACGTGTTTTGATGTTTGAATTTCTTAATTATGTCATGTGATTCTATCCTTAAGAAGATACTACTTTATTCTACAAATAGTTTAATCTAGTTAGAGCACTACCTCAAATAACACAGGTAGTGTCTGTGTGTATGCATTTTTTAAATATGCGTAATATTATTTTAGTATGTGATAATATTATAATGTTATTAAGTTAATATATAACTTAAAATTATATTTATTAAAAATAAAGTAAAATATATCAGAACAGATAAAAAAATAACTATTGATAAATAAAGAAGAAGAGAAGAAGCAGAGACATCCGATTTTATAAAAGGTTCATAAAAATAACGCTCAATTTTTAAAAATTTAATAAATTATTATATTTAAAGGGTAAAATCGGTATTTTGAAAAATAAACACAAAAAAGAGAATCTCCTTTATATATTGTTATATATATATATATATATATATATATATATATATATATATATATATATATATATATATATATAAAAGATCTTCTGAAGAGGAATTTTTGTAGCTTAAGTTTTAATGAATCTATAAAATTTGAAAGTACATCGTTAATTTTGAAAAGGAAAATACAATAATATATATAAATAATGGTAGTATTTGGATATATAAAAATAAAACCAACAGTTTGTTTTCAATACTTTATTGTAAGAACCCAAATTAAAATGTATTCGTATCACAAAGATAAAACATGTATTTAACCTAATATTTTCAAATGTTATACACGATGAGAAAGGATTAAATTAACCGCACTGTAACTTTTAAGAGTTATTTTTCATCATCATTATTTATTCTTTATTAATCTCATTATTAATGTTGTGTTTGGATCCACATAAGTATTGTTCATGCGGATGGAAAGTGACTTAAATATATGTTTGGATCTGCTTGTTTGTACTGATTTGAGAGTGCGAATTTGCAGGTGAGTTACAAAATTTGGCACTCTCTAAAATGAAGAGATGTGCAGGAAAAATCAAATCATCGTATTAAAATTACTTTATTCTCACTCTCTTTTAACAATTTAATTTACCTTATTGAATTATATGGATATTAATAATATTGTATATTATTATATATATATAAATTTAATTATTATAATAATTAGTATTATATAATAATAATAATAATATTATTATTATTCAAATAAATATCTTTTGTAAATAAATTAATTCTATAAAATAAAATATATTTAAATAAACGTGGAGCTAAAATTAAACCGTCTATATTATAAATTATTTCAAGTTATAATTGAGAATAATAATAATTATTTTAAGTTATTAATTATAATATGAATAAATTATATTTTTGTAATTTTAAATAACATTTTTTATTTTATTTGAATATCATTTCTTCTATTTATAATGAAGGGTAAAATGGTAATCATATAATTTATTTTATTAAAAATTATAATTTATTAAATTTTATCAATCATGTCATATACAAACTTTCATCAACTTTTCACTCATGTCCACTCAAATCATATCACATTTCCTTTAATCCAAACAACCTCATCTTTACCAAATCAACTCAAATCCACTTTCCTAAATTCACACCCCAATTCAAACAGAACATAGAAGCTAGATTCATTAGATTAAGAGAAAAATATGAGAAGAAATATCAGAGTACTTATAGTAACTCATATTCACTTAGTAGTAATATTCTTAATTTAAATAATTTTAGATTACTATTATTTTGCAAATAAATGTGCACGTGATTAAGAAAAATACAAGTAAAATGCGTAGATAAGCACCTCCACAAACGACGACACTTATTTAAGTTATAAAATGTATTTTAAAAATATGTGCTAAATTTTGGTCTTATATTTTTTTTAGGTTTAAATACCTTTTTGGTCCTCATTTTTGTAGTGTTTGTTACGGATGGTCCTCATTTTGACAGAATGTTTAAAATGGTCATCATTTTTACCGAATGTTTAAAATGGTCATCATTTTCGCAATTCGTGTTTTATTTAGTCCTTTTCTATAATGTCGTTTAAATAATTAACGGAGCATTGTATAGGTGGCACGGTTTGTATTAGGGTGTGTTACGTGTACTGTACAGGTGACTAATTAACGTTAATTTCTCAGTTTATGGGAAATTTTGCAATTAGGAAAATTTCTTCATCATCGTCTTTCATGATCTCAGATTTGCAGAGGAAGCAGCTAATACTTGTCATTTCATCATTGGATTGCAGTTGCGCTCTTCATTTAAATTTTTCAGTTAATCATCATCAACGAGATAATTTGGTTTAAGGTTTTCTAGGTTGTGTTTGCTCGTAGGTTAAGGTTTTCGTAATTCTATTTTTGGATAAGTAAACTATACAAATATTATAAGAGTGTCATTATTTCTATTTAAAATATAACAATCAGAGTCACAATTCAATTATGATTAGTCTCATTTAACTTAGATAATTATACATCATACAATAATATCTTTTTCAACAATTATGTCAGTAGAAATAAAATTAGTAATTTTTACTTTAATATTAATTGTTAGATTCAACTTTTACTTTTCAGAAAAAAAATCATAAATAATAATCAAATTACAACTCTTTTTAGCTAATAATGTAATAACTCAAATATCTTCGGGGATTTGACTCGTTTCACAAATTTTATGGGACAATTGATGCAACCTAAAAAAGAAACATCATATGATATATTTTTTGGCAAGAATATGTAACATGAAGCTTTTCGTAGTCATCGTGAAAAATAAAAGTGAGATTAAATGAGACAATAAGTATTCATCCGAAGTAATGAATTAAAAATTTGAAGTGGTATGAAAAATTTGTTTTGGAAATCCGTTTTTTTGGGCTATATCACTTAATTACTAATATTTTTGCTTTCTTACACTATGTTTGTTTCTACATTTTACATGACTACTTGTATTCATGCTTTAGCTATCTTAGACTATGTTGTTCCCTACATGATTCTTCATTTTCAGTTTTAATTTCTAGGTCATTTTTTTTTTCATTGCACTTAATGGAGACATATGAACTTCACATGGAACAATTATGAACTACGATAAATGCAACTATCAAATAACTCGAAAAGAGAAATAAAAAAATAGCCATGATCGGTGAGAGTATGGTGCCCTTTCACAAGGAATTAGTCTTCCTCTTTATTGGCGTATGGGTCAGTAGGTGAACTGTAAAAGCAATTCAACAATTTGCATATCTACTATACACAAAATCACTTTATTTTTAAGCTGCAGTTTGAAAATTAAAGAACTTCAACTACAAAAAAAGCTCTCTTTAAATATCGACATATATCGTTCACTAAACCCGGAACAATCGTTGGTGAGAATGCAGCTACATCTGCAACTGAAAAGCAAAACAAAATTGATATGATCAGTGGCGAAATTTCAGGGGGCTATTGGTCAAAAAAATGCAAGTGGTGGCCAAATAAAGCTACGGTTTCACTTTAATAATGATATATGTTTTTCATACAGAATTAATATTATACTTTACATATATAAAACTTTAGCCTGAAGCAACATCAACTTATGGAAACGCGTTAACACCGCAGAAAACGGATGATGAATTTGTTACCTTAACACCAAACATGATCCCATTTTTTAATTATATTTTGTGAGAATATATATATATATATATATATATATATATATATATATATATATATATATATATATATACCATATGTAATAAATGGCCTCTGCAGCGTTCAGCCTCAAAGCCTTACCGAGTTTCACTGTTGAAGAGAATACAACAGAAGTGGTACTTTTCTAAACTCGAAAGTGATGCTTCATGTTTAGTTCCTAGTTTCTTTCATTATTTTCTTTCTACTCTGCAGTGAAATATAAGTGTTCTTTTTTGTTGCCATGTTATGTTTTTTGTGGACAGACGCAATGGGAAGCACTTGTTTGCTCCATCTGTTGCGTGGTGTTGTTGTGGCTCTGCTGAGTGTGTGTCTTGTACAAGGAGAAGATTCATATAAATATTACACGTGGACCGTGACATATGGAACTCTTTCTCCCCTAGGCAGTCCTCAGCAGGTGTGTAACATAATATGCTTGCATTGGTTAACATATGTTTGGATAAATTGGTTGAAGCTGAGTCTAAAGTTTTAGTGCTTAAATTTCCAAGGTCATTCTGATCAATGGTGAGTTTCCGGGTCCTCAACTGGATTTGGTAACTAATGACAATGTTGTGCTCAACCTTGTCAACAAGTTGGATGAACCATTTCTACTTACATGGTGAGTTTCTTTTTTCTGTTTTGTCGTGTCTCGTTCATACTTTAACTGAACTTTGAATAGAGTGACATTGTTGTTGTAAACCAGGAATGGCATCAAACAAAGGAAAAACTCATGGCAAGATGGGGTGTTGGGAACTAACTGCCCTGTTCCTCCAAACTCAAATTACACATACAAGTTTCAGGCCAAGGATCAGATTGGAACCTTCACATACTTTCCATCAACTTCACTGCATAAAGCAGCTGGAGGGTTTGGAGGACTCAATGTCTACCACAGATCTGTCATCCCAGTTCCTTATCCGTACCCTGATGGAGATTTCACTTTACTCATTGGTGATTGGTACAAGACCAACCACAAGGTATCATCAACTTGTGCCTTTGCATTTTTCTCATGCGTTGTGCTTCCTTGCAAATTTGCCACCTAACGTTTCGTTTTTGATATTTGCAGGCATTAAGGGAGACTTTGGATTCTGGAAAATCTCTTGCTTTTCCCGATGGTCTTCTTATCAATGGCCAGGCTCATACTACCGTAAACGGTGACCAGGGTCAGTCTTTTAAAAAAGAACCTTATGCAGATTCCAACTTTGTCAAAGTTGTCTCTCCGAACACTATTCACGCTTTGGCTTTTTATTTTCAGGAAAGACCTACATGTTTAGGATCTCAAATGTGGGCATGTCAACATCTATAAACTTCAGAATTCAGGGTCATACCCTGAAGCTGGTTGAGATCGAAGGATCACACCTTGTCCAGAACGTATACGACACTCTAGATGTGCACGTTGGGCAATCAGCTACTGTGTTGGTAACGTTAAATCAACCTCCAAAGGACTACTACATTGTTGCCTCAACAAGATTTTCCAGAAAAATTTTCACAGCAACGGCAGTGTTACATTATTCAAACTCTAATTCCCCAGCTTCTGGACCCCTGCCTAGTCCCCCCATTCACCAATATCACTGGTCTGTGAAGCAAGCTAGAACTTACAGGTTCATCAAAACCTCTAACCAAAATCAACAAGCTTAAAATTTTAGTCAGTTTGTCTATACATCCATAGTACTAATCATGTTACAGATTATTATTTTTACTTAATAACGAGCAAAATTATCATATACTACAAATTTTGATTGATTGGTAGTGTTAAACTCTTCATATATGCATGTACTATTATTAAGTCTTTTTTTGTATCTGCTAAACTGTTAATTGCTGGTGCAGATGGAATCTGACAGCAAATGCTGCTAGGCCTAACCCACAAGGGTCATACCATTACGGAAAAATAACTCCTACAAAGACAATTGTATTGTCCAATTCAGCTTCTTTGATTAATGGAAAACTGCGGTATACTGTGAACAGAGTTTCCTACGTTAACCCTGACACCCCTCTCAAGCTTGCTGATTACTTCAACATTCCTGGAATCTACAGTGTTGACTCACTCCAGAGCCTTCCTTCTGATAACACTCCCTTATCCGTAGCAACCTCCGTGGTGCCAACTTCTCTCCACGACTTCATTGAGGTCGTTTTTCAGAACAACGAAAACACCATGCAGTCTTGGCATCTTGATGGCTATGACTTCTGGGTCGTGGGGTATGTCAGCTTCAATCTTCTTTTAGTGTTGTAGAAGCAATCATCTTTACTTAGAATTAGCTTAAGGGGAAGTATTAATGGTGTTCTTTGCAACAATGACAGTTATGGCTTTGGTGAGTGGACGCCAGTCAAGAGAAGAACCTATAATCTAGTTGATGCCCTGACCAGACACACTGCACAGGTAACATAAACAAGTGTATAGTTTTATGATGTGTGAACGAAAAAGCCTCTTAAAAATAGTGATTTAAAACCATGATACATATTTTTCTGTTGCTATGAACAATGTAGGTGTATCCAAATGGTTGGACAAGCATATTGGTGTCGTTGGACAACCAAGGAATGTGGAATCTGAGGTCTGCAATGTGGGAAAGGCAGTATCTTGGGCAACAGTTATATCTGAGGGTTTGGACTTCTGAGCGCAGCCTTCATAATGAATATGATATTCCCAACAATGTGTTGCTTTGTGGCAAAGCTGTTGGACATAACAACAACAACAACAATCCCTAGTATCACAATCTTCACCAATTAATCTTATGTGTCCTGTTCTAGTCATGAGAGTTTGACTACCACACAAATTTCTACATGTGTTCTGTAAATTTGAGCATTGTCTCTTTTATCGAAGTTTCACTGCTCATTCTCGTATATGAAATTTTTATCAATTAGTTTCTTAGTTCATGGTTGATATCATAAGAATAACCATTAATTTAGTCCACAGTATTCTCCCGTAAAGAAAAGTTAAACTGATAAAGTTATATAAATAATTCCTTTCCTGTTCAATTATATAGAGTTCTTAAAGTATCAAAAATTCATCAATTCAGTTTTTAAGTTGATATTTTACTACCATTGAAAAACTAATTTAAAAAAAAAAATCGACACTCAGATACTATTCATGTAATTTTATTTAGGCTTAATTACCATTTTGGTCCCCTAATTTGTTGGGTTGGTTCATTTTGGTCCCCTTATTACTTTTTGGTTCAATTTGGTCCTCTAATTTTTTTAAAGGTTCAATTTGGTCCCTACTGTTAAGTCTATGTTAACACCGTATTCGTACATGCCACGTGTCATCTTGTGGAATTTTCAATTTTTTTTTTATTTTTTTTTATTTTTTTAATTATTTTTTTTAAAAAATAAACTACCACGTGTCACCTTATGGTTGTATTGCAGAGACCAAATTGAACCTTTTAAATAATTAAAGGACCAAATTGAATCAAAAAATAATAAGGGGATCAAAATGAACCAACCTAACAAATTGGGGAACCAAAATGATAATTAAGCCTTTTATTTAAATATATCTGATTTATCTTTCTACTCTGATCAACTTATGAGTTTAACTTATTTATTTATTTGACATGAAACTTTTATCAAGAGAGTTACATGATCTACTTAAAGTTTGATATGATCAATTTGAAAGTATTTAAAAATGTACTTTTTTTAGAAAAACTTATTTTAATAATTTTTCTATTTAATAACCTAAACACATCTAAGTTTTCTAAATAGATGCAAAGAGATATATAATTGTAAGACATTAAATATAAATGTAATCTATAAGGAGTGTTATTTTGATAAGAAAGATCAGAGCAAGAGGAAGAGATTGAACGAATTAGTGGATGAAGTTGGTATTATTTCTTTTAAGTAATTTTGAGGAGATTTTAGAGTGGATTAGAGAATGAAATTTGTGACTGAATTGACTGATGTGATAAATTAAAAAAAAATTAATAGAAAAAAGTTAGATGACCAAAATGTTCCTATTGTTACAGGTAATATAAAAATGAATGGTTGAAAATATGAAAAACATATTTATAAAAATGAATGATACAATATATATTGTATAAAAGTAAATATAATATATAAGTTGGAAAATAATTAATTTACATAAAAAACTTTTTTTTTCTTTTTAATAGTAATTTTAGAAGTAATAAATTATTATTATCATTAACATAGAATTAAGAAAGTGAACTACAACCACATATATTGATTTTAACTACTAAATCACATGTAACACAAATTAAATAATGAAGGGTAATTTGGTAAATCTAACTGTGTCACCCTCTAATTTCATTGTAGATGGTGAGATTGCATTTTCAATCAATCCCTCAAATTATCTCCTCTCATCACCTTCTATCACCTCTAAAAGAACATGTTACTCACCTCCTAATCATCTCTTCCTATTCCTTGTGAATAATACATCCACCCAAAAGAACACAGTCTTAGAGATTTTCTCTTTTGTGTTCACAATTCATTTTTTCAGTTCTACCCTTAATTATTATTTTAAAAATTAATTATTTTATAAATAGTTTACCTTTAACTAGGATTGTCAAATAAATCCTACCTGCAGATATCCGTAGATAAAACCCGCAATGGATAGGAAATGAATATTCAAAATGGATACCCGCTACTCGCGGGTACGAGTATTTTTGATACCCGCATGTTAATGGGGCGGGCACGAGTATTATAGTATTTGTACCCGTGGATACCCGTACTCGTTAAACTTTAATTCACAAAAATACACTTTTATATATATATATATATATATATATATATATATATATATATTAGTAAAAAACATTTTGACCTAATTTTTTCTAAGCTACACATCTTGTCTTGTCTTTTGTCTTCGTTCTTTCAGCTTCAAGTATTGGTACGTTGTCAAACCCTTGGCATTCTTCTCTTTTCTTTCTTTGAAATTGAGCATATACATCAAACCCTATATAGACAGTAACGTTTATGGTATGGTATGCTTGTTGTCAAATGATAGAATCAAAATAAGAATACTTGACACATGACAATTGAGGTTTATTATTTGTTTTTTTTTTCTTTTCAGGAATCAATAAGAAAAAAGTGAGTTTGTTGATCAAAGCACTAATATAAAAATTTTCATTGTGTTCAACATAATTTTATATTTATTTTTTTAATTATTTGTACTTGTATGAACTTGAGTTTATTTGAACTTTATTTAAAATGTATGACAATGATGTATTTTATTTTATTTTATTTGAATTTATGATTAAATATTTATTTTTTAAATAATTTTGTAAATACACACGGGTACCCGTGATACCCATAAATATGAAAAAAATAGGTGGGTACCCGCATAACGGATATCCAACAGATATGGATACAGGTATGAGACGAATATTTATCTAACGGGTATAATACGAAGCTACTACTCGTATCCTACCTATCCCGTTGACATTCTTACCTTTAAGCGTTGTTTTAAAAACCTTTTTTATTTTTAGAAGTTATTTTATTTAACAATTATTTTAAAAATTAATTATATATTTCGAAAATAAATATTATTAATTTTAACTCAAATTTCTGTAAAAATAAAAAATGTGAACACATAAATGCAATAACATCTATATTTTTACTGGTGGTAATAAAAAAATAATTTTATTAAATTTATCGGTTCTTACGTCAACTGATTCCGTAAGTTCTAAAATAGTAAATGAACTAAAATATAATGTTTTGAGATACATAATTTTTCTTAACAATAGGGATAAATGAATGTACACACCATTTTTTTTTATTATCATTTTTTTTATTATCATTTGATATTATTCCTCACTGCTATTTATTTATTTATCTTTCTAAAAATATAAAAACTAATTTTTATTAAAATTATTTTATCCTTATAAAAATTTTGAACTAATTATAAAATGTGTCAAATAAATAAATTTAGATAAGGTCAAGCATCATGTTGCACAGGCAGCTAAGTAGCCCTTATTAATGAACAAGTGGCAGAATGGAAACCTAAAGATAGACGGATTACTGGTCAAGGAAACTGTTGAGAATAGCGATATGCAGTAGGCTGCTACTTTCTGCACCATAATTTCTTCTTCCTGCACCCCATAAAAGTTGTAATTCTCAAATTCAAAACACACTTAATTAAAAATATAAAAAAGACTTGCACTTTCCAAAAGACACAAAAGGAAATTAGTAATTAGCGAGTTTGAAAATTAATATTTTTATTTTAAAAATATATTTTCTAATATTTCTAAATAGTAAACTTTAAAATTTATTTATCATAGGAAAAAATAGATAAATTATTTTTTAACTATTAAGTATTTATCATATGATCTATTGAATTTCAAAAATAGTAGATGAATCATTAAATCTTTGTAAAAGTAAATGCACCGGCCGATCTTGATCAATAATTTTTGGAACCAAAATAATACATTCAAAAATTATATATTTAATTATTGTCACTAATACAATAAAAATAAATATATAATTTAACATAATGATATCTATAAAAGAAATCACACATATTTAAAAAATTGTCCTTCGTTCCTCGAACTCATTAATAATTGAATCAAATTAAAATTTTTAATTATTTATTTTTCAATGTAAATAATCATATTGTTGACAAAAAAATCATCTTTTCATCTTATTTCACAATTTTGTTTTAATAATCTTCATTGCAGAAAATTATCTTTCTGTTCTAGCTGTAAAAAACAAGTAGAGTTAGAATAAAACGAATCAAATGATCATAGAATGATGTCCTTAACTAAAGAAAAATAGATGTCAAACCACAATAAAATCCAGTTATAAAAGAACATACAGTACAATTTTTTTTCTTCTATATTCATAAAATAAAAAATTAATATACAAGAAACTCACAAGATAAATTATTAAACTAATATTTTACTATCAAAAGTGAGACAAGAGAGAATTACCTTTTTTTACTTAAAGAATATAGGGGAACAGATGAAAAATGAGAGAAAAAATAATAAATATTTTTCTTTTCAAAAACAAAAGAAAATGGATAAAAGGAGACAAGAATAATTTATAAAAATCTAAAAAAAATAAAGAGAAAATAAAAAATATATTAATAATTTTTTATTCTTTATTATATTTAAATTTATATTTTATTATTTGTTAACATTAAATATTATATTTTATAAAAAAATAAAAAAATAAATTTAATTATTATTAATTTCTAATATATTATTTATAAAATAAAAAAATTTCAAAATTTTTGGAAGTACCGTAACCCACCAGTTCAAGCTCCGCCACCGAGTAAATGGAGAATTTATTCTAATCCATTTTTATTGTGTTTTTTTTACAATGGCCAGATTTGATAAATTATTTGTGAATAAACTAAATAAGTATTGATATGTGGATTACTTTCACAATCTTTTTAAAGGTTGTACAAAACCATTAACATATACTAATTATTTTATTTTATAAATAGTTTATTATTATAAGTGTTATTTTTTTCTTTTCTCTCTTTTTTTTTTTTTTTTTTTTTTTATATATATATATATATATATATATATATATATATATATATATATATATTTAGACTTATAATTCTAAGATGAATTTACAACATTTTTCATTATTTTTTTTAACTTTATTACCGAATTAAGGATGACAACATATTGAGTTGTATATGGATAATGTCTATTCATAATTTGATTCACAACAAAAAATTTTATCTGCTACTCGTCATTTATTCACTGGATATCCGTTTAAAAGATATTCGAGGTATTTTAAATCTGCAAGTACACGTGAATATTTGTGGATATTTAAAAAAATGTTATTTTACATATTTTTTTAAAATAAAATTATAATATAAAATAAGACGTAAATTAAATTGAATATAAATTAAATTTAATCTAATAAAATATAAATTAAATTTTGATTTAAATTAAATTTAATAAAACATAAATTAATTTTTAATTTTAAATTTAGGTGAGTACCCACGAGTATCGATAGTATGATACACGTGTCTGACCCAATTATAATAAATATTAAAATATAAGTAACTCATAAGTAATAACTATCCGTGACAAATTCTATCCATAAATACCTAAAAGCATGAGTATTTTTGTTATACTTATAAAACCAATTTCATAGCTCTTACCATTTTTAGTCTTAAAAGTAGTTATAATTAATATTTAACTGTGATTATAAATTGTTAGAAAACGTATTTTAAGGAACATATACAGATTTTCTTAAAATCTGAAGAACAAAATAGGATTAAACCAAACTAAAAAAGAAAATAGATGATCCAGAAGCTAAATACTTTAATAAATGTAAATGCCAAGCTCGATCTTGAAAACTTTAATAATAAAGGGTACTGTAATTCCATTCATTTTCCCTTTTCCCAGGAAATCAGATCTTGGGATCTTGGGATCTATTCCACATTATTAATAACTCTACTAAGCTTTCTTGATGTGAACATGAGTGAAACTTATGGAGTTGACTTAATCATTTATGATCAGTTGACTTTTATTTATTAATTGGCAGATACAATTTCCATCTCCTACAAGAGAACTCTGACAATTACTAATCATTTAGTATTTTTCTCAAAGATAGTCAATTTGATTAAGTTTAATGGAGTTTTTGTTACACATGGGTTCACCTGTTAAGACTTAATCTACGAAGACAAATTGCACAATATTTTACATCATGACTGTATCTAGATACATCCTCGAATTTGACAGGTTGTCTATGTGAACATATTGAAGAATTAAACATGATCCAACATTAGAAGCTATTCTAAACTTGTACTTCATTGATATTTGTTTAAGATAAAGAAGATTCGAATGTAAATAGTGCTTTGGGTATGACACTTTGTAATCTCATGCAAATCACATTTTGCTAGTTTTGATGTTACCCCTTTAACCACACAATTGATCTTAATCTTAGAATTTAGAGCATTTTGTTAGGTTTAACATCGGCTCTGATATCACTTGTTATGTTTACATAGGGGTTTATTGGAGAGAACAAACATCAATGAAACCTGAGTCCAACCACATAAGGCATTAACACCACTTTGAACCCAGGACATTAAGACAATGATTTATGGGTCTTTATTCATATATAATGTTCTACTTTTTCATTTCTAATCAATATGAGACTTAGACTCAAATTTGAAAATATTTTATATAAGGTTTTTAAGGAAGAATTGTTCCCAAAACTCGTGTTCTTTGAACTTCAGATCCATATAGGGATTCAATTTTCTCCATCATTCTATTATTCACTCGACGTCGCGTTTTACGAGCTCATGTGCACACAGTTATGGCGGGAAGTAGAATGTGAGCTTCCGGATTACAAGTTAGGGAAAAAGGTGCAAGTTGACTCGATGAAAGATAAAAGTTCCAACATAGATCCATACTCTTCGATCGCATTGTCTTCAAATATTATTTGTTTCGTTGCACTCTTCGATTGGATTTCTCTGGTATAAACTAAAAATAAAACTATACTCAACAAAATATTAAAGTGATTCTTATTTTTCTCAACATCTCTTCTATTTTACATAATTTAGTCTACAGCTGTTGATGAAAATTCAATTCAAATTGAAGAAACAAGAAGAAGAGATATGATATAAAATAGATTTGGATACAATACGATTGAGGATAGTAGAAGTTACACTCCACTAATTAATGAGCATCCGCTATTTGATGCGCCGCAGCCGGTGGATCTTTTCTTCCGGCCACCACGGACTCACTCAAGCTTAGCACAAAAACCAACTCATTTGAATAACGTATACCATAATCAAAAAGCAGATGCAGATTTAATGAAACTACCAAAGTTCCCAATAATATATGTTATTTTTCTTTAACGCGGTGGTGGTCTTGCTTGTTTCAAGAAATTCTAGTCAACTTCGTAACATGGGCTTTTCACAATATTAAACTATTATCTTGAGAAACTTATGTGAGTTGTGCCAATTAAAGAGAACAATGTGCATGTACAAATTGGTGGTATGTTGCGTACAAACCTTGTGTGGTGCACACTCTGGCGCATCTTCAATTGCGCACTTCTCTTTTTATATATATTAGGTAGCGTCACTCACTGTATTCTCCATCTTCATATCAGTTCATCATCTTGGTTTCCTCGTCTAAGAGGAACTTAGATTTCTGGTATGCATTCCTTTGTTACGTAGTTTCTTAACGCATGCAACTATCATTTTCGTAACATAGATACAACATTGATGTTTCATTTTGTCGATTGATTACTAAACAATGTGTACTGCAATTTGACAGCGTGTCACTGCGAAGATGAAGCAGAGCATTCTTTCCTCAGTTTTTCTGGGAGTTTTGGCTTGCAGTGCTCTCTCAGTTATTGCAGAAGATAGATATTTGTACTTCACATGGGAAATTACAAACGGAACAATTTATCCTCTAGGTTTTCCACAACCGGTTGGTCATTTTTCCATGTGTATTAAAATGCCATTTTTTCGTATGTAGTTGTAAAAGGGTATATGAATATGATATTCATTTGCTTTCTTACCAGGGAATTCTAATCAATGGTCAATTTCCCGGCCCTACAATCGAAGCCATCACCAATGACAACATCGTTGTAAATGTGATTAACAAGCTGGATGAAAAATTCCTGATTACATGGTTAGTGGTTTTTTTTTGCCACTATTTTTACTTTATAAAGTGGGTGCATAAAGCATTAACCTTTGATTCAAAACAGGAGTGGAATAAAACAAAGAAGAACATCATGGCAAGATGGAGTTTTGGGAACGAACTGTCCAATTCCTCCAAACTCAAACTGGACATACAAGTTCCAAGTAAAAGATCAAGTGGGAACCTACACATATTTCCCATCAACCAAAATCCATAAAGCTGCTGGTGGTTTTGGGGGCTTCAACATTGCTCAAAGATCTGTCATATCTATACCATATCCTGCCCCTGATGGAGAATTCACCCTCCTTATTGGAGATTGGTACAAGACCAACCACAGAGTAAGTCAACAAATCGCTTTGCCAAATTGCTTTCTATCACTTCAATTACTTTTATATTATACTTCAAAATTCTCCCTAGGTTTTTTTTTGGCTAAACCTTATAAAATAGTTTTTAATTAAGTCAATTTTAAGTTTAATTCAATTTTACGACACTACTTAATAAGGTAAAGTTTAGATTATCTTATATACTCTAAATTCATTTTATCTTTAATTGATGTGAAATCTTCTAATATATTTATTATGTTAAGACATATATATCTTAAGTATGAGACTAAATATTAATGATGGTCTGACCCGATAATAGTGACACAATAGATTTAATAAATAACAAATTTTATTAGAATAAGTTTCGATTCTGATATCATCTTAATAATTGAACTATATGTTTGGATTGGAGGATGGATTTGGATGAATGAAAATGAGTTGATTTAAAAGAAAAGAGAAGAAGTGATAAAATTATTTGGATTAAGAAATATCGAGAAATGAAAAACAAAAAATTTATGAAAATTTATGAGTGATTCAATGAAAAAATATATATATATATATATATATATATATATATATATATATATATTATTTATTATTATCATTGTTGTTATTATTTTTTATTATTGATATATAATTTATTTATATTATTATTATAAATTATAATACTTAACATTATTAATGTTTTTATTATTACTTATGTATAAACTTTTCTCATATTTCTTTGCATATAACTAAGGAAAGTTAAAAAAAAGAAAAGGATCGCAGTATATTTCATCTCGTTTTTTCCACTTTCATTTAAAATTTGTACTTTCCTGATTCTTGTCACCGGAAACAAACATATTTTTAATCTAACTTAACTATACAATATTAAATTTGTATTCACTTATATGTAATAATCTTATTTTTAGTGAAATTAAGATATCCAACCATAGTTTGGTTTGTTTAAATAAATTATATAACTTAATTGATAAACTAGTACAGTTTTTCACCGTAACTTAATTGTAATATTTTTAGCAGCAATGTCTAAACCATTAAACTTGTATGCTGATATGATTAATTAATCATCCAAAAAGTTGATATTTGAAATGAAAAGATAATAATATAGAATCTTGATTTTCAGGTGTTAAGAAGACTATTGGACGGTGGGAAGAATCTTCCTGATCCCGATTCTCTTCTCATAAATGGCCAAAAGGATGGTGCCGTATTCACTGGGTTACCTGGTATTTTATTTCACATCCTATGGCTAAGAAATAGAGATAGTTTTCAATTTCCAATTAATCTAGGACCATCCATGGTTATTATTAATTTTGGAAAAAATAAAAATAATTTTCAGGGAAGACATACAAGTTGAGGGTGTCCAATGTTGGGTTATCAACCTCGTTTAACTTCAGGATTCAGGGGCATGAGATGAAGCTGATTGAAGTTGAAGGTGCACACACAATCATGGAGTCCTACAACTCCCTTGATGTTCATGTGGGCCAATCCGTTACTGTTTTGGTCACATTTAATGGCCCAATCGCTGACTACGCCATTATTGCATCTACCCGTTTTACCGGGCCCAGTCTTCTCACTACCACAGCAACTCTTCGCTATGCTGGCTCCAACACCAAGTCCCCAATCCCATTGCCTCAAGGCCCACCAACTAATGATGTACAATGGTCCATGGAGCAAGCTAGAACCATCAGGTACTGTATTTTATTTATTTTACAAAATTTATCTCCTCTAAAATAAAAACAAATGAAATGTAAAAAATCATACATGTGTTTTATTTTGAGGGAAAAATTTTAATTTCAAAAATATCACCTTAATTTTTGAAACATGTGTAAGAAAAATACTTAAAATAGTTGAAATGTAAATACAGCTATTTTTTTTATTCAGTTTATCATATTTTATGGTTTATAGTTTAGTGGTTTTCAACTATAAACTTTGTTGTTTTATATTTTTATTCCCAATGATTCTTTTTGGAAATGCCTGTAACTTTTGAGCAATTAATTACATCAATTTAGATCTATCAACCAGCTTGTTAGTCATAAATGTTAGGACACACATTTATAGTTAGTGAAGTTGTTAGGTTTGTATCTTTAGCATATCTCTCACATATATGACTTTCAGCTTTTTTAAGAGGAAACATTTTTTTGAGTTCATTATTTTCAGTGTTGCACTGTTTTCAATTGGGAATCTTCTGATCATTGCCTCTGACTATGTTTTGTTTACTTTTGTTTAAAGACTGAATTTGACAGCAAATGCAGCTCGACCAAATCCTCAGGGCTCATTCCACTACGGAACCATCCCTGTTGTAAGGACACTTATATTGGCAAATTCCAAAGCCATAATCGATGGAAAGTTACGATATGCAGTGAACGGAATTTCCTACGTCAATCCAAGTACCCCATTGAAGCTCGCTGATTGGTTTAACATCCCCGGTGTCTTTGATCTCCACACCATCAAAGATGTTCCTCCTCCTCCACCTGCAAAACTAGGCACATCAGTCATAGGATTCACCCTCCATGACTATGCAGAAATAGTCTTCCAGAACAATGAAAACCACATTCAGTCCTGGCACATGGATGGATCTAGCTTCTATTTTGTTGGGTACGATATAACTAATTTTTACTCTTCTTAATCGGGTTTAGTTCGATTTGTTCATGACAAAATTGATTGACCAAATCTAATAAATATCTAGACTTGCCAATGGCTCGTGGACCCCTGATGCCAGAAAGACTTACAACTTGATTGATGGGATTAGTAGATACACTGTTCAGGTGAGTCACATAAATTCTAAGTAATAAAAATCAGTGTGTCCAAATACTTTATTTAATCTTTCGTATGTTTATGCAATGACAGGTGTATCCAAAGTCGTGGAGCGCGATATTGGTATCTTTGGACAATAAGGGTATGTGGAACTTGAGGTCTGCAATATGGGAAAGAAGGTATTTGGGACAAGATTTGTATCTGAGGGTGTGGAACAATGAGCAAAGTTTATACACCGAGACTCTTGTTCCTCTCAATGCACTGTATTGTGGCAAGGCTAAACACCTCCCCAAGTCATAGCCTCACAAGGGGTTTATGTATAATTTCATGTGATTATTGGCATAAGTTGTAGCTTTGGATTTTCACTTTTTTATCTTCATTCTTATCATTATTTTGTTTACGAGTTTCAGTTACGAGGGTGTGACTGTTCAAGAAAAATGTAAGAGATTGAAAGCCTTCACTGAATATGGGGCATATTGGAAGAGCGCTTTTAACTAGTTAATTTGATGTTGTATTAGATTATTATTTCTTGTAATCGGAATAAAACACATAGTATTTCACCTCATTTCGAGTTCAATCATCACAAGAGATAATCATTAAAAAGTAAACTTTAAATCTATATCAATCTTATCAGTTTGTAAAATAAATTTTGCATCCACTTATATTATAAATTTGTTTTATTTCTAATTGATGTGAAACTTTCAACACATACGTCGAGATAATAAGATGTAAGAGCGGGTGGAATGATGATATGCTCAACAAACACAAATCTCGGTAGGATAGACTCTAACTCATTGTTAGGAAAAAGTCCAAGTGTGAGTCAAAAGTCTCACATTGGATAGAAAAGATAAAGTTAAACACTATATAAGAATAAAAAACTATAACAACATTGATTTAAGGTTTTGAAGTTAAAGTGGTGTCAAAGGTCTTATATGTGTAATACTAATGTCATATAACCATATGGAACCACAATCTCTCAATAACCTTAAACCTTAAGGTTTTGAAGTTAAAGTGGTGTTAAAGGTCTTATATGTGTAATACTAAGGTCATATAACAATCTCTCAGTATTTATGAACTAAGCCAAATGATAAAAAATAAATAATAACACAAACAAAAAATAAAAGATAAGATATAAAATATCTAATATGATTAATAAACGAGAAATTATCATAAATTTTTTTATCAACAATAAAGAATTAATAAAATATAAATCCAAGTATAAATCTGAATTAGATATAGTTCAAGTATGTATAAATTCTATGTAAAATATCTCAATTAACAACATATTTTTTCGGTGTGTATAATTATTATATAATTATTATTCAATGTGTAGGGATTAAACATTGATTAAGTTTTCATAAATTCAGTTCAAATTTCAATGACAAAAACATATTTTTTTCCAATATTTATGAAAAGTGTTGGCTAGACTGACACTAGTTTTTTATTTTATAAAAAAAATTAAATAACTTGTACCGTTTATTATTTTTAACACCGTTCAGAAATAGGGATCAAAAATAATGATTTTGAAATGTAAAGATAAAACAGTGACCAAATTTTAACCAAGGACCATCTAGATCAAACTTCATAAACCAAAAACATATTTTTTTTTCTTAAATTTTATGTTGTATTCTTCGTGGGCTTTGTAAAGTGTTACTGCATTTGATAAATTTACTATTCTAAACACGTTTGTAAAGCGCCAAATCCACATAATCTCGCAAAAAAGAGAGATAATAAAACACTGCATTTGAGCAACATTTTTTTTTTCTTTGTTCACTTCCACAATGTGATGACCCTCTCCCACATTCAGCATATGGAGAATGGAACATGTATTTTTGAAGGGAAACGAATCCTTGAATTAGTTTAGAAAAATTATAAATAATTCTTTTAATTTATTCTTTATGATATAAAAATATAAGGCTTTTGCTTCCCTCGTTCTTTCAACCTTTTTCATGTAATCTGTCTTCTATTATTTGGCTATACATTTCGTACACTATTTTAGTAATTACCAAAACAAAGTTCCCTCAATCATATCCGATTATCATCATTTTTTACTTTATTTGTATAATTGATGTCTTAAGTTTTAAGCTTTTTGTTTTTCTATCTTCCATTTCTCAATTAAATTTAGATAGTTTTTTTTTTTACAATAGTAAAAAAATAAACTAAAATGCTGTGGTAGGCCTAGGTTGGAAGCGAAAACCCTCACCTCTTTGGAAAGTAGTATGTCTAAAACTAAAATAAGTCGATTGATATTTAGTAGAAAAATGTTGAAGTCATATATTCCAGTTATAATAATTATTATTTGATTGTAAAACTTGCATGGTATAATATTCGGAATGCGTGATATTGACGACCTATCAACACTAGTACAAAAAAAATAAATCATTTTTGCAATGTCTCTTTTTAAAACTTGATTTTAAAGTACGTACGTAATAGCACTGTAGTGTTATTACAAATATATAACTTGTTTATAAGGGTAGCCAAGCGAAATACATTCTACGTTAGTTACAAAAGTAATTACTCGCATAGTATATAATATTGTATAAAATACACTTTGTAACTTGTTTTATTTATTTAATATTTCTTTCGTTTATGGCTAAAAATACTCATATATCATATTCTTTTTTCATTTATTCAAAAAATTTCAATGTTTCAATTAACTCAAAATCATTACGTCATTCTCTGTCTTTCTCTTTTCTTCCTTCAAAATATTCATATCTTCAGTTCTCTCCATCACATTCATATATGTTGCGCTTTTTTTTTTTTTTTTTTTTTCTTCTCTTTTATATATTTTTCTCTTTTTTTTTTTTGTGTGTGACTACCAATATTACTTTATATTCTTTTTCTCGTGTTGTCGTTGTTGGTGCATCTTTCTCTCTTTTATGTTCAAAATTTCTTCATCCTTTTCTTGTATATGATTTCTTCTGTCACCATGAGTTTTTCCCATTTTTCTGACGATTTTGAATCACATACAACTTTTTCTACATAATGGACATATTTGTTACTAAAATATGATGTATTTAAGTTGTTATACAATTATATTATGATTAGATAAGTATGAGATAGACCTATATATTAGACTTAAAAGACTTAAGATCCATATATATTTAAATTATTTTTTGTATTGATGTGCATATATTGATATTCATCTAGTTAGGATAAGACTTTGTAAATTTTAAATTAAAATTGGCTAATTTTTAAATATATTTTGACTTTCTATTAACTTTCTATTATCTAAGTAAATTTTTACACATAAATTCACTTTTTTTCTTCTAATTTTTAGTTTTTAAAATTATCTACGCAAAAGCCTTTTTAAATTTTATGAATTTCTATAAATAAAATTAATACACACAAACATAACAAAAAATGTATGACATAAGAAATAGTTAAAGAAGTATTACAACATAATAATAATATCCCAGAATTTTGGTATTTTGTTTGGCGACCATAACAACTAAGGAAAAGATATACGATGCTCAAATGATTTTTGTTACTACCACAAATTCAATAGTCTTACATTACTTAGAAGCTAAAGTGTAAGGCGGTTTAAATACCTCTTCTTTCTTTTACATTCTGAAACACCTTTTAAAGACAACGCCTCGGATGAGGGATGATTAACCTTAACAATGTCTTGGAATCGAAACATTGACGTTCATCGTGGGGTTGATAATCGAACCATCGGTTCTATGAGACTAATAATAGAACCTTCGGTCCCTTAAGCTCTCCATTGAAAATCACCTTATTCTTTGTATTTTAGTAAGTTGTTTTTGTTGTATGATCATAGAATTAAGAAAACTATTATTATTATAATTATTTTTATGATGTAAACTTCCATTAATTGCATGGTTAATGGTAAATGTACAAATCATATTAAGAAACTTCATTCTATGCTGAAAGATAATATTCAAAACAAATAAAATTCAACTTTATGGCGAGTAAGGATAAATTGAACCTAAATATCAACGTTTGTAGTTGTCTTAAAGATTCACCTGTTTTTCTTTTTATTTATTTGATCGAGAATCATCACAGAGGAACACTATATAACTACATTTTGGCAGTTCATCTTTTAGTCTAACTTATCTTTATTGAAGCGTGGTTTGGACGTGCTGAGAGAAAGATAGAGTTCAGCAATGAGGAGAAAAGTAAGGGGATGGTGATAGTTTGAATGCAGGAAGATGTCTTCACATAAAAAAAACTTAAAGAAATGTGTGGGAGCATGTATGTCATAATGGATTATATTCTTAAAATAAAGTTAATTAAAGTATATTTCACAAATATACTTAATTATGATTATTACTGCATTTTTTATTTTTTACTTCTTTAATATAGTAACAATAAGTAATTATATATATAATAAAATAATAATAATTTTTTGAATCAAACAGTACAAGTTCTCTTTCCACTTATTTGATTTCTGTTTGTCTCCATTAACCTTTTCTTCTTTTTCTTTCGCTTTCCCTTTTGTTTCTCCCAGTACAGTTATTGACACACATGATAACAACACATTACTGATCCGATATATTTTCTGAACGTTGAAGAGGCGAAGAATCTGCGAGTAGGTTCTGAATCTGTGGTAAAAACACGAAAGGTTTGTGAGTCGGCGTAATGATTTAGAATTACTTGTTTGCATGTGACTGAGTGACTGGTTCTTGTCACATAACGTGTGAGACACTCATAATAGGTTAGAATCGTTAGATAGGTTCGCATTACTGACTAGAATACCAAGAATCAAGATGAGTCGACAGCTAGTTCCAGAATCCAGACACAACATTGTGCGTGTGCGTTTCATAGATATTGTCAGTACTGGAAGAAGGAAATCAAATTTTGGACAATACCGGAGAAACACAAGTCAGGCATAGCATAAGTGCTCACTGTTCTCTGTAAGGACACAGATGGATTCCTCCCATTACCAATTCCAAGATTCTCTAATGCTATTTCAGGAAACCCTTGCAAAAGCCTGGTTTTCCCTTAGATTCGTCGATTTCTCGTAACAAAACAAACTTCTTGCATTTGCATATGCTACCCACTAGGACCACCACCACGCCTCCACCACCTCCTTCTAACACGCACCAAAACAAAAACCCTAAACTTTTTAGTATACCAATATCATATATTCTTCTATACACACCAACTTTACTCTTTCTTGTTGCCTTACAAAATTCTTTTTCTTAAGAACCTCTCATCTTCCCGATTTAAAATGTCAGTTACAACAATCTACTCTACATTTTTCTATTTCGAAGAACCAAAACTACATTAACAAATCCAGAGACGTGGAAAGTAATATGAACCATTAAAAAATTCTCCATTCAGTTTTCAACTCTGGTCCTCCAAATAACCATAGATAACTTAGCCAAGCACACCATCAACCAAACTTACACAAAAACAAAAAATAAAAAGGCTAGTGAGAAAAAAGAACTGAAAAAGTGCTAGATCCATATTCATATACCACCCAAACCAAAGCAATAACCACAAAAGAACCAAACTCTTAAGATACAAAGTGATTAATTAGGAGCACTATGCTACTGTCTAACAGGAAAAGAAAATTTAAGCGGTGAACAAAATAGAGAGAAAAACAGTTATTTCTGTTACGGATATGCACCAGCGCCATTCGTTGTTGGAAGATCAGACCACGAAAAGGTTGGACCGTTCCAGTATCCGAATTCACCCCCAGCTACCGAAGTTGTTTCCATAATGTTGTTGGACACAGAAGAGGAATAATTAGAAGCCATGTTCCCCATAAACACTTGTGACGAGTTATCACCGCAATAATTATTAGCCGATGACGACCTTAGCTTCTGGTAAAGCTCTTGAATTCCACTGTTGTGATGTTCCCCAAGTAGGAACCCCCCATTTTGTTGTTGATCTTGATTGCTTCTCCCAAACAGCCCAAGCGAAGGAACTTGCGCAACCGCATCATAGCCTAAGGTTCGGTGATTCAGCAACGCATTCGAAACCAAGGGCTCAGTGCTCACCATGTGCCCTATCAGGGTCCCTTCTTCCTTGATGGACATGTGACTAGGGTTAGGGTTAGGGTTTTGATTCTGAGTAGCTCTCAGAAGAGCCAGCAGGTGGGTGTTTTGGGGGGAACCCCAAAGGATTTGGCTCGGTGGTGGAAGCTCGTGTTCAACTTCAAAGCCACCGAAACCTGGTGATTTTCCAAGCTCAGATGCAACGGCTTTCATCTTGGTTGAGGCTGTCTTTGCCACTGAGTTGGCCACGCCAATATTTTTGTTTTTCCGGCAGCCACCGCCGATGGGAACGTTGCGGAGAGCGCCACCTTTGGTCCAGTAGCGGCGGCACGTCTTGCAAAAGTGGCGGGGCTGAGTGAGGTTGTAGTTGTTGTAGTAGCAGAACTTGGTGTTGGATGAGTCGCACCGCGGGCACCTGAGGTTTTGGTTTTCCGATGTGGGAGTAGTGGTGGTGGTAGTAGTAGTTGTTGTGGTGGTGGTGGATGTGAGGGTAACATTATTAGTTGCGGAAGAAGGAAGAGAAGAGGGAGACGGTGCAGTCGGGAGTAAAACCCCTCCTCCTCCTCCTGCTGCACCCCCTCCATTAATGGAGGGTTTTCTTTCTGGTGCTATGAGGCTAGCTCCACCCAACAGTTCCTGGATCATCTTCTTTATCTTGGTGGATCTACAACAATCCAAAAACGAAAAGCAAAAGGGTGGCGAGGCTTTTTGAGTTAGTGGAGAAAGAAAAGCGAAAGAAAGTGGGTTTGCTCTGCGTATGAGTGAGAGAGAATTAAAGAGTATATAGATTGGAGAGGAGTAGAAGTGTATGATGACACTCGCCTTTGGGAATTCAATTGGCCAGCTTCGTTGTTTTATGCTGCTAGTAGGACAGCTTCGTTGGCAGTCAGGTACTACTTGTTGCCAAAGAATATATAGAATTGGGGGCTCCCAATAATATATACATATTTATACACTCTATGCCAACTCTTTACACTCACAACAAATTTACCTTTCCTTAAATCAAATTATACAAAAAATAAATTTACTATCTTCTTCTTAAATACCTTGTTAACTTCATTGTGCAAAACATCTTCTGTGTAGGCTTCACAAAGTTGAGTTTCCATTTTGGGCATCCTATAACAACTCTTTGGTGTTGGAAAATTTTGACTACAAGTGATATTATATAGTAAACATTGTTTTTTTCTTAAGCTAATTATTACTTTCGATCTTATATGATTCCAACTTCAGTTAGGAGAGGTTTATTAATGCACTGATCATTACTCATTCTATCATACGTGCGGTCTTTGCTGAACCAATTATGAATTATGTAAGGGATGAAATCATTTTGTTTGTCCCACTTATGAGTAAACAGTACCAGTAAAGACACTTCGTTAATTTCTATGCATCCAAACAGTTTGAATTCCTTTTCTTTTCGCTCGCATATCAACAGAAACTTGCAGACAACGGATTTGAATTCGACTTCGTTTTCCTATTACACGCATATGGCTAAAAACGTGCTTCTCTTTTATGGACTGGGCGTTTCGCTGCTCATGTGTTTTGCTTCCACGTATAAAGTTAACAACTATGAAAGTCTCCACTTCTAAACTCATGTCCTATTGTATATCCAAAAAAATAAAAAATAAAACCTAGCCCAACCTCATTTTTCTTTCTTTCCTTTTAATTTGCATATAAAATGGCGTGGCTGTAACTTTATGGGTATTAACAGATGTTTTTCTTAAGCGGCTCGTATATCGATAATAATATAATAGCAGAAGTGAAAAAGTAGAGGATAAAGGATATATATTTTTGTTCCCCCACTTTGGAAACATTAAATGTGTAAATATTTCTTTCTTGTAAAGGAAATTTGGAAGTTTGGTTGATCCCAGTTGTGGTGGAAAAGTAATTGGTTCCGTAGATTGAAGTGTTTGTGATAGAATGAAAAGGAAAGATAGAGGGAAAAATTTGGGTAGTGATGAAGTTTTTGCAAAAGAGTGGTACTTGTTGGCGCTTGTGGAGGAAGGGATTAAGGGTTTTGTGTGGATGAAGATTCTTCTCCGTTCAAAAACCATGATTACAAGTTCAAGGTGAGGGCTAGTCACGTGGAAGTACGTGTAAAGCTGATTGTCCCTACAAGTATAGTAACTAAAAGAAAGAGCCACTGCGCGCCCGAAACTCATGGCTTCAATTCAGCTCTTCCCCACACTCACTCTCCTGGCCAGAACAAACACATGTCCCATTGTCCTGCCTCTGCTACACATCACACACACCCAAATATTGAAACTTCATTCCTACCCTATATACTTCACACTTACATGCTCAACAACAAACAAAACAAGGAATCAATTCATTCATTCTATTCATTCTTTCATCACATGAATGTTTTCTGTATGGCTTATTGCAAGAGCTCTATCTCCATTAAGAATATACCCCCATCATCGGTTTTCACATTCATGGAATGAAGTTCCAGAACTGAACTGAACTCACCCTCAGAAATTCCCATCATCTTTCAGATACCCCTTTTTTTATTTTTTTTATAAAAAGAACGAGAAAAGCATACGGAAATTGCATGAAATTGTAACATTGGAATATGAAGGCGTGTACGTTCCTTGGCAGCTGCGGTCTTGCAAATGATTCTGTTTATGTTTGTTATCACCATTCTACTTTCTCTGGTCCACTCTACCTAACAAGACCAACAACAGTGCACGATTCAGAGAATGTGAAGCGTTGCAGATATTGCATTCTTTATTTTAATTTTATGCATTATACTATTGCTTCTATATATACAACTTCTATTGCTATCAATCCATTCACACTTTATTATTTTATTTAATTATCACTTTTAATTATGAGTTAGATAATTAGAGAAAAAGGCTTGATTGCTTTACTGTTTTTTATAACCTTTCAGTAAAATGATTTTTGTAAACAAAAATGCAATATAAAAAGGTATTGTTATTTCTACTCGTATAAATTGCCCATTTTGAAAGATAAATTTAATCTATAAAAAAAAAAAGTAAATCTTCGTGGATAACTAGGTGTAGATAGATCATCAGAAATACGAATACAAGTATTATAGATCTTTTTATGTGAAAGAAAAAAAAATATATGTATTGCAAAATGTTTGATATAAATGTTTATAGTTAATATGAAATTTCAATCCCCAACACAGAGTATCTATGGAGATATAATAATACTATTTGTTGGAATCTGACATAAGTAGAGCCAATAATTTGTTAATAATAATTTCCTTAATTTTTCCGGTACTTTCATTTGTTTTTTTCATACTAATATTTATTTTCTTTGGGAAAGTCGAGATTCCATCCTATAATTTCATAGGTACGTCAATTTTGATCTTAGCCAAAAATAGGTATGTAAAATTTGTCTAGAGTCATATTGCTTCTACCACAATTCAAACACAATTAGATGGAGACAGTTACTTGGTTGAATGGTGAATACTATATTCTGAAAATGAAAATGAAAATAAAAATACCATGAATTATAAAACTTTTCTTAAAACGGAGGAATGAATGATGATAAATTGCGGTAATTACTACTATTGAAGGAATTGGTGGTCTATTAACGGAAATTCGGTGCGCTTATATGTGCACCGTAATAGAGGTTTTATTCAGAATAATTCCTTAATTCTGGGTCTCAGTCTGATACGATTACTTGAAGTGATTGAAAGGTATTGAGTTCGTAGAAATTCTTCATGGCGTACCAAAAATGCTTTCTATTCGCAATGACGAAAAGGAGCAGCCACGAAATCGATATCTTTCATAATATTTTATACTGTTTTATATAAAAGCTAGAAGACAAATTAAACAGCAATTTATAGTAACCTGGCAACTTGTGTTTCGACATCACTTGTAAGCATATATTATTGGGCGAATTATGCCAAATATCGTATATTAATCACAATTAGGTAGATGATGATGTGAAGAAGCTGACTCGTGTAAATTGAGGTCTTGGGTTGAAAAAGCTTGTAACCACTTACATTTGCATACCTAGAAAATTCTGAAAACGTAAAGTCAAGGATAATTAGTTAGAGAAACAAAAATATGCGATCACAAGAGACGGAACGAGGAGATTCTTCGAAAAGGAGGGGTCTATGTGTTTCGGATTCGCTGAACCATTTGTCAATCAAGATTTTGATTGATTGAGAGACATTGTCGATGATGAATCACAAATTAATCTTAATCACTTAACATGTAAGAAAGCATATAAAGTAACCAATCAGTTTTTGGTGATCTCTCATTATCTACCAGTCTTAGGCTTCTATAATATTTATTTCACATATTAAACGAATTTAATATTAACCGAATTGGCTATGTATTAAAATCTATATCGATCTGGCGTGGGCCTTTAGCTCATTCACTCAGAACTGAACCAATCCAAGGCTATTTTTGTTTAATTAAAAATTTTGGAAAAGCCAGTGTAGAAGGGGGCTAAGACTGGGAAATTTACTTGTTCAAATCACATACAAGAATGTTGAACAACCCAACATAGCCGATTTTAAAAGTTCTTTGTATGCAGGAGGTTGACCAAATCAAAAACATTGTCCAAATATAAAAAGAAAAAGAAGTTGTTGTAATAATTGTAATATGAATCTGAGTAGCAAAATTGGCATATACGCGAGCATGGTATTTCTCGGAAGCGTGCATGAAAATACCTAGCAGATAGTTAATGAGGTAGAGGAATTAAGAATGTGAAAGAAGAGTTGAGTGGCGAATAAGAGAGAGAGAGAGAATGTGACGTTGGGAGGGTGTAACTAAGAAAAAAAAAAGATGAAAAAAAAGAATGCGAAAGGGAAAGGTGAGGCAGGAGGAAAACAAAAACTGGGAATGTGAATTATTGGGATCGAAATACTGAAATGTGATGTGATGTGGTGTGTAGTGTAGCGTAGTAATGTGTATTGTACTGTATGCATCGCAGAATGAATGAATAGCATAGCCTGAGCGCGCGTGCCGTCCGGAGAGGCAGACAGAGACTGAGTGGGTCAGAATTATGAGAAATCAGAAATCAGAGAAATGAGAAGAGAAGAGAAGACCGACATGCCTTTTAGTCCTTACGGTACATACATAATACAAACATAGTAGTATGTAGCAGCTATTACCAAGGATGATGAAGAAGGATATGTTATGTTATGTTACTTGGCATTACAATATTACATTAGTGGTGTGTTTGGTTTGGTGTGCAAAAACTTTATTCCCTTAAAAATCAAAAGTTGGGATTGGGCGGGCAAAGCGGAAAACGACGCCAGCTTTGGGTAAAGACGAGAACAAATAACTCTGAATGTACATGTTGGGCAACGCGGGCAGTGCGGGCACCTAGACATTGATACTATACCCTGTGGTCGCCGTCAAGGGCCCTGCCTCCCACTCTGACCCTCACCACCATCTCTCTCCCATTATGTCACTCCTTTTATTTTCCATCAACTTATTACTTTCACTTATCTTCAACTTTTTCTGCAATTCATCTATACCATTCTACGAAATATTTTAAGTCCATGAAAAAATTTATCTATGATTAATAAACAATAATAACCCATATTAGTATCGGTGTTAAATCTGTCTGTATGTATGTAGAAGGTTTAGGGGAATACATGAAGGAAACGTAGGTAGGTAGGAATTTGAAAGGACATGACTACAATGCATGGATGGGATGGGATATAATCCCACATTCCTATACATGGGCCCCTACTCATGTCTCCCCTTATCCAGCACTACAGCTTTCCCAGGGCTCCTCTTATTTCGTCTTTTTCTTCTGTTTTTCCTCTTCCTTTTTTTTTTTTCCACTTCTTCCCTTCGCCCCTTTTAACTGTGATAGGTACGCTTCTAATCCTCAAAACACTGCTGCAATCACTTATCCACACCTCTCATCACAATGCTTCAAACTTTGCAACTATTAATTCTCTTTGCCAATTCCAATGTATATCGATCAAAGTCGTTGCATCTCAATGTATTTTAGACCCTGCATGGTCCATATTCACCTATATCCAACAATTCCATGTCTGTCCTCTCTGTTATCACTGCAAAATCACGCATGCATGCTCAATGTTGCCTACCCTATTCACCACTCTATTTTTCTCCCCACACTTATTCTCTTTTTCATCCATTTAATTTAACCTACTTTGCTAACTAACATTCTTTCCATCAGGATGCAACTAGAGTAGGTTAAAACACTTTTACGTTACACCCACTATTACTGTTGCACACCGTAATTTAAAACCATGTTGTACATTATGTTTGTGGGAAGCCATGGAGATATGCCCTAAGGACAGAGAAAGTAATTTATGTGTATGGGAAAGAGTGAAAGTTAGAAGAAAATAAGTGATGAGAGGAGAGGAAGTGTATATATATATATATATATATATTATAGATAATTTGATGGTAGTTCGTCCATACTGGGTGGTCCCCATCTTAAAAGCAGGAAAATTACATGTACATTCCTGAATGAGATTGATTGAGGAGTGAGGAGTGAGAAGGAGAAGGAAGGGGTCACACCTGACAAAAGATATGGTTGGACAAGATTCTTTGTTTTGGGGAGGAAAATACAATATGATGCCATTGGAATATGGGGTGGAGTCTCATTGGACTGGGGACGAACCTGTGTGAGGAATTTCTGACAACCAAAAAACCATGACGACCAAAGGTGACTGTTAAGAGAATTTTCGGTTACCAAGGACTTGATGTTGATCCTTCTTGGATTTTTAAACTTCAAGCAGCCTTTGTTACCCACAATTAACTAATTTAACCCAACCATCTTTACCTTACTCTATTATATAAAAAGAATAACCCCCTTCTTTTCTAGTTACCACAATTCCCATGTGACTATACACTGATGATCCCCAGACCAAGATTTGCTGTATCTCTTATATTCTTATAATAATTCACTCCCAAACCGTATCAGCTATTCGAACTCTGTGAGCATGTGTGAACTTCTCTCAAACAACATTTTAACAAAAACATATCATATATACTACAGTTTTAGGCCAAAGCCCTACACACTCAGACACAACTTCTTCAACTTTTGCATTTTATTATTCTACCACTCTCTCTCATTCTATTTAACCTCTTCAACTCATGCAAAGTTTTGGAAACATTAAACACATATTTCAGATACATAACTTTGTACAGAAGCATGTATATGTATATGATGAGAATAATTAATTCTAAACATAAACCAAACGATTCTCAAAGCCAAGGCCTTTCTTTCCTTTCGATGCATGATTACATGATCCAGTCACAAAATTTCAAGATATCGAAGCGTTTCATTCTTTCTTGAGAAGGCAAAATTACGATGCATGACACATAGCCACAGCCGATTTGGTCATTTTAGTTTCATGCGTGCATAAAATATTGTCAAACTGATATAATACAAACAATAATATCAGAGGATTTGGATGCTCACAAAATCCAAAATCTAATATAATCAAAAGAAATGTGAGAAGATGAAGCTAAAGGTAGTTAGGGGTGTGCGTCAGCAATAGCATAGTTGGCGTTTCATCAAAGATCTTCACATGCTAATATATATTAATCGAAGTTGATGTAAAAATAATCAGCGATGATGAATAATTGGCGCAGTGCAATGATGACCTAATCTTTACAAACATAAAAGCATTCAATTCTATTGCGGAACAAATTTGTATTATTAAGACAGCACAACTACACTATAATTGTTATTTGTTTTTGTCCAAATTAAAAAAAAAAAAAAATAAAATTTTATTTGAAAAAAAATTTTTTTTTATAAAAAAAAAAAAAAAAAAAAAAAATTTTTTTTTTTTTTTTCAAAAAAAAAAAAAAAAAAAAAAAAAAAAGTGAGACATGGAGCCCATCATTTTGGTTTGGATTGGGGAGCCTACATGTGAAAGACTAACTGTAACTTTACCCAAATTTCAAAAGACAAATAGTAAAACAGATTAAACAAACTAGTAAAAAACATAATAATTTACTATGTTATGTTTCTCACTTTCTATAACTTTCTACACTTGTACTAGTTATTAGAAAGGAAAAACATTATGAAGAAAGAGAAAGTGATCAGATGTATAATTAGATTATAATGATCAAATATTAATCATAGACGAATGTATTACGACGACTTGTACTTCAAGTTTGAGTCCAGATTTTTTACTTATTTTTTTTGTGTTATCTTCTGTTAAACATAAAAAAATATATTGTGTTGATCATTTAAATATCTTTTTAATATATTTTAAAATGTTAAAATTAGTGGTAATCAATGTATTATGAAAACGCATTAGAGTAATAACACAAAAAAATCAGCAGAGAATCCAAATTCTACTTACTCTCTCAAGTTGTCACAACTTATAGTCTCTCAAGTTGTCACAACTTATAGTCGCAATCCAAAGATTAATAAACTTTATTATCATCTCTAAAATATTAATTATGATCATTATTTTCTTTGAAGATATTCCAAAACTTTTGTGACACCTCTTAGTCATAATCAAAACCTTTTGTAATAATTTCAAAATATTAGTCAATACATCAGTCTTTCAGTAATTGTGTATGTGTTGTTATATGAATGGATTATATAGTCTTTATGTTCGGATACAAATTATATGATTTATGAAACTATGTAGTTACTTTTTTGAATTGTTAGTATATTTTATTTATTTATTTAAAATTTATAAGTTTTAAATTAACTCTAGCTTCCCCGTGTGTTCTATAATATTTTTATTTGCCTGTTATCACTGCAAACTTCATGAGAGCATAGGATAATGTAGGATATGAAGAGGAGCGGGTTGAGTCTATATTGAAAGAGGGAGATGTGAATAATTTTGTATAAATATATCCTCTAGATTTAATGATTAACCATTATCATTTATTAATTTTGTTTCATCACCTATCAGGTCAATTTATGTTAGTTGGTTCTAAGCAAGCGTAATTGTTTAAGATAGAATCATGTAAATTTATTGGCTGAGTTGGGCCACATTGCAGTTAGAAAATTGGGTTGGATCGATGCATTTTGGACAATTATTTTAAGATTATTTTTTACATCTCTCTATAATAGTATATTGATAAAATAATATTTTTAAAATCATGTGAAAACATATTATTAAAAGATATATTAAAAAATTGATTACATGTTTCGAAGACATTATTGAAAAAAAAAATTGTAACATAAATATTTCAAAATATATAATCCAAATGTTTCAAGTCCTACAACATTCCACCTCTAGGTTTGGTGCAACTACAACCTACGATGGTCTCAACCTCCCATGACTTTTTCTATTCCAATTATTGTTTTGTGGTACTTCTCCTTCTATTCACACACGGTTTTTTGTTTTGTTGTTCTTACATTCTATTGGTAACCACTAAGTTGAAATGTGTTTAATTTTGGTTTACATGTGTTGTATTTGATTTTGGTCCAAGAACTAACAAAAGAAAGCTTCTGAAAAAACTATATGTAAAAGTTTTTGTAATGTTATAAGTTTTACCCTTTCGCTGAGAAAAAAATGGAATAGTAATTCTAAAAGTTATTCTGTAATCATAAATCTTACTACACAGTGTTCTTAGATGTATAATCTAAAATAACTAAAATCAATTCTAATTTTTATTACTAATTCCATTTTTTTATAATTTCTTTAGAATGCATAATTAGAACTTTTTTTAGTATATTTCATATAGTATTTTTCGGAAACAAATAAGGATTTTAAAAAGTCATTTTATCATTCCATAATAATTGCGGAGGTGTGAAAAGCAATTTTCTTTGCATTGTATATCTACGTTGTTTGGGCCCTTTTGTTCTTTCATTGTTTTCAAAAGAAACTGAGGAGTACTTGGACATCTCATTTTGTATCTTCCTAATTTGGTTCGACTTGTATATACTTTATTTTTTTAATATATTTTTTAAGAACACAAAATACACAATGATATTATATCAAATTGGGAATAGATTGTATCATATTATGTTGTTAAAAAGTATGTGAATAATTTATAATGTAATTACTGTTAAAATGTGTGTGAAGTTAGTTTTATCATTTAAATAATTTTTTTTTTTACTTTTGAAATATAATTAAAGATAAAATAAAAATATGAAATATTTATATTAAATAGAAAAAGAATTTCTTTGTTTATATAGACTTATTTAATTATTTTGATTAAGAATATTTTTAATTGTTATTTTTTAAATATTAGTATATTTTGAGTAATTTGTTTGAGAGAAAACTTAAAAAGGCTCTGTGCAAATTAATTTTTTAGCTAATTACACTCTTGGAAATATAATAAAATAACACTTATATTGTATATGTAACACCCTAAATTAGTATAATCATTCTACTAATTTAAAGTATTAATATTTTGTATTAAGCAAAATAACTACATAGTATGTATTACAATATTTCTTAAAATTTACATAATAAAATTTGACAGAACATAAATTTATCTAAAAAAGAGAAAATCTATAAAGTGTAAAAGAAGATATACGTATGCAACCTCTTCTACCTATACAACCCTTGTTATGTTATTGTTGAAGACCCTCACTTGCACTATCCCATGCTTCCATGTAAAATACACCATCATAGCATAAAGAAACACAACCACAAATAAGGTAAGCTAGTGTATTTAACAAAGAAAAACACTTATAAATAATACAACAATCATTCAGTTCATTCAAATATTTACAATCATTTAGATCAACTTTAACTACTACCTCCAAAAGATTTCATGTATCAAATTAGACTCAGATTTTGCACCTACCATAAGGCTCTCGGTAGATTTTGGCTTATAATACCAAGACTCAACCCATCCCTCCTCTATGATAGGATTAACTCATTATGACATGCTAAAAGGGTTATTTTTTAGTCCATTTCCTTTCATTGAAACTTCCATCGACTTTCACTATCTAAATATATTCATCTATGTGAGTTAGAATACTTAGTAAAGTCTAGATAATCTCCAATTGAGTTCCTATTCATTACACCTTACACATATGTGAAATACTTTCTCCCTTATTCATCACATGCCATTATTCACATTATAACAACATACATACTTTAGATTTCATATCACTCTCATCCATCATTCACAATATAGCAACACACATGCTTTACATTCCATATCACACTCATCCATCATTCACAATATAGCAACATACATGCTTTGCATTTCATATCTAACTCATTTTTCCATCAATCAAAACCTAATTACACTTACTACAAATCACAAATTATCAATATACACTCTTTTATTACAAGGTCAAACCAAAACCACAAATAAGCACCTAACAACCAACCAACACATCAACATAGTAATATTATTCACAATTGAGAAACCAAGTAAGATAAACCTAAAAAAATACAACAATCATGAGCGAATGATTGTTCTAACTACAAATCTCTAATCAAAGATCCCAACAGTCAAAGTGAAGAATTTTATGTCTCATACCAATTGTCAAAATTCCAATCTGATCCAATGGTTAACAAAACGGGAATCCTAATTTTTTTGATATGACTCAGAATAGAAAGATAGGGTGACACCCAACAATGGGCAAATGGTGCCTAATGTTAGGACAATGGCGCCCAATGCTAGGTTGGTGGCCCCCAACGCTAAAACCCTTTGGAACTTACTAACTTTAGATCACGGTCAAGAAGTACCGCTACACCCTAGACCTTTAGAACTCTTTGGCTTGTGTTTTTTCCCATAATGCCCGACGATATGGTGGTACCACTTGGTGCCATATTAGTGAACAACCCTGATTCAATTGAGTTAGGTATACCAGATTGGTTGATTCTAACACAATCAAACAAATTCCACAAGCACAAACCATAACCAAACATATTGACAATTTAGAAACCATAACATCATAGCTCAAATTCATCAATTTTAGAACAAAGTGATAATTATAAATAAACTAGCTCCCCTTACTTGATTATGAACTAACACATACCACTTTTTGTCTCTAGGTACCACTAATCACAAAAAAAAAAAATTGTTGTACAAAGAAAGCTCAAATCAATGATCTTATCGTACTCTAACAATCCTAATTAAACAGAGATTCATCCAAAGCTCTTATATGCTACCACATATATTATACATGCATATCAAAAATGACTCTTAAGAGAGCAAAAGATAAACTTACTTTGTTGACAAACTGATCAAGTTGAAAGATGGATATGAAGTAGGAGACTTATGGTGTATGACGATCTTTAAAAAGATAAAGGATGAAGTCATAAATCTATAAGAAAGACAAGAAAAATATTTTAGAAAAAGTAAAAAAAAAAATATTTCTTATAAAAATGAAACTCAATTGATAGAAATTTATATTTATAATTTGATTTTTAATAATAAAACACTTGAGAATTATCTTTTAAAGTACTACTCTCACTTCATTTTCTAGGTCCTCTTACAATGTATACTTTTATATTATTGTCGCAACCAAAATTGCAACAGGACGACAAACAAAAAAAAGTTTTGAAAAGAGAGTTTGGAGTTGCCACCATAGTTTATTCTGGAAAACTACGAAAAAACAAAAAAGATAAGACAAGGTCGACAAAAAACTAGATTTTGGGTTTGGGAGTCGGTTACGCGTGTGGAAGGTATTAGCACCCTATAATGTCCGTCCTAGGACAATACCTCTAATTAAATGTGCAAAAAGATATGGTTTTTTCAAAATTTTTATTTTCTCCAAAAATAATAATAAAAGAATGTACAAAAGAAACAAAAATAATTTTTTGGTTTTTTGGCTCTGACAAGATTTAATCTTCTCCCATATGTATCTCCACTTACAGTAGAGAACTAATGTAATGTAATTCTCTAAGAAAGACTATTCAAAAAAACTATTTGACAATAATTTGATTTTTTTTGGAAGTGAACCTGTCAATAACTGACATTGCTCCTACATATTTCCATTTATAATGAAGAATCAAGGGTCAATAGTAGTTCATATAAAAAACTATTTGAGAAATTATTTGGAAAATGATTTGAATTTTTTGATAATTTTGAAAATCTTTTTATTTAAATTTTTTTGTATTCTGAATTATTTTATAATTAGTGTCATGAGATGCGAGTAGCCGAATAGACACGAAAAATAAATTCTTTTTATTTAATCTTTTATTTTTTAATTTTTTTAAAATTTTTTAAATTTTTTTAAATTTTTTTAAAACTTATTTAAAAGTGAAGATTATTTTTTATTTTTAGATCTTTATATATTTGTTTAGAAAAACAAAAAGACACTGACGGAACACGAACAAACATAAAAGAAATGGGAAAAAAATACCTTTTTATGATTAAAATAAATATAATGAAAATTTGAAACAATAAATCAAAAGAAAAAGAAACTGATAGCGACTTACCTTCAAAAATTTTTAATATCTCTTCTTCTATATCAATCTCACTCTCTCATTCTCTACATTGCAGCTACCTTTACTTTTTTTTTTTCTTGTCTCCTTTTGTAAGATTTTTGTTTTTTCTTGTTTTTTCCCAAGAGAGATAAAGAAGATGTGTGTATGTAAGGATGATGATGAGAAACAAAGAGGGAATGTATATGATATATTTTTTTTCGATCTCTTTTTATATGACAGATTGTGTACTTAATGTACTTATATACACACATTGTCAATACCAATATAATTTTAGCCATGATTGTAACAAACGATAGAATGAAAGAATGGTCACAATAATAGTGCACTATTGATTTTAATGATTAAATAATAATTAGAAGAGAAATACTTTTAATTATTAAAATTATATCATTATTTTTTCTATCAAAAACAAAGGGTAGAAAAAGTCAATAGTAAGGATGAAAATAAATTTTGTTGGTGGGCTCATGAGAAAGGTGTAATAATTAAAAACAATTTGGAATTTTTTTTTCATCTCTCTTTTCTTTTTCTGTTTTCTACCATTAAAGTTTGACAATTTTTAAAGTAAATTGTATTTTACCTTTTTTTATTTAAAAAACCATTTATTATTATTTTTTTTCAAGGGTAAATTTTTTCACCAGATAAAATTGACGGTTGATATTATATTATTAAAATATGCATGAATAATTTGTATTATATTTTCTTATTAATATATATATATATATATATATATATGGATTTAATATTTAAACAATCTATTTTTTCTTTTGATTTTTAAATATATTTAAAAATGAAATATAAATATGAATTATAAATTTTAAATGATTTTTTTATATATTGTTATTGATGTTTATAAACTGAAATAACAAATTTGTCTACGAATATTTTTAATTATTATTTTTTATATGTGAGTATGTCTTCCGTTATTATTTTATGAGATAATATTTAAAAATGTTTTGTGCAGTTTGTTTTCCAGATAAAATGCACACCGTATCGAAAGATAACATCTCTTGATACCATGCATATATTTTTATGTTTTATCTTATAGAAAATGCCGTATGTTATTGACACACCTACTGAATATAAAAAAAATTATACAAGTTAATATTTTTAGTTCTTTGCTTAGACAAAATATTCTCGATAAAACCAAAACTCAAATTTACTTAATTCACACATGTATTCAAATTTTCTATTAGATAACACAAAATTAAACCACTATTTCTTTCATATAATTTTTTGCTGTATTTTCATAAAATATAAAAAATATATAATCATTGAATAAAAAATTAAATAATAGAATATTCAATTTTAAATATTTTATCTCATGTATTTAGTATAAAAAAGTATATAAATCAATATGCAAGTTTAAATATTAATATCATAAAACAATATGGAAATGTAATTTAGTTAAAAATATTGTTTTTAATTAAATTTAATCGAGCATGCATTTAAAATTTGAAAATAAATATAATTAATTAAAATTTAATAATAACTATATTAAATATTGATTGATAAAATTTCAGGATTAACTAAATATATTTAAGAAAAAGTTAAAAAATCTTTAATTAGTTAGTTAATGATGAGGAATGTTTATGTTATTTGGTATAATATATAGAATATCTGTTATGTTATGGGCAAAGAAGGTAAAGTCATCATCTCCGCTTTCTCTTCCAACTCTGATAGCTAACAGGAAGAAGTAATAGTAATTAGGAACTTGTACAGTTGAATCACGAACACTCTAGGCTTACGCTATCCCCTTATACTCTTTCTTCCACGTCTTTTCTTCTCCTCTTCCCACACCACGCAACCTTCCTAGGGTTTCATCCAATCATGAACTGTGAGGTTTGCCAGCTCAAGGAACTGGAACTCGAGCATTTCGAGATACGTGAGGTTTTGCGATGTAATTCCGCTGCTCCTATTGCTAATCACTTTTCTCGATTATGATTTTGTTGTTCATTTCCTTCGATTGCAATAACCACAGTGACGGTGTTGCAGGCATATTGCACACCATCGTCTTTCACCGTGCCTTGGGTCTCGTGCGCCCTAAGGACGTTGACTTGGAGCTTTTTGATGTAACTTACGTACGTTTTCAATCTCAATATAGTGCTATTATCACTTGTGCTTCAATATCTTTGACACTCCTTTTAACTGTGTTATATATCCCTTACAATTCACTTATAAATGCATGTTTGGTCTCGAGTTGAAGAATGGTTCTGGGTCTAATATTAATTGAGTTGGAGCAAGTTTAGATAGATTTTAGGTTTAAAAACAATTTTTTATATTGGATTTATTATTATGTAACTTTTCGTATAAAAACAGCTGAGCATATATTGCTTCACTTCTAAACAAATTTTAATCAGAATCAATTTTGCAAACACTCTCCGAAACACACATGCTAAATAAACTAATTGTCTTGTGTTCTGTTTTTTATGTCATTCTTGGTGTGTAGGTGCAATGTGGAGAGGCAGAGCTTGAAAAGAAAATAGATGAGAAGATTGAGCAGTTTGTTTGTTGGGTGGAGAAGCACCCAAACAAAAAGAGTCAGGTCAGTGATGTGGTGAAAATGGTGATAGTAGGGGTATTGTATTTGATTTTTGTTTTGTTGTAATTAGTATTTTGACAGGGTTGTGAATTGGATAGTGCAGATATGTTTATCTTTCTATGAGGTGAAAAACAAACAGGCGTCTTGGTTCAGTAACAAGATTGAACGTTTGTATTGGGAGCAGTGGTATATTAATCTGAATGTGGCTCAGCATAAGGTGCATTCTAGCAAGTATCATCATCCCAAAGTTGTAGATCCAGGAGGTGCAGTTGCTTGCTCTGTTTGTCAAACTAAATCTCTTATAATGTTTCACTCCTACTAATTTAGTTTTTTCACTCCTTCACTTAGATGTTTTTTTGGGGTAGGGTGCGGTTTACCTCCGTTTGTGTTTCTTATGTGTAGAGGGAGCGTTGGAGGATAGAAATGCCCGTAGTGCAGCACTGGAGGCATCACTGCGTGAGGTTTTGTTTCAGATAATTAAATTTGTTAATGAGAAAAAGGATCACGTTCCACCAATTCCAAATCTTGAGGGTGCTGTTTCATTTCCCTATGAAATTACAATACCTAGGTGAGTTGTGTGTACTCTGGCTGACCATATCAGTTGTGATTTTGCATTTGTAATATTTGTTTAATATTCTGACCGCTCTGATTTTAAGGCAGTGTTTTACTTGGTTGATTATGTTGATAACATGATATCTTTGAAGTTTTCTTTTCTCAATATGACTTGTAGAAAATCTATGAGCTATTGGAGTCCGAGTTTTTTTTTGATTAAGTGGGACTACATTGAAGTACATATATTGTAATAAAATGTAGTAAGATGAAATTAACAATGCTTTAGAGGTAAAATTTCAGAATAACACTTCCACAAACTGTACAATTTAGGCATCTTAGGTCCAACACTGGGGGACCATTCAAAGGATTCAAAAGTGCTTGTGATCATGAATTGTCTACAGAATTAGAAAGGGATGTGATAATGCACAGGTTGTTGTTTATATTGGTCAGTCAAGTGCCAAAAAGGGTGCGGTGCACAGGGAAGGCCGAGGTAGATTTACTAGAAATATAAGTTTAGGGACAATTGTAAGAGTAAAACTGAGTGGCATTTTTCAAGTAAAAGATGGCAAAAACTTAGCAATATATGGCTTGGTCATGTTAGTAGTCCAATGAAATAATAAAATGTTAAGAATTAACATAAGACCTCCCCCTCCCCACCCAATAGATGAGAACTATTTGAAAACACTTCATTCTAAATGGCTTTTCTCTTTCACTGCAAATTAGGTTTTGACTGGACCACAGTGGCGTCAAATGATCCATACAGCTAACCCCACATAGTGAGATTAGGCTTTACTGTTACTTTTGCTCCTAATTAGTTGGAGTCAGAAAAAAATTGAATGGCTATGGTCTAGCTTGGTAGAAAGAATTGCAGACTTTAATGTATACTGCAATGAATTTTGATGTAGAGTTTAGTGGAAGAGAGACCAGCCAGATAACAGAAATTACATTTTCATGAAAACTATTTTCAGGGTAGTGTTTAGGAACATGCATTGTTTAAGCGGCATTGCATGAGTTATTGTTTTGAGAATGTAAATTTATTGAAAGGAAGCTGTCTCTTCTGCATAACTTGAAAATTTTAAAATTGTAAATGGTTTGATATAGATTGGGATCAGTGTTGAAAATTAGTGTTGACAGAGTTTAGTGGAAGAGAGACCAGGGAAGAGAACAGAAATTACATTTTCATGAAAACTATTTTCAGGGTAGTGTTTAGTAACATTCATTTTTTAAGAGCATTCCGTCAGTTTATTGTTTGGAGAATGTAAATTCATTGAGAAGAAGGTATCTATTCTGCATAACTTAAAAAGTTTCAAATCATAATTTTTTTTTTTGTATGGATTGGGATCAATGTTGAAGAAAATTCGTGTTGCATTATTTAGTTTTGATTATGTGATATTTTGTTGCCCACTAGTTTTACCTAATTTCATGACAAGACTTTTTGGATGATATACTGTAATTTGAATGTCCACCCTTTTGCTTTACCTATTTTCTTGCGTTGTTTGTGATGAATCATTTGTAAATAAAGGTGTCATTACTAGTTAGGTAAGAGACACATCTCTAATTCGACAAATGCAAGTACGATGCTTGCATCATGTTCTCTGTTTGAAATTGTTTGTATCTATTCGGACTTAATGTAGGATAGCTAAAAGGGTAGATTCATGTGCAGTGGCTTATCATTTTCCTAGGGCGTTGCATCATCCAATTATTGCTCTTAAATGCAGTTCAACATGAATGATTATAAATAGAGTCTGCTTAGTGCTTCTTCACTCGAGCATTTAACCAAAATCTAGTCTTCAACTTGGTACTAACTTGAGCATTTCACCAAAAATTAGTCCTCAACTTGGTACTAGAGTAGGTTTATTGCCGCTCTGCTTGTCTCTGTTTTTGGACATTTTCTGTGTTGTCTGCTATTGTCAGTCCCCAACTTTTGCACTGTACATAATTTGGTACTTTTCGTCCACTGTGCATTTGTACACTGTTCACTGTTGTTGTTCACGTGTTCTTCAAGATATTCTAAAGTGTTTAGGGAAACATGTCAGAAGCTGGCTCTTTTGCCAGTAGTGCCTCAAGGCATAGTATTAGTTAAAGACCATGGATAATAGATTCAAGCGAATTTATCGTGATGGCTCTTTATTCTCCTAAATTTCATCATATCTTCAACGTAGCAAATGGTAAATGTACACAGCCTTAACTCTTGCAAGCAGAGTGGTTGCTTCTAGGAATCCGTCCCTTCCTGTTTCACCAAGGTTCTTTCTTTTGGCAGAATGAATGCATTGACTTTGATAGCTTATATTCCCTACTTATTGGGGAGCCCCTCCATCTATCATTGTAGAATAGGTATTATCAACTATATTTTCAATGATCTTCACTCTATATTATTTTGTTGTCACTATTATTAATATTTCTAAAATTTTGTGTCACTGCAAAAGTATTCCCTAAACCAACTGGTCAGAGCCTGGTTAGGGTCTCTGCAAAACAATTCTGTGATATTTGCATTGTGATCTTTGTGACACTATAGAAAGCTTTTAGAATTATCGTTGAAAAGTTGTCTAGATTGTGGTCTCTTTTAGCTTGTCTTAGGTGCGGTCCCTTTGAGAACTACCTTAATGGCAATCTCAAGGGTGGTGATTTAGTTTCATCTGACTTAAAGTTTATAAAGCTTAAACAATTCTCATTGAACAAGTCAGTTTTGTAGAATCAAGTTATATTATAGATCCAAATTCTAAGATAGTATTAGACGGCCATCTTTTGGTGGCAACCTTAATTGCAGTCTCTTGAGTGTGATGGTATAGTCTGATATTGATTATAGAGACACGGCTTAATAATAAAACTTATAAAATTTGAACAATCCTTACCTTACAATCTAATGAGATAAACCTAAACCCATATTTTGAGAATTGTCATAAAACATAATTTATTTGTTGATATTACATTTTGTTTTTTATTTTATTTTTTGTAATGCTAAAACTGAGAGGAAAACAGAATTTCAAAGACGTGACAGTCTGAAAATAGATGGTCTTGCTGCAAATATATACAAACACAAGCAACATCTACAAAATTCCAGCTACAACAATTCAAACTAATAACCACTCCTAACAACATATCCCATACATTAATGATATACTGCCTTGAGATTATATTTTTGTATTTTTATTTTGAAAAGCTGAAGGAAATATAATTTGTTAAGATCTTCAGATCGGTTGGTTAGTATAAACAGCAATTATTCCATGAGCCTAGATTTACAGAATATCTATATTGGATGAGAATACTACCCTCCTCATTTTGCGTCATGAATTGTAGTTCGTTACTTCTACTTTTGAAAGTTATGCTGAAGCTGCTGAGTTAACCTTGTGCTGTCAATGACCAGTTCATCGGATTCTGCATTTGGGATGGACATGATCAAGAGAATGCTCCAGACAGGGCATCCAACAATGCTAAGTTGATTGTCAGAGTTTGTAGAGCGGTCTTTGGGGTTAAAGGTATTCTTGTTCATATGTTTAAGCTTGAAATATGATGCTAAAGAAAGCCAAGGAATGCAGGGTTCAATCTCATCGTGGATAGCAGAATCTATAGGTGCAAAATAACTTAAAACATATATCTTTTCAAATATACATCCTTGTTAAATCTCTCGTTTGATATCTGGTCTTTATTCTACTCATCTCCCAACACATTTATCCATGGTAACTGAAACGCTTCATTCCTTTGATGCATCACAGGAAGCTAATCTTGAATTTAGGTCTTTCTGTTAATATGATATAGTGGTGAAGTCGTTGAGAAATTTGCAGTTAAGATTGTGATGAAATATTGAAATGCTTTTAGTAAATTATGGAATTATCAGCATCTGGATTATTTATTTTTGAATCGATATTTGTTACTTCGTAATCTGTTTGTCTAAATTGCATCACGACAACTTTCCCTCGTTACCTGGGTCACGAATGGGACACGGAACACGTTTTCTTTGTATTTTGGGTCACAAATGGGCCATAGAGAATCCAAATGAGATTGAATGGTTTATGCTCCTTTCCTTTTAAGATACGTATCTATCATAATAGATTCTGTCGTTCAGTAAGCTATTCTTCAGTCTTGTCTATTATTTCGTTTCGGCATCGTCCTACCTAACTCTCTTTTCTCTGTTGTTCTGGGGCTTGAGTTGTCACCCCAAAGGGAGAAACACTCGTACATCTTCATCCTTCTTTCTCTAATTGTATGTAAAATGCCCTCAAGACTCAACTAAATGCATCAAGGGACCAATAAATATATAAATAAGTGCATTTAATATTTCAGAATTTGAGTTTTCATTTATTTATTTCTGTTCAAAAAACAATTTCTTTTAGATGTAAGCTAAAAGTATTAAAAAAGTTACATTTAACTCCTTACTTTAGAGGAGGACGCATTTTACAGAATAATGATATTAAATTTTTACTTTAAGCTAAATATGTACTTTAGTTTCACAATTTTAAATTGTTTATTGTTTAAATAAACTATTCTAAGTGTATTGTATCTTCTAAAACGTATTTCACACTTTAAGGAATCAAATCCATAGGAGTTGCTAATCATAAAATGGGCTTAAACAGTGTTTGGAGGCTAATATTTTTTGCAATTCACTCTCATTATTTTTCCCTAAATAAAATAATAAAAGGGGATGTGTTTTTTTTTAAATACTTATGTTAGTTGTTGACTTACTGAAATTTATTAGCCTCCAAACACTGCAAATCCTCTTAGGTTAATTTCCTTGAGTCTATTGGTACACAACTACTGTATACTCTGTACACTGTAAACATCACCCTTAAGTATTATTCTTTTTTGCATAAAAAGTTAATGAAAAACAAGTATTAAATTTATCTATTAAAAAAAGACAACAATAGAAAAAATTGACTTCTTAACAAGAGAACGAAAAAAAAATCTCTTATCAGTCTATAGAAAAACGATTACGATAATTATCAAGTAGATATGAAAAAAATATCTCATATTCCACCAACTTACCAACTTATATAATAGGTTTATGCTTTGGTGTCTCATATTGAACTAATTAAGAAGCACATAAAAAGTTTCGTTAGACAATTGAATTGTTTACATCCTTGAAGTTGAAGTAGGATAATGATATTATGACTCACTTTTTTTTATTTATTTTTAATTTATCATTTCAATTATTTATTCTGATCTTTTTAATGGTGTGATGTAATAATTTAAATATGATTGAAGTGGTGGGTTAAAAGTGAATCAAAATATCATTATCTTATAATAAATAAATATACATGATGTGAATTTTTTGAATATATATATATATATATGTACATATATATATTGGTACACAATGCACCCACACATAAGATAAATAATAGTTTATCAAATTACATCAACATAATTTGATCCCCTGCAAGCCCTCAACCCCCACAAACAAGACTCCGGCACATAAATATTACTTTTAAATTATATCCATGCATACGCACGATTTTTTTTGTTTATTTTACTTTTTAATTTTTAATTATATGCTAAGAAAAAAAATTATTTGTATAGTTGAAAGAGGTTTAATTATTTATTTAATTGTGTAATTTGTTGTTTTAGTTTATTTTGGTTCCTTGATTATTTTAGGGTTTAATTTAGTTCCTCAAATTTTTAAAAATATTCAATTTGGTCTATTTATTATTTTTTATTCAATTTAATCATTTTTTTTAGAATGATCCAATTTTGTCCTTTCGAATTTGAGATCAAATTATTAATTAAGTTTAATTAAAATTTATATATACATATTAAACTATTTTTTTAGAATTTATACATCAAATCACTCCACCTAAATGTAAAAAATTGGAGTATTTAGATTAAATGTAAAGAATAAAACAATTTTAGTATTTAGATGGAGTAATTTGATATATAAATTATAAAAATTTAGTTTAACATGTATATATAATTATATATAAGCTTAATTATATTATCTTATTAAGTGTTATAATATATTTAATTATAAATATAATACTTAATTTTAGAATTAGATAATATAAGAAAGTTAAATCTTAAATTTTGTGTATATTTTTATAATAATAGTCAATTAACTATAAATAAGTAGTATTTTTTAACATCAATTTCTTAACATTAATGTAGTAGATCATATTAATCTTAGTAGTCATTTAGAGTATTTTGTTGATTTACTCGTGATTGATGTAAAGAATGACATTAATTGATAAATAAGTGGAAGTTGAACCATTAAGATATTTTAGTTTTTTAGAATAATTTTAATTAATTATTATTGTGTAGTTAGGGTTGGATTATTATTCTTTAGTTATTATTGTTTAGTAGACCAATATTAAATAAAAAAAATGTGTTTATTGTTTGGTAGAGCAATATTAAATAAAAAATGTGTTTGTCAAGGTATTATCAATTTTTTTTCTGCTTTCTTTTAAATTAAGATTAAGAAAACAATTATAACAATAATTATTTTTAAATAAATAATTTATTTATATAATTATATTTAAGTGTAATAATTGTGTATATATATATATATAACAATATATATATATATATATATATATATATATATATATTATTTTAAAATGATATTAGACTATGATAATAATAATAATTTTATTATTAATATTAATAATATCAATATTAAAAAAATATTGTTGTATGCTTAGAATTTACAATTAAACTTTAGAATTATATATTATACTAAAATAAATAAATATATATATATATATATATATATATATATATATATATATATTAAAATAAAATATAGATATATTATTCATTAGATCTCGTGAAAAATAATAATAAATAATATCTAAATATTTAAATAATTAATCATAGGTATTTTTGATAACAAAATAGTTTAAAAAAATAATATTATTTTATACTACCCTTTAAATGAAAATAATAAAGTGTAATATTATTATTTATTTTGAATGATTAAGATTAAAAAATAACATTTGAATATAACTTTGTTTAAATTTAAAATTGACATATATGATTAAAATTTTGAATTAAACTTTTTAGTTAAATATTACATTAAATGACATGTTTTAGTTTTTTTTATTTGTAAATTTTTGGTAAAAGTTTTATATGTTACTGTATTCATTTAGCTTGTAAATATATATATTAAAAGAAATATAGAAATTGAGAAAAAAAACAAAAAATATTTTTAAGAATAAAAATATCAGACAATACAAATAAATATAAGTAGCAGATAATCTAATAACACAAAAGTTAAACTATTTAAAAAATATATATAAAGAATAAAAGTTAAACATAATAAAATATTAAAGTATTATAGTAATATTTTTTTAATATTGAATAAATAATGATAGATAAAATAAAATTATAAAAGATAAAAATATATTAATATAATTGCTTATAATAAGATAATTAAATAATTATGGCATTATATTGTAATATATATATTAATATATTTTTGCATGTAGATTATTATAATAATATGCATGATTATGAATTTAAGAAATTGTTTTAGGCAATGTTTGAATAAATGAATAATTGAAATAAATATTTATTGCAATTAAAAATTAAATGTTTTTGAAATATAATAGTTACCATATGTTGAGTGTAATAATCTTATAATTATCATAACAAAAAATATAATTATTATAACAAATAAAAATTATAAAAGAATGATAAAAGAAAATTTTAATAGATAAAAATTAATGGTTACTAATGTTTTTTTAACTTTAAGAACGAATTGAGAATAACTTAAAATTATCTTAATAGATAAAATTATAAAAAGATCAAATTAATAATAATAATAATAATATAAGAAATAATAATAATGCAAAATAACAATACTAAATATTCATTAATACTAATAATATTAATTAAAATAATAATAATAATAATAATAATAATAGAATAGTCTAGAATTATAAATCTCGTATAAAATAATAATAATAATAATAATAATAAATATTAGGTTAAATTACCCTTTTGATCCCTCTATTTGTCATGAAATTTCATTTTGGTTCTCACATTTTTTGTTGTCTCAATTTGGTCCTCATTTTCTTAAAAATGAATCAATTTGGTCCTCACTGTTAACTTTGACCAGACAGTGTTAAAGTCAATGCCACGTGTCAATTTCTGGTTTTTTTGAATTTTTTTTATTTTTATTTTATTTTTGACACGTGTCATTTCACCGTTGTGCCACGTGTCAAAGTGACTCAATTTGATCCCTATATTTGTTTTTAGTTTCAATTTAGTCCCAATTTTTGTAAAAATGAAGCAATATTGTCCCTCTTTAGATTGAGACTCAATTTAATCTTTCTATACAACTTATGATGATATTATTAATAAAATTGACATTTTTATTAAATATTTATAGAAATATTTTTAAATAATTTTTTTTTAGTTTTATTATTAAACAAAGTTAAACCCCAAACTTAATTTCAAAAATTAACAATTTTGTCATCATATATAAAGGCATCAAGTGTATCATATTATACAAACTTGGTAAAAATTAAAAATCAAATAACTTGTCACACATAAATTTAGGAAACAAATTTCAAGTTCAAAACAAAATCAAAGTTTAATATTTTGTGTAGAATTTAAAGTTAATTTAAAATATTTATAGAAATATTTAATAAAAACGTTAATTTTAGTAAGAATATCACCATAAAATTTATAAAAAAGTAAATTTAGTGTCAATTTGAGGAAGAACAATATTGCTTCATTTTTACAAAACAAATATAGGGACCAAATTGAGTCACTTTGACACGTGGCACAACTGTCAAGTGACACGTGTCAAAAAGAAAAAAAATTATAAAAAAATATAAAAAAAAAATCAGAAATTGACACGTGGCGTTGATTTTAACACTGTCTGGTTAAAGTTAACGGTGAAGACTAAATTGAGTCATTTTTAAGAAAATGAAGACCAAATTGAGACAATAAAAAACGTGATGACCAAAATGAAATTTCATGACAAATAGAGGGACTAAAAGGGTAATTTAACCTAAATATTAACAATAGTAATAATAAATAATAGTAATATTATTAAATATTCATTAAATAATAATCACATTAATACTAATAATATTAATATATTATTAATTATGTAAAATAAAATAACATTTATGTATGATTAAAATTTATAATTGTATTATGCATTACACAACCGGTACAAAATAAATACAACACCAAGTTCAAATTGAGTTTAAAACAATAATTAAAAAGAATTAGCCAAATGAAATTAAAGGAAGAAAGTTAGATGTGCATTGAGAGTCTATGTTTCTTTTGTTTTTTCTTTTTAATTTATATTTAAGTTTATAATTATATATAGTTATAAAATAATATTTTTAAAGAGAATTTGATGATAAAAAAACCTAAAAAATTAATTATGGGTGTTAATTATTTAGTGACAAATTAATTAAAAATAAATAATATTATTTTAATATTAATTTCTTTAAATAAATGTAATGGATAAATATTTGTTATAAAGATTTTAAAGATAAAGCTTTACTGTGTTTAATGTCACACAATTACAACAGAGATAAAACAGGGACTTAATGATATATTTATTTAGCACATGTTGAATCAAATTTAAGGCTAATTATGTAATTGTGTATTCAACCAAGTTTGAAATAGTTTTTTTTACTAATATTCTAAATATGAAAGTAATAAAGTGTAATAAATTTATTAATTTTCAATAAATATAAATTCAATCTTCATTGAGTATTAAAATTATAGCACTAATAAATTGATAAAGAAATAAAGAAATAAATTAAAATAAAATATAACAATTGATTATATTTATAATAACAAACAATAATAGAAAAAGTAACATTAATAATCGAGAAAAGTATTAAAATAAATAATAATTATTGATAAATAGATTATAAATTAAGGAAGACGACGTGAATTGATTATTGAATTTTTTTTCTCCATAATCAATTAATAACTATGATTAAAATAGTTCATCTACACGGTATTTATAAAAATAAAGTAATATTGAAACTAACATTGTAAATGAAAATAGTGCATGTGCAATGTAATAAATATATTCAATAAATATTGACTTAAGATTTGTTGAGTAATAATTAAAGAAATAATTTAAAATAAAATATATTTATTGATTCAAATAATAATAACAAAAAAAATAATAATTATAATAGTATTATTAATTACCAATTAAAACTTCGTTCATAATTAAAGAAATTTAAAATTATTAATAAAATAAACTAATTGATAAAAAAATTTAAAAATTAATCATGCAATTATTAATTATAAATTTATAAATTTAAAAGATTTCAAAATGTATGGAATAAAAAAAATTCAGTCATAATTAAAAATTAAAAACAATTAATAGAATTAATTAGTCGGTTAATGAAAAGATTTAAAAAAAATCATGATTGATTGTATAAATCAATCCTATGTTTTACATATGAGCACAATTAATTACTAAATTTAGTATTAGTATAAATAATAAAATCTTGTTACATTAAGTGTTGTTATTATATGTTATGATTTGGTTTTATTAGTTTTATAATTTTTCTATATTGAATTCCTCAAACATAATTAATATTATATTTAAATAATTATATTTAAGTTTTATAATTATGTATATAATATTTAAATAAAGAATTTGATAATACAAAACTTAAATAATTAATTATATTATTTTTATAACAAATTAACTAAAAATAAATTGTATAGAACTAAAGCAATTCACATAACTTATATAAGTGGTAATGCAACTCATTAGTAAATTTTAACTTTCATTATTCATTTATATTCATTTATATGATAAAGTCATCATTTATTCTTTTGGTAAATTAACCATTTGTTTATAATTTTAAAATATAAATTATGTATAGTTTTAACTAATTAAAATATAAATAAAAGAGAGGTTATAATACAATAAATTTAATAATTATTTATATTTTTAACAAACTAAAACATAAGTTTTAGAATTTATTATTATTAAGAACAAAATTTATAAATCGAATGATTAATATTTTTTAAATAATAATATTATAGTTCCTTAGTATATATTTATTTTTTAAATTCAATAAGTTTAATGTTGTGTTAGATGTAATAACAACGTACAAAATGCATAAAATATAAACATATTTTACATTATAAATCCTGTAGAAAATAAATACAAAAATAAAATTGATGTTAAAATTTGTTAACAAAAACTTAAACTTAGACTAATATTTAAAGTGAATTGGTGATATGAAATTATAAAAAATGTGAAGCTAAATATAAATTATTATAATTAAAAATAATATATATATATATATATATATATAAAATGTATTATTGATCCCGTACAAATAAATATTAATTCAAGATTTGTCGAGTAATAATTAAAGAAATAATTTATATTAAAATATATTTATTGATTCAAATAATAATAACAAAAATAATAATAATAATATTATTATTAATTACCGATTAAAACTTAATTCATAATTAAAGAAATTTAAAATTATTAATAAAATAAACTAATTGATAAAAAAAGTTTAGAAATTAATCATGCAATTATTAGTTATAAATGTATAAATTTAAAAGATTTCAAAATATATAGAATAAAATAAATTCACTCATAATTAAAAATTAAAAACAATTAATAGAATTAATTAGTCATTTAGTGAAAAGATTTAAAAAATAATCATGATCGATTGTATAAATCAATTTGATCGTATAAATCAATCCTGTATTTTACATATGAGCAAAATTAATTACTAAATTTAGTATTGTATAAATAATAAAATCTTGTTACATTAACCGCTGTTATTATATGTTATGATTTGATTTTATTAGTTTTATAATTTTTCTATATTGAATTCCTCAAACATAATTAATATTATATTTAAATAAATGATTTATTTAAATAATTATGTTTAAGTGTTATAATTATGTATATAATATAAATAAAATAAAAAATATTTTTTCATGTGCTTAGCCAACGTAAATCAATTATTTTTTATTAAAAAATATGTCAGTTGAAGACGCTGTTATTGAAAATATAGTTTCGGTCTAATCAACACTTAAGGATATTATTAAAAAAGTGATTAAAATGAATTGAGCATATAATTTTGGCAAAGTGTAGAATGCCAAATTTATTTTCCTTCTTTTCTCTACCTACTGTGCTAAACTTAATTTTCTCCCCTCCAACGCATTTATAAAGTAGTTAAGAGTGGTTTTTCTACTAGTATATCACCAATTTTATTAGAACTTTGTTCAATTATAACATTTGTAAACTTTTGGCCATGCAATACTAAAAAAAAGCTTTTAATATAATTATTTTATTATTAAAAAAGTACAACTAAAAAAATTTGATTAATTATTTTCGTAATAAAATTCATAAAAGAAATTGCAGATTTTTTGACAAAAAAAAATATTTTTGTAATTTATTCTTCTCTAACTCAGTAATTATTTTAGTAGTGTAGAAAACGCATTCAAAAATGTTTAATGCACTTCAGTTTTAAGAAAAAGGACGGTTTTTAAAATACAGTGATATTTTTAAAAGTATTTATACAATTATAAACTTCGGTGATAAAATAACTGAAGTCCAATATTAAAGTTTATGAATCGAAGTCAAAACTATCTTTCTTTTAACTCTGTTTTCATATATTTCGATTTGAAAATCAAAATACAATTTCGAAAACAATCAGTGTGAGAAAACTTTGGCTCCACCAGTATTTATTGGATATAATCTCCATGAAAATAGCGTTCTTTTCTGAGAGTGATGGTTGAGTTATAAATTACGGAAGAAGATGGTGACCCAGCAAATCGCATTAATCATGAATTTGGTCCCTCCATTGTTATAAATGTTATCACTTTAATATGCATTTAAAAACTGAAAGAAAAAAATAGTCTTCTGCGTTTCTGATTTGTCTTTTTTTCTGCATTAAGTCTTCGGCACTATTTGTTTGCACACATCTCTACTTTTCAAACGCTTACTGTAACACCATTAATGTCCAGTGATTAAAAATATTAAAATCTAAAATTTATAAAATAAAAAAAAATCATTTTGAAGAATTAATAAAAATATTCAAATTTAAATATTTGAAATAAATATTTAAGTTTGTATTTCAACAGTATAATGAACGAAATAAATTTTGGTATTTTAAATTTTCACAAAGTGTAGACTAGTCACTATAAATCAATTTTCACTTTAAATTTAATTTAATTTATTAAATTTTTTCCATCAAAATTTAAAAGACGTAATTTCTTTAATATTTATGTGTTTTAAATTATTTTATTTAATGGCTAAATTCCGCTAAAAATTTAGTCAAAGTCTCCAATTCATTCATTGGTTGTCGAAAGTCATAAGAAATAGTCTTTCTCCATATCATGTTCTAGCGCTTTCGAAATTGGAATCCTCGTGTGAATGTTTTTCTTCTCACGTGATTAGCAACAGAAACAAAATAATCAACATTTATGGCCAATAATTTCAATTTTTGTCAACAAAGGCCGAATCGGACCCATTTCACTCTGTGTATATATAATATATATTATTATTAGGACGGTATATGACAGAAAGGAATAGAAGTGATTGCTGAAAAATCAAAAGAAAAGGTGATGGGTTCAGAAAATAAGCATTTTGTTCTGGTGCATGGGGCTTGCCATGGAGCTTGGAGTTGGTACAAGCTAAAGCCACGCTTGGAATCTGCAGGCCACAAGGTCTCGGTGCTGGACCTTGCAGCTTCTGGCACCAACATGCACAAAATCGAAGATGTTCATACTTTCTCACACTATTCTGAACCTCTGTTGCAGTTAATGGCAACAATTCCTTCAAATGAAAAGGTGATTCTGGTGGGTCATAGTCTTGGGGGACTCAACATCGCACTTGCCATGGAAAAATTCCCAGAAAAAGTTGCTGTTGCTGTTTTCTTAACAGCTGTTGTTCCAGACATTAAGCACAACCCATCCTATGTTTTACAAAAGGTTTGTTTTTCTCACCCTCATCTCACATATACTATTCTCCCTACAAATTTCCACAACTTTTTTCACCCTAAGCAAGATATACACAGGAGTATTTTTCGGAGTTTCATAATATTTTGTAAAGGATTGTGTTTGTGTTAAAACAATTCCATCAATTTAAAACATGTTTAGTAGTTTATTGATATATATTAAAATCAATGTTATATATATACACATTTAAAACATATAAAAGTAAAATATATACAAATGATATTTTAACAATCAGCACAATCCTTTAATAGCTATATTATATTAATATAAATCAATAATTAGTGAATTAAATGAAACTAAAGTTGTTAATACATTATAGTAATATAAGTAAATAATTGATGAATTGAATTGGATTATCGTGTGATTACATATTTAAATGAATTGGTTAATGTATCGATGTCCTTTAATTTAGTAATTAGATATAACAAAAATAATATCATATAAATTGTTTCCGTGGTCCCAAATTTAGGATCGATAATCGCTGATAGTGCTCCACAACACAAACCAGGGACCCCATATATTATTATTTGTAGACGGACGGTGCAACATATCTCTTTATTTTAATTATGAATACACGCATAGAGATTAAGCTTTTGCTTTAATAAATAGACATATACTTTTTACTTAACATACATTCATATTAACAGTATTATCTACTGATATCAAGTTTACAATATCAAAACTATTTATTAAATAATACAGAGTTTTCATCAGATAACATCTGTACCAAGGATAACTCAAATGTAAAAACTTTATAAAAAATATTATCTTCTCCGTGCGTAGTGACATACATACACATTTGCATCTTCTTGTTTTCTAATAAAATCAAAGAAAATAGGAAAAATATGCTTACCATGCCAATTTTCTTGATCTAAACAGTATATTGAGAGTGTTCCAGCTCCGAACTGGTTGGACTGTGAATTCTTGCAGAGTGGAAACAAAACAGTAGTCGTTTTTGGTCCCAAATTCTCGTCCACCAAACTCTACCAAGGCTCCTCCATTGAGGTATAATTATTACATGTTGCAACATTCTATTCCACAAAGTATTGCATGGGAAAAAATAATATATTTTTTTTATGAAAATAAAAATAAGGATCCGATTTTGCAGGATATAGAATTGGCAAGAACCTTGTTAAGACCAGGTTCCCTCTTCATCGAAGACTTGTCTCAGCAGACAAATTTTTGTAAAGAGAGATATGGGTCGGTTCCTCTTGCTTTTATTGTTTGCACTGAGGACCTTGGAATTCCACTGAATTTTCAGCTCTGGATGATTAAGAATGCTGGCGTCAATGACGTTGTAGAGATTGAAGGTGCCGATCATATGGCCATGCTTAGCAAGCCACAAGAACTATGCGATTCTCTGCAGCAAATAGCTGCTAAATATGCATGAATGCACGAATTTTGAGATTAACATGTCTTCTAATTACAAGTTCTTATCTCCAACGAGTAATATCAATCAAATGATGTTTTTCCGACCACAGGATACGCACGAAGTTGTATCCTAAAGACCTATTCATTCTCAGTTTCTCATTTCTTAGAATTTCTTTATGTTAATATTGTTTATAAAGAAAAAATGAATAAAAGAAACTGTTTCGGCTTTCTCCTATATATTCCTATCATACTGCACAAAAGAAGAAACTCCTTGGCTCTTGTTTTCTCCCTACCTCTTCTCCTCATACCCTTCTTCCTGGTTGCACCACATAACACCCTAGTCTGTGTTTCATTCTATCTCTTTTGTAATTTTCATTTTCTTTCACAGTTCATAATATTGTATTGTTTCTACATTCCTTTGTCTTGTTTATTCTTTTGATGATAAGTCTTTTGCTTCCCAAAGTTTTCAGGATTTATTTTCGTTTTGACCACTTTTTTGGCATTTTTATGAAACGCGTTTGAGCGTGATTCATGTAAAGATGACATTTTTTATTTATTTTTCTAGTTCTTTATTTTCATGCTTTTTTCACGAGTACCACATTTTGTTGAATGACAAGCTTTTAAGTTTTATGATTTGTTCATCTCGGCTAGGTCTTTTTCTCTTTTTTGTTTTAGAACACAAAACCTTTGGTGTTGCGGGAATTTTTCAAGTTTTGACCAACTTTTTGAAGTTTTACGTATGACGATCACAAAGGTTGCGACTTTGGTTTTGTACTTTTCATTTTCATCGTTTATTTTTCTCAAAAGAATATTTTGTTATTTACTAGCTTCAATTTTCTATACTCGATTATTTATTTTTATTTATTTTTAAATCATGCAGGTAATTTTTATGTCTCTCCAATTTTCCTGCTTACTTTTCTTTGGTCTTTTTTTTTAATCTTCTGAGTACAACATTTTGTTGACAAGTTTCAGTTTTTCTAAATTTTCACACTTTCTTGTTCATAACCTTTAATATTAAAAATTATTTATTTATTTGATTTAAAAATTGATTGCATGTGAGATTTTGCATTAAATTTATTCATAACATAAAGTCATGATGTATTAAATACATTCATTGTAAATTAATATGTAGTTTTTCATGATCATAATTCATTCTAGAAAATTATTTAAGTTTGTATTTGCACGAAACATTCTAATAATGCTCAGAAATTAAAATGTATTATATTTGAATTATTTGCAATTAATTTTTTTAATTTTCTAAATAATTTTTTTATAAAGAAATTAAAATACTTTACATTTAAATTTCTTATTTGGATAAAACAATTGAATTTCTTGTGAGATAAAAATTTATTATAACAATATTTATTTTAGGCTTAATTATGTTTTTAGTTCATAATAAATTTGAAAACGGGTTCGACAACTCAGATGGGTCGGGCTAACACGACTACCTACCCCAACCTGGTCCATTTGGGTCATTGGCCCGACTTGGTCTCACTAGGTCGTTAGGCCCGTTCGACTAGTTTGTATCGTTAGGTCGCCCGATCCGGTTAGGTCATAGGGTCAGTCGGTACTACCTGAGTCGTCTGGTCGGTCGGGCCTGTCTAGGTTGTCGGGCTGGTCGAACTCGTCTAGGTCGTCGGGTAAGTTAGACCCATATAGGTCATCAGGCTCGTCTAGGTCGTTGGTTTGGTCAGTCTTGTCGGGTCGGCAGGCTAGTTGGGCCCATCTGAGTTGTAGGCCAGTCAGGCCTACCTGGGTTTTTGGGTTGGTTGGGCCCGTATGGGTTGTTGGTCTAGCTGACATGTCTGGGTCTTCGAGCCCGTGCGATACCTTTAGGTTGTCCTACCCGATTGGCCCATGTGGGTCGTTAGGTCTGCCCGACTTTTTAGGGTCATCGAGCCCGCCCTACACATCTTGGTCGTCTGATCCGTCTTGGTTGTCGAGTCCGTCCGACCTATTTCGGTCGTCAAGCCCGCCCAACCCGTTTCGGTCGTCGGCCAAGCTCGTCGAGTCGTCGGCCAGGCTCGTCGAGCCCGCCTATGGATTGAGCCAAATTGACAACTTTACCTAAGAGTCTAGACTGTGAGTAGGGATGGCAAAAATACCTGCGCCCGCGGATATCCGTGGATAAAATCCGCGACGAATAGTTACTACCTGCGATGTTTATTATCCGCGGGTAGCAGGTATTTTAATACCCGCTTATAAACGGGTCGAGTACGGGTATCATACTATCCGTACCCGCGGGTACCCGTTACCTGCAATAAATTAAAATTAAAATTTAATTTATATTTTATTAAGTTAAATTTAATTAAAATTAAAATTAACAGTATATTTTATTATGTCAAATTTAATTATAATTATAATTTAATTTAATTTATATTTTATTTTTATAATTTTATATTAAAAAATTTGTAAAATATATATTTTTAAAATATTTGCAGGTATCAGGTATCCACGGGTACCCGTGGATTTTAAAAATATCCGCGGGTATTTTTTAAGCGAATACTCGGCGGGTAAACAGACGGGTAGCGGGCGGGTTTTTTTTTGCGGGTCAGGTTGTGGGTAGGCATTATCCGTGCCCGAGCCGACCTGTTGCCATCCCTAACTATGAGGTTGAGTGAGAAAATTTTCAAATTCCACCTATTTTGAGGGTATTTGAATTTCTACTAATTTAACTAATTGAAATACTTCAAAAAAATGTTTGCATTTTAAATATTTTTTAATTTCTCTATCCAAACACACCATTAGACTCTTAAGATTCATGATTCTCACATATTAACAAACATATAAGTCATAATATGATATTAACCTTGATCCATGGGAGATATAATGAGAATACATTATTCAATTTATCGACCTCCTTTTCTTAATCTATTTTATTGTCTTTTTTTTCTCCTCTCATACTTTCTTTCTTCATTGTTTACTGTGAAAGAAACTAGTGGTCAGAGACATAACTCTAATCTCTTGTTATAAATAATCGTTCATCAAGTTGAACTGGGTTATGTTATTTTATTATAACTTTCCACAATAACTAATAACTCAAATGTAATGCTGAAATGCCTTTTGACATGTCGAAGGTCCAAACAGGTTAACATAGGTTGAAGGTCCAACCAGTATGACCTGAGTTGAAGATCGAGACAAATCCTCTCATATTGATCTAGATTGAAGGTAAATTTAATGGAAACTTTTTTGTCAAACCATGTGAGTGTGGTGTAAGTGTGGTGTGTATATATATATATATATATATATATATATATATATATATATATATATATCACTTTGTAATTAGATTTGTTCTCTTCTTCTTGATTCTTATTTTTAGGTTTTAGGTTACGTTCCAACTTATTTTTGTTATATATTTATGATGAATTAAGATATTAGTAATGCATTCGTGTTTATTAGATAATATTAATATAAATGTGGTGTATGGTTTACCTACCCCACTAGAATGGGTTATGGGATCTAATCGCGTATGAAAGATATACGCTTCATTATTACTTAATTGATAAAATATTATTTGAAAAAGTGAAAGCTAAGATTGTGTTGATTCTCCAATTATTTGTCTCTTAGTAAAAAATATTAAAGCAACCTTAATTTTTTAAACAAATCAAAGCAAAATATTTCAATGGAGCCTATAATTAAAAACGTGTATAGTTAAATACTGGAGCCTCTTTGTCGTCTTGCATTAATCTTTTTCCTAGTTGCTATAATGTAATTAAAAGAAGGAAATCATTGCCCACAACTTTTCATGATATCTTCACTGGCAAATAAAATACGAAAGTGCTAAGCAGTGAGAGAAAAAGTTATATGTAAGAGTATCAATAATTTGTCTATGTGAACATTGTCTAAATATGTTTCAATTTTTTACGGAAATTTTCTTTATTAATTGATATTATATATACATATACATGCTTCATATTTATTTTATTTTTATAATCATTTTTATTTTAAATTATTAAAACATTTTTAATTTACGAATCCAAAAAAAATATGTTAATCTTTATATTAATAATTTACCTTTAAAATAAAAAATTATTTTATTTCTTTATGTTATTATTTTATTTTTATTCAATTTTTTTAATACTCTTATTTAATATTTTTATAAATATAACTGTTTTTGTATTTGATAAAATAAGATGTGTATCTTTTTAACATTAAATATTTAATATATTATATTTTTGTTATTAGTGGTTTTATTTTTTTCAAGAAAAAGAATTTAATTAATATTTAGAAAAATAGAAAAATTGGTATTAAAAAAACTTTTATACCCATCAAATATAAAAATAAGAAGATAGGTAAATTTATACGGTGAAGATAAAAATGGAATGCACTCAAATATTTTATTTCACTTTAGCTATTCAAAGTAATCATAAGTTTTATTTCCGTTCTATTTACTTTTCGATCTAATTTTTAGGTAAAATATAATAATAAACTGAAATCTCATTAAAAATCTAATATTAACTATTTTTTAATTATATTAAGCTTTACACTGCGAAAAAAAGAAATTATATATACTTTTATGATTTGATCCAAAATCATTTAAATTATCTAACAAACTAGAAAATAAGATTTTAAAAGCGAGAGTGATTTAAAAAAAAAATAGACTCAATTATTTTAATATTAAAATGTTTTAGTATGAATATGTTTGTTATATAAAGAAAGTTTTATTATTTTAAAACATAATTTTCAGAAATATTTTTTTACAGTTCTCTGACTTCTTTTTAGGAATTTTCATCTTCTGTTTGTCTGTTTAAAGATCGGGAACCACTAGAGTGATTCTTTTGGTGAGTTCTTCCTTTGAGTCCAATCAGTTTCTTCAACCATGTAATTGCTGAATATCTGTTTGTTTTCTTGTGGGTCTTCTCTGTTTTGACTTGCATGTGACTCTCCTCTAATTGCATGTGAGGTTTTAATCATCAATATGAGTTCCTGCTAATCAATGATCATAACAGTATGTCCTAATCATGTTTATATGTGTAGATAGAACATCTTGCGGAATTATAAGCATTTTGGTGTTTTTAGAGCTATTTGGGCCTATTGAGCAACTTTGTCAAGTAAGGGAAGCTAGTAATGTTTTGCTTTGTAGTGTTAGAAATATTTTAATATAATTTAAAAAATAAATAATTAAAATAAAAAATTTACTGTTACTTAGTGTTTATAGACCTTTAATTTATGTGTTAATGTTTTTTATGGCTAACGGCTATATTCTTATTACAATTTACTCCTTTGTCTCCTTTGCTACCTATAAATATCACCTAGGTGCATGGGGAAAGACAATAATAAAACAACAACAGAGACAACAAACACTAGAGGTCTCTAAAAAAATGTTCCTCCTTTCTTCTCTACATTATCTCTAAGACAATGGTGTTCATAAGATTCAGAGATCCTTCACTGCACTCGATCGATCTGATGAGTTGTTGTATCTTGAGAGAGAAATGCATATGATTATATGATTGTGTATTTGTTTAGCCCTTGCAGTAGGGACGTTTTCTCTCTAAGGATAGCGCTATGCGTGCCTCAACCCAGACTATTTATACTCCTTACATTTTATCTTTTATTTATTATTGTTATAAGAAGTATCAAGTCTCTGATTAATATTATTTGATTCATATACATGTTAGTATTATTATTGTTCTAATAATTATTATTATGCTATTTCATATTTTTATTATTACTAGTATTATTTGAGTAATCATTTTCTAACATGTAGTGTGTTTTTTAAATTAATGAATGCATGTTGATGAATTTGATATGTGATGAGTATGGTTGTTTTTGCTTGTATGGTTTGAATTTTGCCTCTTGTAACTGAATCCACAGGTTGTGGGAATATCCACTGGTTACATGTGGGACTTGTTGGTTTGAATTCTACTTCTTATATTTTGATCCACAGGTTGTGAAAATATCCACTAAGTACCTATGAAACTCTCTTGTTTAAATCCTGCCTCTTGTAGATGAATTCACAGGTTGTGGAAATATCCACTAGTTACACGTGGAACTCACTGATTTTGCTTTCTTTAATTTTAACATTAACTCCTTCGATCTATGTCTATGGGTATGTTTGCCTGAGTTTCATCTGGTTTATAGATTTAACAGTTATTATTTGATATGTGAATATAAAAATGTGATTAAGGAGGTATACAATTGTGAAAGTATTGTTATGAAACTCTGATGATCATAGGTTTGTTAATATATACTAGCGTTGTATGTGTTTGACGTAATTCGAATGGGTCTCATAGAGATATTTTATGGTGGAATTAGTTTAGTGTATGCATTGGAATATGGATTCAAGTAAGGTGACATCCTGAAACTAATGATCATTCGCACTCAAATAGAGTAAAATGGTTCATGTGGTGAGAGCAGCAGGAGGTTCTAGTCCAAGGTAGGATAATGACCTTAGATGATCATGGATTAACCTTGTGTGTGGTAGGGTGAAATCCATTGACAATGGCTCTGCAGAACAATAGAGGTCAAATGTATATATCTAGATAATTGAGTTTAATGTCAATTGTATGTGTGCAATTACGTGAATTATTTGTAATTTTCTTATCTATGGCTTATAATTGATATGATTTAAATGGTCTTAGGATAACTCTTTTGTATATTGGCTTACCCTTGCACTTTGTGGTCTTGTGTTTTTTTCTTCTTTTGCGATGATCACCAGTCTTGTGTGACCAAATGAAGATGCAGGTTTAGAAACACCTTTAAAGGATGAGAAGTCCTTAGTTAGAGTTGTGAGGTTTATAATGGATGTATGAGTTATTAGTATTAGGGATGTCAATGCGGCGGGTAGGGTACGGGACCTGTACCCTACCAGCTGGATAAATATTCGTCTCGTACCCGTACCCATGTCTGTGGGGGTATTCGTTATGCGGGTACTCGCATATTTTTTTAATATCCACGGGTACCCGCAGGTATTTACAAAAAAAAAATTAATGTTTAATAACATATTTTAACCATAAATTTAAATAAAAATACAATGCATAATATTTATAAATTTTAAACAGAGTGCAAATAACTCATTTAAATACAAAGAAATGAATTTTTTTTAAAAATAATTGATAAAAAATAACTTATTCAAAATCAATGTGTTAATGTTTAATCGTTTTTCTTTATTTTTTTAATTTAAATTAGAATGTAGCGGGTACGGGTATCCGCGGATACGAATACTATGATACCCGTACCCATCCTGTTAACATGCGAGTATAAAAAAAATACCCGTACCCATTATCCGTGGGTATCTATTTACAATATCTATTTTCTACTCGTTGTGAATTTTATTCACGAATACCCGCGAGAATGAATTTTGTTGACATCCCTAATTAGTATGTTCAGTATAAGGGTATTTTTATATGTTTGATATTGTTATATAAACAGTATATTTTATAATTTGAACTCTTGAAGGATTGTATTAATATACTTTTCATTCTGTTTGTCTGTCTTTGAATATTATTATGGATGTCTTATTTTATTAGTTTTATATTATTAAAATTGGATGTCAGAAAGTATCCATTCTGATATTTTTTAATTATAAATGAGTTGATGTTTTGTTTTCAAGCAATGATTTTTTAATTTTGAGACATGATTTTAAATTGTTTCTAGATTAAATTGATTTGATTCGTCTAAATAAAATTATAACATTAAAAAAATACGTGATATTTATAATAGTTAAAATTATAAATTATAATGGTTAAATTTAATAGAATTGAAATTCTGTCAATAATAATCAAATTTATACATATTAAAATCACTTTGTAACAAAAATATTTTAAATACATGTAAATTTGCAAGAAAGAAAATATTATCAGTAAAAAATGACCACAAATACATTTCTATTCTCATTTTTATTTAATATTTTTTATAATTTAAAATTATAAAATTCACTTTCATTTTTACAATTAATTAGATATTATAATATCCAATTAATTATCAAACAAACAATGTCATAAATATAATATAAATTAAGTACAAACCGAGTCTCACAAATATTTGAAAATTTAACTATCAACTCTTTTTTTTTTTTCTCAGCAAGGTAAGAATTTTATAAATATTGAAGCACTTGGGGTGTCCAACCTGTATACAAGATTATATATTTTCTTATGCGGTTATGGTTATAATATTAATTATTCCGCTTATAATTCAAAAGAATTAATATGAAACTCTCCACTTATAATTCTTTCTTTGAATCTTAAGAAATAGTTCTTTTATTCAACAATTGAATTTCTACTATCATGTTGAAGATAGGTGAATAAGTAATTTTATATTGTTTTCATTTTCAAGGGTATCTTCTCTTTATCACTTTAAAAAATGAATCTATTATTTTATTTTTCATCAATATACCTATTTAAAAAAATTAAGACTAAAAAATAATTTATCAAAATCTAATCAAATGTTGAGAGATGTAATTACTAAAACAAAGTATGATAATCAAGTCACATTTAAGAAATGGTTATGAAAAAACATATAATATATAAGTTTTCTTTTTATATTCATAAAAGAAATCAATATAAAAAAAAAAACTCATAAGATGAAAAAAAAACTAAATATCAAAATAATATTTTTCTATCAAGAGAGTTATCTTCTTTTATCTTAAAACGGATGAGAACCGAGAGGGAGAGAATGAATTTATGTATAACTTTCTATCTCTTTTTTAAAACAATAAAAAAATGAGATGCAAGAATAATAAATGAATACAATACATGAGAAACTTAAAATGAGAGAGAACAAAAAAAATCTCAATAAATTTTATTATTCTTTATTATGTTTAATTTTTAATTTTATTATTTATTAATATTAAATATTATATTTTATAAAAAAATAAGAAACAATCTAAAAAATTTTAAAAACATATTTTGAAAAAATTTTAAAAATCTTGGGGGCCATGGCCCCCTATGGACCTTCTAAGTTTTGTCACTATGACAAATGATTGATAGACTTTGAAGTGTTAGCATAGTTGAGATGTAAAAGTTTTTAGTGATGCTTAACATAACCTTATTTGAAAAATTAAATGCAAAATTATTCTAAATAAATTTGGGTACGTATTGGATCAAAATGTATTTTCAATGAAATTTTGAATAAAATTCTAAGTAAATTATGAAAATATGAAAAAATTATAGTTAATTAAAAAAAATCATTTGCCTTAAAAACAAGTTTTAAAAAAGTTGATTTTAAGCCTAACTCAACTTTATAAAACCGATTTGTAAGGTCAGATTTTGACTCTCTCATGTATTATGAAATTGTCTTATATTTCTAGTCGAATTTTTTTTTTTTGATATTTTCCTTTTATTGTTTTGTTAAAACCTTACTTTTATTTTGTATACAATTCATAATCATAATGATAACAAAATAATAAATAATAATAATAACATTATTATTTAATAATAACTCAAAAAAAATTTAAAGGTTTAAATATGTTTTTCTTTCTGAATTTTGAGGTAAAATTAGAATTCATTGTCCGAAAATTTGATAAATTTTGGTTCATAAATTTTAGAAATTAATATATATAATCCTTTTAACCCAATTATATTATTTTTAGATGTCAAACTCTTTATATGCTAGCATTTAACTTATTTATCCTGTTTGGCACATTCTTATATTAAATATTAGTTAGAAAACACGTTTGACACATAAAAAAAATTTAACATAATTAAATTAAAATAATCACATCTATTTATTTTCAAAATTAAAATTGAAATATATCAAAATTTTAAGAAAATACGATATTAAAACTTAAATATTAAAATTATATTTCATCTACATTTTTACCTTAGCAAATGAATCTTCAATGTACATAATTAAGGGAACCACGTGCAAGTATAAAAAGAAATTGAGAAATGAATGTAGGTTTATGAGGCGCATATGGCATGAAATGAGTTTGCACTTATTAATCCATTGGTTTGCAGATTTTTTTCACAATTGATTCACATGTCTTCCATAATTAAAAGGTACACTTATACTTAACCAAATGAAGTTTCCATGTACATAATCAAGGGAACCACGTCCAAGTGTTTAAAAAAATTAAAAAATAATGTAGGTTGATGAGGTTCAAATGATATCGAATGAGTTTGTATTTATTTCAGTACTGTTTTGCACATGTGTGCCTGACCTGTTTAATATATTTTCCAACAAACACAAAAATGGCAATAGAATCAGAAGTTCTATACTCATTGATTTAATCTGCTACAATAGCAAACTATAAAACATGCAAAAGATTATACAAATACATGATTGTAATAACTAATCTCACTAACAAGCTAAAAACTACGGTAAAAATAGGTCATTTCCACCACTACAAACTACAAATTACAGTAAAAATTTGTCTTTTCCGCCACTACAAACTACATACTAAAAGAAAAGTGAGTCCTTTCTGTCAAAATCGATACCAACAATGAACCACCACACTTTTCATACACTGGGTAAATGAAAAACCTTTTCACCAATAATAACAAAGGAGAAACGAAGAACCAAAGGGATTTTCAAAAAAATAAAGGTTCAACACTTTGTCTAAGAGGTTGAAAAAGAAAAAGGCGCGAATTAAAGAAATAAGCGATGTGAGGAGTTAAGAAATAAGAATACAACTTAAAAGAAGATGCACTTGAAAATAAGATTCTTTTGCACAAAAATTTCCTCTCCTATACCCTTATGCCTTCAAACCAAAAAAGTTACAAAAATAAAGGAAACTTTCAAAAAAAAATAAAATAAAATTTTCGCGGGCACATAAAGTTACGAGATAATTTGTCATTTTTCTTTTTGTCATTGTATATATTTTCCTAATAAGTAATGTACCTTTACTGTTCAAAAGCAATAATTCAGTCATTTATTGACGAGACAGTACCCTCTATCCTTTCCGGTTTCTAAAGACAGGAGAAGCGATTGAAAGTACTGAGCTCAACCCCGAATAAGAAAACATAATGAGTTCAGAAAAGTTTTTAGAAAGGAAGCACTATGTTCTGGTGCATGGAGCTTGTTTTGGAGCTTGGCTTTGGTATAAGCTGAAGCCGCGCTTGGAATCTGCAGGCCACAAGGTCTCGGTGCTGGACCTTGCAGCTTCTGGCACCAACATGCACAAAATCGAAGATGTTCATACTTTCTCACACTATTCTGAACCTCTGTTGCAGCTATTGGCCTCACTACCCCCAAATGAGAAGGTGATTTTAGTAGGTCACAGTCTCGGAGGGCTCAACATCGCACTTGCCATGGACAAGTTCCCAGAAAAGGTAGCCGTTGGTGTTTTCGTAACTGCTGTCATTCCAGACACTCAACACAAGCCATCCTATGTCTTAGAAAAGGTTAGTTTCTCCAAACCAAATGCTTAGTCTATGGTTGATGTTGAGTTTGTGTTTGTTGTTAAGGAATAGCTCTGCTTTGTTATTCAGACGGGACATGCTTCTAACTCCTATAAACTCATTTAACCCATCATTAAACCCTACAGAATCGATTTTAATTAGGTCTGGTTAGGAGTCAGAAGACCCATTCTCTTCGATCATAATTTACTGCATAACTGACATTTCTTCTATCAACACCAACACGCTGTCATCCCTGCTATTAGAAACTAATTAAAAGCACGAGTTGAGAGTTCACGTGGGAACAGGGAATTTATTGAAGTGTAAATCTATTTTAAAGTTTACTAATTTTAAAACAAATATTTATAGAAATAAGTTGTATTTCAAAATATAATTTCACATAAAAGGGTTCTACTTCAATAAATATTTTTAATTTTATTTTTTTTACTTTTAGTTTTCTTAATAGAACTTTTATTAGTTTTTTTATTGACATCCTGCATTTACGATTTCACTCTTTCTTTTCCAAACGGTCGTAAAAATAAGTACGATCATTAGTTCTTTTTCAGAAGTTATACATTTGCTTTACAGAATTTTATTTTTTTAGAAATTATATTTCAATGCAAGATTCTTTTTTTACTATTATTTCTTTAACTTTTAATTTTGTTTATTTTATTTTAGACACAAATTTTCATACTTAGACACAAATTTCCATACTGTGAATGGAATAAAGTTGCTGATAATACTGCATTGGAGACCGCTATGGAAATGAGAGGTATACTATTTTGGAATAGAAATGAATATAGAATTACCCAAAGTTCAAACTAGTGCGGACATGGAAGCTGAAGGAATAATATATTCTCTGGTAAGGGTATCAGTGGGTGCAGCAAAATAAATGTCACATATATTAAAATAAATAAAGTATGAAAACTCGGAAGAGACATTTCGTTTATAAAGATAGAAAGAGAGTGTAAAGATGGATTGGTATTGATTTGAGTAGATGAATATGTGTGTGTTTTTTTGTGTAGATTTATAGAGTAAAGTGAGTGAATTTGGAGATAAATTTTGTGGAAGTTAGTGAGTAATTTGAGTTATGTGATAAATTAAAAAAGTTTTTAATAGATAAAATTTGAAGATTACTAAAATATCCTTGATGATAAAAATAAAATAAAATAATTAAATTTTTTTAATTATTATAAAAATTTATATATTTTTATTATTTTTAATTATTATATACATATATTAATAATAATAAAATTAATTATATGTATATAATTATATTTTTAACAATATTTTAATTATTATTAATTATTATATAGGTATATTACTAATTTATATATTAATATATTAATCATAATATTTATAACAATATTTTAATTATTATACATAATATATTTTTATTATTATATAAATAAATATTAATAATAAGTATTATTATATATAAATATATATATATATATATATATATATATATATATATATATATATATATATATGGGAGGATACTATTGTCATACAAATAGAAAAAAAATTATCCGGGAGAGAACACACTTTACAATGGTAATTGAATGGTCAATAAGGTCATGAAAGTAAATTTAATGGAAATTGTTGCAAATATTTACATTTGTGAAGGGATGAGATTTGGCTATTTAATCGCAAATCCATCGCCTCAAATCTGTTTAAATCTTTTTATGTGAATATGTGGAAAGTGAAAATTCCGTCGTCGCAAATTTGCATATTTACAAAATTTGCACATACGAACACTTTGTAAGAGTGTATTACTTTGGAGATTGGGGAAGATTGTGAAGATGAATTTGTAAAGATTTGAGTGAATAAATTTTTGTATTTTTTTTTGAGTGAATTTAGAGGGTAAAGTGAGTGAATTTGAAAATAAATTTTATGAAAGTTAGTGAGAGATTTGATTGATGTGATAGATAAAATAAATTGTAAAAATAGATAAAATTAGAAAGTTACCAAAATACCCTTGATGGAGAAAAAGAATAATTTTGTAATTTGATGTTATAAAAATAATTAAAAATAATTAATACGAATTAAAAACACAAACACAATTAAACAAAATGAAAACTCACACACACGACACCGGTTATGTAACCGATGTCACTCTTCCTTTTGCATAGGCGGTGTCACACACTACACCGCACCGATTATATAAGTTGTGTGCATCCCCCTTCAATGAGTCTTCCTCCACCACATCTACCATCTTCCTCCCCCACCATAGCCCACCACGTCTACCATTTTCCTCCCCACCACACCCCATGTGGCTTTTTACACTCACAAACCCACACCACACACCAACACCAGCACATTTATTCGTGCAAAATGCAATTACAGAGCACCACCACACCGGTGTTTCGATTCACACACATACCACTTCTCTTCTTACAATGAAATAAGACCACCAAGGGTTAATTTCGTAATGTTACCCATAATACATTCAAATCAACTTCTTTTTGGGTGGATGGAATAAACGTTCCATCCTGCAAATCCGTACCCACCCACAAATTGCTACACATACTCTGTAAAAAACATAGACAAATTAAAGAATCCGTGCCAATACACATAAATAGTACCATCGTCTCAAAGGAACATTGCGTAAACCAAATATCTGCTTCCAAGTGTAATTGGATTCTAAGTATTTTAGAAATTTGGATAATTTTAATTTAGTTTTTATTAAAAAAAATATTTTATTAATTATCAAAAATTATTTTTATTTTTATTTAAGTATTTTTACGGATTGGTTCTTCTATTAATAAGATAATATGGTCGTTATTTTTATTTTTTTCTTTAACTTTTTCAAATTCTCTAGATAATTTGTTTATGGAAAAGAGCAAGTTAATTCACAAGACAAAAAAAAAATGACTACATGAGTAAATGCTTAAATATTTAATTAAAATTATTTTAATTTATTGAATAATTTAAATTCAATTAAATATAGCTTTTTATAAATTAATTTAGCATTTTATTTGGTTTCAATACCAAGTGAAGGAAAAGAAAGTAAAGAGGAAAAAAAAATTATCTTCTTTCCATTTGATGAATTTTTTGGTGCAGGTGTCACTAATGTTTTTTAATTGCCACTTTCTGTATTGTTTGAACCATCCTTTTTTTTTAACTTATTTGAAAGAGATCCACTCAACGAATGTTAAGAATGATTTAGTTTAATTTATAAAAATGAGATTAAGTTTGATTTTTTATTTGATAGAGACAACTGAATGCAAAAATACAATTACGAATAAAACTTACGCAGTGTAAAAATAGTTTTTGACAAAATAAATTATTATGGTTAGACTTGGGAAACATCATAAGTAATGTTGGGTTTGGATCCATCCTGATTGTCAAATCTAACTTGAGTCATGAAATTATTCTTGGGGGTTTCTTCGTGCTTCCCATTGATTTCTTTCTGCAACCTCAACTTTTGTTGCAAGTTCCCATTTCATTCATATAAAATATATGTTAAATAAATAAATAATTATTACATGAATGGGATGCCTGAAATTCGGAACATACATAATTCTGATTAGAGCTGTGAAGATGGATTGAAATTCGCGAGCCAACTCGGTTCATCACGGGTTCGGGTTGAGTTGGGTTGAAATTGTTTTACAAATTTCAATACGGGTTGATTTTTGACCCGGCTCATTTAGAATCCGACTCATCCGGGTTGAACCCGTGATGAGTCAGGTTGGCTCACCAACCCGCAGATAGCAGATAAAAGGGTTACACAAGTATTTTTATTTTATTTATTAAGTTGGGCTTTACATTTGGGTCATGTTAGGTTGTTTTTTTATCCAACACATAAATAATTTGTATTTTTTTTATTTTGGTTTGTATTTGGATTGTATTAAAGTTTATTTAGATTTTAATTAGAATTAGAATTTAGTTTTGACCGAAAAAAAAATAATATTTTTTTTAATTAAGTGAACCTGTGAGCCAACCCGTTTAACCTGTCAACCCGTAGTGGACCGAGCCGGGTTCAGAATTTTCTGGCTCGCTAAAAAGTGTGTCGGATTGGGTTGGCTCACTAAATTATCAACCCGTAATGGATCGAGGTGGGTCGGATTGGATTACCCGTTTTGACAGCTCTAGTTCTGATATCTCATTCAAGAATTCATCAAATTACGAAATCGGATTAAAAAACACAGAATTTATATAATTATATTTCAAAGATGATATTTTTCCGATGAAGTAAAATATTGTTATATTGTTGTATTTCACACAAATATATAGTAAAAAAAACGTCATCTACTAATGTTTTGTTTTCTTATTAACACATGTTAATATATATATTTTTACACAAAAATAAATTATTAATGTAATTGAGGATATGACGTATTGATGATAATATTATGAAGTAATTGTATAATAAGTCTGAGAAATGTATTGTGTAAATAGATTATTGGTATATTGTGGTGATTTGTAAAAAGATTGAGGCAGCGTTTACATCTTATTTTATATGTTTTGAAAAAAGTGAGAAATGTATACTTATTATTGCCATTTTGTTTGTCCTTCAGTTGATTGAGAGTACCTTGGGAACGAATTGGTTGGACACTGAGTTCTCAAAGAGTGAAAATAAAACAACAGTTATTTTTGGTCCCAAATTCCTGTCCAAGAAACTCTACCAAGCTTCTTCCACCGAAGTAAGTAGATGATAAAATGTTGTTGCCATACTAAGTGAGAATGTTTTGTAATAGTGATCGAATTTTGCAGGATATAGAATTGGCCACCATCTTATTAAGACCAGGATCCCTCTTTATCGAAGACTTGTCCCAACAGACCAACTTCACTATGCAGGGATATGGGTCAGTTCCTCTTGTTTTTATTGTTTCCACTGAGGATAATGAAATTCCACTGAATTTTCAGCTCTGGATGATTCAAAATGCTGCAATGAATGTGGAGGTTCTGGAGATCGAAGGTGCAGACCATATGCTTATGATTAGCAAGCCACAAGAACTATGCGATTCTCTTCTGCATATAGCTACTAAATATGCATGAATCTTCATGGAGGCTTTAAATCTTGTATTTCGAATCCACTTCTCATCTCGTCTTAATCAATATTCTTCCAACCACCAGACCCATATCTCATGTCTTATTCTTCGTGTCTTGTTGAATGAATGAAACTTCTCGAATAAATTATGTGTCTTTCTGCCACATTACAAGGATTTCTTTTTTCCATTATAAATCGGATGAAACACATTATACAAATCGTAAAAAAAATAAAAAATTTACCTATTCAAACAAAAATTACTTTTAATTTTGTTAGTAGTATCCTACTGAGGCGGCATTTCCCATAATTTACGTCTGCCAAAACTCTATTCAGTAGATTAAATAGTATGTTTGTTGCGAGAATTCACCATGACATGATTAGTTACTAAAATGTAAGCATGATTTTAGCTAATAACTAAGGTATGCATAGTCATTTTGTGAAATGAATGCATGCTTTAATTTTATACCTTCAATAATGTTAATCAGAGAAAGAGGCGATAAATATAAAACACAACTCAAATTTGGTCGCTTGAAAATGCCAAATACAAAAAGTATTTTTAGGTGCTAATTGAGAAATCTATTCTTCTTTTTAGGAGCTTTTTAATTAAAGTTCCATATTAAGGAACTTTCTACATCCTTCACTACTAAAAGCTTTCTAGATTTTTATAGATTGTACTTAAGGAAATTCAAAAGTCATTCTAGATATTTCTATATTTCAAATTACAATAACATTTTCTTTTCCTTAATTTGAAAATTTTTTTCTTCACAATCTTTACTCTTACCTTTGAAATTCTTCAAACTTTAGTAACTTTAGTATCTTGAGTCATGACATGCTTAAGTTAGAAATTGATTATTTGATAAAATGATATCTCATGTATATATGCTTGCTTCTATCATGAAATACTAGATTCTTTAGTGGTGCTTGTTGAGAGACTTGTACCTTTTACAACGAGTCATTCTTTGTATTTTTCGAAAAATGATAATTTAATAAAGTTTTGTTTGACAAACTTTTGACAAACAACCATTTTGGTAAAAAAAATCTTAAAATTTTATTACTTAATTTTTGTAACTTCCATAAAAAAAATTATTCTATTTAGTAACTTTGTCAAAAAAATGTTTTTCAAAAAATCATTTTTGGTATTTTTCTATCTTTCCACTAGCATTCTTCTAATCTTTGTACACCTGTTTTACTCTCATTGCTTCATGACCTTTGAGAATAGTTGTTAATTCTGAAGCATCATTCTTCTAGATTGATTTTTTCTCCTCTTCCATGACACATCTCTACTTTTTATCTTTCACAACTTCCTCAAAATTTAATGACTACCAATTTATAAAATAAAAAATTATCAGTCACTAAAATAATCATTATTGTGAATACAAAATTATAATTAGTCTATAAAATTTATCTACTAAGATTTTGGTTACCAAAGAAATTAATTTATAAATTGGTCACTAAACATTAACTACCAAGATTTTAGCTACCTAAACAAATAGTTTCTAAATTAGTCTCTAATTAATTAGTGACCAATTATAATTTTTTATTCATAATAGTGATTATTTTAATAACTAATATTTTTTTTTATTTTATATATTGGTATCTAAATTGGTTACTATAAAAACTAACAATTTTTTATCACTAAAATTGATTATTATTTAAGAATTTTCTTGTAATACTCTTAATGTATTTTATTAGAGAATTGATGTTTTGACACTGCATTAATCACTTTAATCCTTGTTTTAGAAATAATATGAATATTAAAAGAAATATTTTTTTGTGTGTGAAAAAAATCAAAAGATGAACAGAACAATAGTATGTAAAAATTGATGAGTTAATTTTGTTATATATTAGTATACTATTTCGTACAAAGAAAATATATTTTATGGCATTTAACTGTTATCATTATATAAATTTTACCATTCATTTTTTCTTTATCATGTATGCAATTCTTTTCATATTTCACCAATCAATTAAACTTTTAGAGGATTAATAATAGGTTAGAAACAAGTTTTTTAAAAGATAAAAGTAATGTTAAGTTGGCTTTATCTAATTGTGCTACATCATTGAGCAATAATGTCGTGGATTAACTTCCAAATGGTGACAAACTTGTGACAAATATTAGCATAATTTTTTTTGTGATGTATAATTTCCTTGGTTTAACATACCAGGAATTACATTATAATAGATAGAATATTTCTCATATTTGTTATATGTGTAAGGTTCTATAATTAAATTAGAAAATTTATCTGAATTCATAATACATTTCAGAAAATTTTCAATTGAGTTTTTTCTTTAATTTTTCTTTCTCTCATTCTCTTCCTTAATAATAATTTAGAAACTCTGGATAAATTTCTACCTTTTTCATTTAATTTTTATTTCTTACTTAAATAATAACTATCATATGATGTTACATGAAAGAAAAAGAAAGAGTTATCATATAAAAAAACACTTCTTTTCAATAATCTCCTTTTCGAAATCACTTCCCTTTAATAATAAAAATATTGGTAATGAAATAAGGATAGAAAAATTTATTTGAATAACCTAAAAATAATTTGTGTTGAATGATAGAATTCTAACACAATACCTAATGATTAGATAAGGTAAAGGTAAAGGTAAAGAAAGGTAAAGGCTAGGCTATACAGTGGACTAAAGTGGTCTTCCATACTATTAAAGTGGTCTCTCATAAGGTGTTTGAGTAATTGTGTGAATGAAATTCAAACTTCGTCCAACAGAAAAATATTAAAAATGTTCCTTTAAATGCAATTACAATTTAAACCTCTTTAATATTTAATGAAAAAGAAAAAATAATTATCAAATAAGTGTACATTTAACGTTCTTTAAGTGAATTTTGGGGTGCTGAAAGGATAATCCAAAACACACCGAACAGTTAGATACATTGCATAATACACACTACAAAAAGCTTGTTACTTTCCCCAACCCAATTGACAAAAAGCCACATCAAATACCAAACTATATCTTGCAAGGTGTAACATAAATGGGAATATAAACTTAAAAATTGTTCTACCCAAAATGTAGCAAATCGGTCAAGATCTCCTTTTCCCTATCTTCTAAAGTCCTTTTATATTCATCATTCATCTGAATTGTCTTTCAGCTTTATTATTCAAGAAACCATCATTTATTCCAACATTTTATTTTTAACGTCTTATCTTTATTATTCGACTCAGTAATCATTATTAATCACCTCAGACTTTTAAGCTACCGGTATTTAACCTATGAATTCAATCGGTATTTGGATTTAAATTCAATTAGTATTGGGTTTAATCGCACAAATAAATGAAAAAATAATAATTTGTAAGCAACTTTTACGGAACCCTGTTATAGAAAAATTAAGTCCAAACCTTTTCTTTCTAATGAAGTAGAAAAAGGTGATAAAAAAAATTTAAAGATTCCATTCACCCTATTACCGAAATCACGTTGCAAAGAAACTAACTGTATTTATTTTTAGTTGACGTTATTAACAAAATCTAACCACTAAAGAAGAATTGATATTACTAACACATGAAAAATATGTGCAACTTTATTTAAATTATCTGTTAATACCCTACTTTTGGTGTTAATTAAATAAGTATTCGGTGACTTGTGGGCCATCCCGTGAGCCAACTGTCATATTAATTTATATGAATTTGTAATTAAATATTATATATCGTCTAAAGTTTTTTCAAGGTTAAATTAGTTTAAGATAAGTTTAATTTTTTTCGTATGTGTATCTTATTTTAAAAAGTGTCCTACCTTTTGAAGAAGTAACTCAATTAAATTTTTCTAAGACAAAAATTATTTATAATTTTTATCGTTAAATTTTAATATAAATGTCAATATTTAATTTTATTCAATTTTAAAAGTTATTTTAAATATTAATATTATTAAAAATCATTTTAAATATTAATATTATTAACTATGTTAATATTTTTTATTTAAAATGGATCTAATCGAAATATATTTTTAAAAATTAAAATTCAATTAATATTTTAAAAAAATAAATATCTAACTGATATATTCGAACAAAGCGTATATCATCTAATTAATTACATCTTTAAAATAAAGTGGGTTCGAATGTTTCATCTTCTGTCTTTTTCCTTATCTTCATCCATTTGATGAAGTCATTGCGAAACTTTTGAAGTGCACAAAAAGTGAGGAATAATCCTATTTTTTCTTTTTCTTTTTTTTTTCAATCAAGAAATTTAGAAGAGAATGGTTGTCATATGAAAGACCATTCCAAAGCCGCTACATGGACCCACCACCACTTCATCAGTGGAGCCATATCCAATTCCAACGTCTCAATGAAATCATGTTTTCCCACACCCCACAAATGTTTCCCTAATTATAATTAGGACAATAATATTACGATATTTTAATAATTAAATTTTGAGAATTATTTTTATAATATGAAGTATTTTTTTAAATAATTTTAAAATATAAAAAATATCATTTCAGATTATAAAAAAGTATTAAAATTTAGATGTTAAAAAGTCTTTTTCTTTTTTATAATTAACAAACCTTAAAAGTGGGCTACCCATGTTTTCCTTACCCAGTAAACCCGAGTGAACTCCAGCTGGTCAGATTTTTTCAAAGCAATATTCCATTTTTTTTAGCTTTCAATTCAAAAGGCGTTTTTAACATTCAATCATAGTCAATATAATATGTCTAATATCTTTTGCTTCATTCATGTATTATCATCCTTTTTCTTTCTTCTAAAATACACACTAGATTTTATGTTAATAAATTGTGAATGAATTTATAAGATATTATAATATCGTATTTAATTTTTTAAAACTTTAAAATATGAAATTTATAAATTCTTTTAATTATATTATATATTATTTATTTTACTTATTTTTTATATAATATAAAATTTTCAACTGATCATTTTAAATTCTTAACATATATGTCTAGCATAAAACAGACCTTTTTATTTACTCTAAATAATACAGGAATTGAAAAAAAAGACATTTAATGAAACAATAATTAATTGTTACTAATAGAAAAACATTTGATGAAACAATGATTAATTGTTTGGCCGAAATAATGCAAGAATTGACAGAAAAGCAAAACTGTTGAAAAAGAAACAATAATTGATTGTTTGTACTAATAATATAGAACAAAACACAGTTGATTTTAAAAGCAACAGGGATTAATTGTTTGTCGTGTAAACAGGAGTGGATAGAAAAGACAAAATAGAAAAAGATAAAAGATACAATAATTAAGTATTTAGCCTAAATAATACAATCATTGATAGAAGAAGCAAAAGCAAAGTTTAGAAATACAAAGAAGAGAAACATTAACATTTTGCCCGAAATAATAGAGAATTAAGAGAAAAACAAAGTTGAAAAGATAAAAAAAAAGTGCAAAAATTATCAGAAAAGCAAAGTAGAGAAGATAAATAAGTTGGCATGGTAAGGTGATTAACAGAAAATGTGGGGATATGTAAGACATCAGAGACTATGCCTTCTGTAATTAACTATTTTATATATAT
>Ga0214545_1000067_pt1 | contig 107315 bp, 54 predicted proteins | sample CNSS4metaG_FD_160064 | JGI IMG/M metagenome (GOLD analysis project Ga0214545, IMG submission 160064) | Root nodule microbial communities from cowpea collected in UCLA plant growth center, Los Angeles, California, USA - CNSS4 | ecosystem: Host-associated > Plants > Roots > Nodule | place: USA... | reverse complement strand
TATATATGATTTTTTATTATTATATATATATATATATATATATATATATATATATATATATATATATATTAAAACATTCTTCTAAAAATGTTATTGATTTTTTTTGGCACTTTTGAACTTATAGTTGATATAGCAATTTATTTACTTTTAATCAATAAAAGTGTTTTATTTCACAGTATTGACTTTAAAGTTTAGATCGTCTTGGTGAAAAAAAAAATCATATTTAATTAAGCTTATCTAACTTTAATAAAGTATTGTTACATAAAAAAATATTATAGGTTTTACACACAGAAAGTATTTTTTGTTTTTTAGGATAAAAATTATTCATTTTTTGAGTTTTATGATTGAGAGTGATGGTTTATTTCTGTCATACATATTTTATATGATCGAGTGTTTTTTGTCAACTCATACTTTATATGCATTTGTTTTATTTTTTAAAAATTAGTTTTCATGTGTAAGGGAAAATATTTCTTCTTTAATTTTTCAACAATTTTTTTTTTAACTTTTAAATCTTTATTCGGTGTTAAAAGTGTATTTAACAGACATGAAGTTAATATATATATATATATATATATAATATTCTAGGAATCTCAGCGTCTTTTATTTTTCTTATATTAAATTAATAAATTTTAAAAATAAAAAATACTTACATTATATATTGACAATAAAACCTTGTAAGTTGAGTATAAATTATTTTTATATTATAAATAAATATATCATATATCATATCATCATATCATAATATACAATTTGAAGATTATGACTCTTATTTTCCATATTTTATTTGAAACCACATTTATTTTATCTTATTTTATATTTAATTTTCATATTTTAAAACCAAACATAGACTAAGTAGCAGCTGCCAGGTGCAGCCAACCCAACAACATTGACTCTCTGTTTTGTTCTATTTTGTGGCATAAAACAAGAACCAAACCCTACCTCGTACCCGTGTTCTGTGTGTGCTTGTGTGATAGTGGTGGTAGCTACCATCTTCTCTCTGTGCTCCAACCTCTGAATTTCAAAATGGTGAAAGCAAGTGAGAGCGGTGCAGTTCCTGAGCCGGTTATGGATGCCGCCAACACCACTCTCTCCAACCTTCAACTACTCCGAACGCATTTTAACGACTTTTTGTCGCTCTCCGACCCTCAAATCCTTTCTCAAATGCCCCCTCTTCAACGCGCTCACGCCCTCTTCATCCTCGCTAAAATCACCTCTACCCTTCTCGAATGTAATCCAAAAAACACATCTTTTTACATCATGAATGTTGCTATTTCGAGTTTGATTTTATCTTTCTTCTGTTTTCATTCTCTCCAGTGAATTTGAGGTGTAGTGGTGTCCACCCAGATGATCATCCCATCAAATCAGAGCTCGTGAGTTTCTGACAATTCTGTCTTTCTTTAACCTTGACAATTGCTAACGAGTGTTTGTTTCTCGTCTTCCCAGGACAGGATGAGCTTGTACGAGGACAAACTGGAACGTATGATTGATTTGAGTAAAGGTACATTTTTGTTTCTTTTCTCAAAAATGTGTTTAGTTTTATGCATCTGTTGAATGGCCTTGTTGAAAATTAAACATGATGGGTATTTGGAATTTCAAGCGTGAATTGTTTGCGTTGGAGTGACTTTTGGTTTTGTTTGTGAAGCTCCACTGCGACCTTCCACTACCTTGAATTACCAGGCGGCTACACGCTTCATAGAACACTCTCTACCTGACCTAACTTCTGGTGAGTGATAAATTGTTTTATGGACAAAAACTTAAGGTGCTGTTCTTGATGTGCTTTTGATGTTGATTTGTGACCAAAATTAGAGTTTCATCTTGCCTTTCGAAAAAAGGATTTGCATTAATGTTCATAGTAGATTCGATGTGAAATTCCAAGTCTGAGCTGAAAATAATGCGGAACGCACCTAAGAATTGGTTCCAAGTTTTGTTTTATTTTATTCCTTTCAAGGGTTGTCTATTGTGTCTCTTCCAAATTAATTTCGTGTATGTAAAGAGAAGTGGTTTATTTTGTGCAGAGCAGAGGCAAAATATGAGGAACATAAGTAGAGGGGAGAGAACAAAGACAAACCTTCCGGGTCGGGCAGGTCAAAAGAGGAAATATCAGTCTTCTGAAAAACAATCTGTTAAAGCAGCTGCCAAGGATTTTTTGGAGAAAGCAGCCAGGGAGATTCTTGGTGATACCAGTGGCGGTATTAAGGGACCGCTACAAGTTGACATGTCAGAGGATGATGACAACAACCAGCCCTTATCCTGATTTTCCAGAAATTTGGTAGAGTTCCTCATAATGTTCTTGTTTACTTTGTTTTTTGAATGTGAAGTTAATGTCCCAACTGACATGATATATGTCTTTTGTTATAGTAAAAGGTTAGAATTTGATCCATTAATTTCGGAATTTTCTCTTATCAAGATAGGAATGAACTCTGAACAAACAATACAGATTTTAGGAAATTGTAGCACTTTGATGATTGGAAAAACTAAGTACATTCTTTTTACTACTTGTATAGTTTACTTTTATTTAATAGTTTTCATTGAATATTTGTCTTTCATAGTCACCTTATTTCGACACCTACTGATTATCAATTTAGTGTAACTCTTAAATTGTCATCTGTTAGCCTTTCCTATTTAAAAAAAGAATTGGTAGTATCAATATTGAAATCATTGCAGTTAAGAGAGTTGTTTGATAACTTGTTAATTGTGTTGTGTGATTGAGTTTTAACTGTAGCTATACAGTATTGCACGTGAAAGATGTGTAATTTCATTTTACATATCCTCTACGGTTCAAACATTATTATTAGAAATGGAATTCATTGCAGCATACCAACTCAGATAATACCGTAGGAGCTTAGGACTTGTGGACAACAACGACATTGGAAGAGCATGACAACTTGTAGATCACACTGCATGTTAATGTAATAAAACTTACTATATGTCAAAGAGTAGTGATATTTCCACAAATATTTTACAACGTCTTTTACTACAAGGAGGGTAGTGAATATATCTATAACTTGAATTATATAAGAAAATAAAGAATTATTTTATTAATATCAATCACACCAATTCCATTCTCATCATCTCTATTTGTAATAACAAGAACCTTTAAAAAAAGAAAATAAAAATATGCTGAAATGAATGAGAAATTGTGAAGATATTTTTTCCTAATTATTGTGGATATATTGAGAATATTTTTTATCTTGATAATCTGCTATTCAAAGCACTCCTGCTCAGGTTTGTAAATGACTATCCATTATTCCGGGCTTGCCTACAATAGATCCTGGAATCTACCATGAGGAAGTCCTTTAGTGAAAATGTCTACTATCTAAAATCCTGTAGGGACATGAGTTTTTACCACTAGGTCTCTGTCAAGATTATTTTTTATGTAATCAAGTTGAACTGGATTATGAGCAATGATCATAGCTGACTTGTTATCGTAGCACAATTGCATAGGGATGTCAACTCTTATTTAAGGTCATCAATTATGATATTCATTCAGAGTCCTTCACACCACCTTGAGTAGGAGCTCGAAATTCAACTTCTTCAATAAAACATGATACTCTATCCGTATTTTTCTTCTCCAGGTTACCTGATTTTCTTACATAGTTCAAGTTATATATTTTTATCAACTTAGGGGGAAACATAATTCACAATGTGAATGATAATAGCAAAGTTGCCTGCCGCCAAGTTGAATCAGTGTGGGCTGTGGTTTCTTGCATAGAAGCCTGTTTGGTACACTCATTGGACTATGTTCGTTCTTGTCATCCAACATTTGACACTATCACCTGCTAGGAGTAGTGTCTTGATTGGTAGGGTGGCAACTCAGAATGTCGTTAACTATGATGGCTGTTTTCTTTTTATTGGAAATGTTGATGACTATCAACAATCTCTTTTTTGGAGATATAAAAAATGTCTTCTTCTTTGTGTTGAAGGTGTTTTTCACCCTCCTCTGATACTGGTTCACTCTGAATCAGGACTTTCAAAGTAAAGTTTACTTCAGCCACTAGGGCTTTGTTAACACCAATAGGGTGTTTTGTTTGTGTCCTTATGACACTTTTGTTGACACCATTATGATGTTTCAGAATTGTGTATTACTAGAGTACACTTTATATTCTATCATTAGGGTAGTTTTAAGCATCATTATTAGAGTGGTTTTAAAGCCTTGTGAAATTTTAAATTTCTACACATTTTCTTTTAGAAGGACTGAACATCTCAAAACATGGGATTAAATATCTTTTGGGCACATCTCCGACTTCATCTGTCACCATGAGAGATCACCATTTTCAATTTTGCATTAGATTGATCCGGGTTGATCTAGGAAGTACCAACATGTTTGTCGAACAACGTGTCAACATTTTCAACACTTTTTAAGCATCACTTATTGGATATGCCTTCAACAGGTGTTCGACACCCCTTGAGTATGAGCAAAGAGGGTAAGCTGACACCTGTTATTGGCTAAGCATGTCCTAGACAATGCTATCATAAAAAAGTAAAAAAAAAAAATATATATATATATATATATATATATATATATATATCAATTTGGTTTATAAATATTGCAAGGCTTGAAATTGTTTTTGTTAGGCTTGCATCCTGGGACTTAACTAGTGTTTAACTATTAATAGATACGTTTCTTAGTACTCTATTGTGGGATCATTATTATATGAAACTGTTAAGACTTGGCAAATTTGTTCCTACAATATAAATTGTGTAAATCTTATTTCTCAATTGGGATTTTTGTCATGTTGACTATAAATGAATAGGGTCTCCGTATCCTATATATAAACATTAGCCATGTTTTGGAGTCCACATCGGAGTCAGTATTTAATAGCCTGGGGACATCATCAGGGCCTGGGGACATCATCGCCATCCGCTGGTCTTGTTCACACCACTGAGACAAAATACTAAAATTTCAGAGACAAACCTCCTGTTGATGGTGGCAGTGCATGGACATATTGACAAACTCAATATATTTGTTCCCTGCTTGTAGCATTCAACCTATATGCTTATCTGGCTTGACGAGCGTTGGAAATGGGTCCTATAATTGGCACTTAAACTCTAGTATAAGTGTTTCTTCAGATGTAATTATATTAAATTCTCTTTATTACTCTTAAATGTAATTGTCACTCGAATCAATATAAATATGTGGTGTGTTGAGTGCTTTTCATTCAAGCAACTCACCCGTGTATTCTGTCTTGAGCCCTCCTGTTGGAGCTCATTGTGCAGAAGACAATAGAGTGTCTTGTGAGTTAATGAAAATTTTAGACTAGTTGGTTTAGGATTTAGACTCAAAGTTTGAATATAATTTGTGATCGATATGTAATTTAAATCTCCATTCAATGATATGTGTGGTCTCCAATGCAAAAAAAATCTGAATCTGCTATACAAGAATTTTTTTGATCAGCTGTTTTACTTTTGATAAGTAACAAAAAACGTTTCATTGGCAAAAATGAAATTAGAGAACAACATACATGCTACTTGTCATAGGTTTCCTAGAAATACTGTAAAATTACTGTCTTCGTTGTATCATGGTACTGAAAGTGGAATGGCCTTTGGGAAAAAGCTTGAACAAGTTGGTTTGTGCTTCTAGTATAATATTGATGATGTCAATTTAAATGCATGGAACAAAGCTACTCACTGCTGAATTCCTTGATTGCGTTGGTTGTGTCGTGTGAAGTTTATACGCTTTTCTCATAGATTTTCTCGAACTGGAGAGAATCTGAGTGAAAGAAAGCCTGCAACTTTCAAGTCTAAACGTTTACTTGTTTTGAAAACGTATTTACTTGTTATTTATTCCTTATATTCTGTCTGAGATTTTATTCTTTTGGAATTTTATGTCCAGTGTGCTTGGACAAGGTGGAGGAGCTGTGTGTCCGTAAGAGGAATATCACCATAGCGTTTTCGGTCTTCTTGGCGACAGAATCTCGATATTGTTCACTATCCCCACCACATGTTGAATGTTTCTAATGTCCAGTTTTGGTTAACAGTATTGACAAATGCAGCATTTGTCTATTGCGGATTTGCAGATATCTAAAACAATGTACATGTCTCAATTTTGGATGGACTTATTTCATAGTAAGAATAGTAGTACTTATTACTCTATGAGCATTTCCACTTGCTTATTTATGGGTTCATAAATTCATGTGATAGATAGATATATTTTTTTTATGTAGCTCTGAAAGTATCAGAAGTGAGTTAAGATTAACATTAATAATTTTGGATTAGTATATCACTTGAGACAATTTCTATGAGAATGATTAATAGACTCCCATGAGATGAGACAGCGAAGATAGAAGAGAAAAAAAAAATATGAATGTCATAAAAGAATGATATATTGGCTACAAAAGAATTAAGCCAGAAAGGAAAAGAACGTCACCACCAAAATCTAATGTGATGGGGTGATTCATTCACACATACATAGCCAACACTCCGAGAGTTACGGTTACAAGAGCAACTTCCAACGTTGCAGCACTGCTAGTTGGAGCAACCGCCGGAGCCTCAAATTCCACCGGAGAAGGTGCCGGAGAAATCGCTCGTAATGTGTGCTTTGGAGACATCACAACCACAATCAACTTTTGCCCCTTCTCACAGTGCCCCTTTGCTCCACTGATGAAATAGAATGGCCCAGGACGCTCTAGTTTCACCTTAGTATTCCCATCACTGTACACTTTGATGGGATTGGAGGTGCTGCAATTACCATATTCCTCCCTTGTTACTTCCAACACTGAGTCCTTCCCACTTTGAAATTTCCACACTGCATACAAAAGTTACTCATCAATGGAAGGCAAAATGATAGTAGTGACAAGAAAAGGTAAAAACTTTTCAGCCAATTGATACATCTTTGTTCAACTTAAGGACACTAATTTCAAATAAAGATCAATTTTAACTTAGCAAATGGTTGTGTTTATGGGAAGTTACCCAGATAATCGCCAACTCTGAAACGAGACTTTTCAGCCCATTGATTGAGAGAATCTGCTTCTGAAGATGGAATCTTCCAAGCATCAATCTTGCCTCCGACTAAAAGTTCCTTAGCTGCTGAGAATCCAAGGAGAAGGAAAAAGAAGAAAAGGGAAGCAGAGACGGCTCTTGAAGAATCAGCCATGGTCTTTTTTTGAGAACTTAAGAGGGTTTATGAAAGATTTTACCTTTCTTACTCTCAGAAGTAGGAAGTGGTGGTATGCAGTAGTGGGAATTAGGAGTGTTGTATTTATAGCGATGAAGAGAAGAGAAAGTAGCCGTTGAGCACAGCATGTGGGGGCCACTGTACTGAGTCTTCTGTTACTATGTGGGCCCTTGTAACGGATAACAACGGTAAATAAAACTCATTAATGAGCCATGATTCTGGAACCAGGAGGAATGCATTCACGCCGTTACTCAATTATCTTCTGATTAAGCGGAGTATTTAAATTTTTTATAATTAAATTATTTTAAATTTTTAAATAATTTGTTTAATGGAGTAATCGAAATTGTTTACATTTTAATTTTTTGTTTTGTTAAAACAGTTAATTTTGTTTTGTAAAATAAAATTTAATTTCAACTATTTATTTTATTATATAAAACTAAATTTAAAAACATATAATTTAACTTAAAATAATTAAATAGTATTTAATAATTCAATTTTGAAATATTAAAATTTGAAAATATTATTAAACTCTTAAATTTTAAATATAAATATCAGTTTATATTAGAAATCCTGGAGCAACAATAATATAATCTTATTTCAATATTGATTCATTTCATATAATAAATATAATATTATTTACCAATTTTCAGTTAAATTTTGATTGGGATTGACTTTATCGAATTTCGTAAAATTCTGAGATTTGATCAAATTTTGTCGAATTTAGATGGATTCAACTCTTGATTAGTTTCATCCAAACTTTGGTTGGGGACCGGGTTAGTTGAATTCAACCAAATTTTAATAAGAATCGACTTGATCAAAATTTAGAGACCGACTTTGTCAAATTTCAGACGAGGTGGTGTCTACCATCTTCCTCTCCCACCAGAGCCCATGTGTTTTCCTGTACTCATAAACCCACACCACATACAAATACTAGTGTATTCATTCATGCAAAATGCAATTATAGAACACCACCACACCAGTGCTTCAATTCACACATACATTGATAAACTGGTTTACTGGTTCACGTGCATGTTTAAAATAAAGGTTAATTTCGTAAAGTTATCCAAATACACGACTTTTTTGTATTTATGGGTCTGTTAGAAGTGAAATTTGTAAATATGGATTCGTTGATTTTTTTTTTGTCAAACAGGGTCAAGTCGTTGTGGTGGAGGACGACATTATAGGTGAAGTCGTCCTCCACCTGACCGGTTTCTCTTTTTTTTTTTAAGAAAAAACAAAGTCGTCATGGAAGACAACGGTTTTAGTTTTAAGAAAAAAGTGAAGTCGTCCCTGCACATGACGACTTCACTTTTCATATTTTTTTTATTTTCTTTTTCGTAATTAATGAAAACTAAAAATTTTGAAAAAAAAAGAAAAAATAATTAAAACTGAAATTTTGAAAAAGAAGAAAATTAATTAAAACTGAAAATTTTGAAAAAGAAGAAAAATAATTAAAACTGAAAATTTTGAAAAAACAAAAAAAATAATTAAAATTGAACTTTTTTTGGAAAAAAAATAAAAAATAAAAAAAATCTGAAAAGTGAAGTCGACTTCACTTTTTTCTTAAAACTAAAACCGTTGTCTCCCATGACGACTTGACCCTTTTTGACAAAAAAATATCAACGAACGCATATTTACAAATTTCACTTCTAAGGAATCCCTAAATACAAAAAAACCCAAATACACTCAAATCAACTCACTTTTGCGTGAATAGAACGAATTTTAAATTCCGCAAATCCAAACCGATATACCGTTGCAAATATTCGAAAAAGAACACAAACAAAGTCAATAATCCGTCCTTACCAATACACATAAACAGTGCCATCATCTAAAAGGAACACTGTGTTAGTGTTTAGAGATTAAGGTCGTGATATTGTTAGTTTAAATTTATCGGTTTTGTATTGTTTGTTAATTGCCGATGTTATTTTGATGGAGCAGGGGAGATGAGAACATTTGAATCATTGCAAATGTTATTTTGACTTTTCTTTTACAAATATTTTGTCGCGACATTAAGAATGAAACCAGAGGCTTCATGTAATATTTCACCACTACGTTAAAGTGATTTACATGGTATTCAGATGGGACTCACCACTATGTTTAATTGTTTAGCATTCAGAAGCTGTAAAGTTAAAAGTTATATTTTTTTTTTTTGGAAAGAAATTCGAACAGTAAAGTTATTTACTTCATAAAATTAAAATATGTCATCTTTCTCTTACTTTTTTTTTTAATATTTCTGTAAGTTTTTTTACGTTTTTCATCCTATACTTTTGTTTTAGTGAACTTATAATTCTTTTAGTATTATAGAAAGCCAAAAGATATTTCTTTGTGTCATACAAAATCAAACCAAAATATATTTCTTTACAGTAGAAAGATAATTGATAGAAATCAATAAGTAATCTATGATAAAACAAAGATCTTTATACATGAATATGGATGTCAACGGGGCGGGTAGGGTACGGGTAGTGACTCGGGTAGGGTACAGGTAGTGGCTCTCCCGTATCCTACCCACTCGTATCTATATTTGTCGGTTATCCGTTATGTGGGTACCTGTCTATTTTTTTCATACCCGCAGATATCCACGAGTACTCGCGGAAATTTATAAAATTATTTAAAAAATAAATATTTAATCATAAATATAAATAAAATAAAATAAAATACATCTGTCATAAATTTTAAATAAATTTCAAACTAACTCAAGTTCATGCAAGTCCAACTAATTATAAAAATAAATATAAGATGACATTCAACACAATGAAAATTCTTTAATTAGTGTTTTGATCAACAAGCTCACTTTCTCCAATTGATTCCTGAAAAATAATCAAATAATAAACCTCAACTGTCACGTGTCAAGTATTCTTATTTTGATTCTATCATTTGACAACAAGCATATCATAAACATCACTATCTATATATGATTTGATGTATATGCCCAATTTCAGAGAAAGAAACGAGAAAAATGTCAAGGAATATACTTGAAAGAAGACAACATATCAATATTTGAAGTTAGAAGAATGAAGACAGAAGACAAAATGTGCAGCTTATAAAATATTAGGACAAAATGTGTGTATATATATGTGTGTATATATATATATATGTATATATATATATACATATATATATATATATACACATATACATATATATATATATATAAGTGTATTTTTATGAATTAAAGTTTAGCGGGTACGAGTATCCACGGGTACGGATACTATGATACCCGTACCCACCCCGTTAACATACGGGTATCAAAAATATCCGTACCCACGGATAGCGGGTATCCATTTTTAATATCCATTTCTTACCCATTGCGAGTTTTATCCGCGGATACCCACGGGTACAGATATTTTTGACATCCCTATACATAAATATATAATATGAACTTATTAATAAATTGTAATCTATTTGTTTTCTTAATAAAATAACAATAATATAATTTGTACTAAATAATAATAAATCATACTTAATAATAAGTGATAATAAATATAAATAAGATGATAGTAAAATATTTAGTAGTAAATAATAATACATATATACAACGATAAATAATACACATATAAATTACAAATAAATAATAAATGAATCCATCAAGGTCACCAAATATAAATCTATAACCATCAAATATTTAAAACATAATTTAAAATATAATATATTTTATTAAAAAATATATAAATAATAAAATATTATTACTAACCCATAATTCTTTTGCGTAGAAATTACCTCCAATGATATTAATAAAAATGGTCAGAGACAATTATTACTAAACCATAACTATTATTGTAACGTAACATCTAATTCACCCTATTTTGCACCTTTACATATATTAAAAAAGATAAAATAATAACATAATAAAAAAAATTTAGGATCCATTTATAATAGAATTAGGCGGAAGTGCTTAAAGCTCATAAAGCTCATTTATGACTTAATTTGGTTTTAATGAAAAAAACTTATATAATTTGTCCACTAAATCAGTATGAAGTTTTAAAATTATTTTAATACCAACAAACTTCTTCCTTAAAAATAATCATATATGTTTTAAAAGTGATATTAATATTCAAAAATAGATATAGTGGAATATTTCACTTCTATTGAGATAACTGCTGTAGTAATTTAATAACATCTGCCACACAAGACAGTCCAACTAACCTAAAACCTTCTGTATTCAAACGAGAATCCTAATTCGACAAGGGCAATTAAAATATACTGAAACAAAAAAATCACTGTCGACACAGTTCAAAATTGTATATAAAATAGGTTACATCTGAACATGCTAGTATCTGAATATCAAAATCCTTACACAAACTTTCTTCAACCTTTAAGAAGTATAGTAGATTGGTCCAAACCGCTGAATGCTATTTCTAATCAATTTTGACGGAGGAGTAGATGAGCCTAGTGAACCAAAAGCATGCATAAAATCCGATAGTACCGGTCACCACAAAAAATGCATAAGAAGCTATAAGCATGTACCCAAAGTAAAATATCGCAGATACCAACTTTGTGATTTCAAGCTTGGTGAAGAAGTAGAAAGTTGCGTAAAGAAAGAGGTAAAGTGCAGAGGAACCAGAGGTAAGATATGATCGCCACCACCACAAGTAATCCTCACTGCACAACTGGAAGTAGCAGAGCACAATGGTAATTTCAGCACAAGTCACAATGAGGATGATGAAGACCAAAAAGAGGAATCCGAAGATGTAGTAAAACTGATTCAACCAGATTGATGTGAGGATGAAGAAAAGCTCAATGAAAACAGCTCCAAACGGGAGTATTCCACCGATCAAAACTGAGAAAACTGGGTTCATGTACCAAGCCTGCTCAGGGATCTGCCTGGGGATCTTGTTCGTTTTCACAGGACTCTCAATCGCAGGCTTCTTGAATCCGACATAGCTACCCACAAAAACAAGTGGAACCGAGATCCCAAACCATAAAAAGATCAGAGCAAACATTGTACCAAATGGCACAGCTCCAGATGATTTTTGGCCCCATATGAGAGCATTTAAAACAAAGAAAATGGCAGAGACAATGGCAGGGAACATGGTTGCAGTTCTGAGGGCAACTTTTTTCCACTCCGATCCTTTGAACATTTTGTACAAACGAGTTGATGAGTAACCGGCAAATATTCCCATGAAAACCCAAAGCAAGAGCATGGCTGTCATCAGCCCACCTCGGTTTGAAGGTGAAAGGAATCCAAGGACAGCAAACATCATGGTTACCAGCATCATACCAAAAAACTGAACACCAGTTCCAACATAAACGCACAGCAAATCTGAGTTAGTGGGGGGCCTAAACACATCACCATGGACAAGCTTCCAACCAGTCTCCTCCTGCGCTTCTTCTTGGGTCTCAAGCTCGTTATATTTCGCAATGTCACGGTACAGTGTACGCAGCATTATCATTGCCACCATGCCCGAAAGGAAGAGAACAATCATTAATGAGTTAACAATTGAGAACCAGTGGATTTGATCATCATTCATTAGCAAATAGGCATCCCATCTTGATGCCCACTTCACATCACTCTCCTGTAGATGCCAGCCAAAGTTAATAGCAGGTAATAAGAAATACAGCCCACAATCACATTTCCTCATATAACAACAATGAGGGGATTTTAAAGAAGAATTCAACTAGAAGGACGAAGATTTATCACGATATGAAAAATAATAAACATGCCAATTGGTGAAAGGGGATTTTAAACTTTTCATCTTATCTCCCTAGCCACAAACCAGCATCCCCGCTCAAACCATGTGCCCTAACTTCTTGGCTCATGCTAATTACCACATTATACCATGAAGTAAACATTTAAAACTTTATCATCTCCGACTCCAATAACTCACCTGAAATTCAACATCATAGGTAAAGATAATTTCCTTGCCCTCTTCAACCTCTTGGGGAGAGTTGGAGTTGACCACTGTGCTTTTAGCATGAGGGTCACAGGTTGTTAAACGAGTTGTTTTTCCTTCCCATTTACCTTCGTATTCATGTTTAGCACTGCAGATAAACACCCAGTTAAGAAAAGTCACTGCTAAATACCACAACAGGATGAACCAATCGAAAGGAAACAGCACAAAAAGAATAACCTGAATGGCTTGACCTCAAAGCCCACAATTCTAGCAGATTCAGTTAGGACGTCTTTATGGTACTTGACAGTAAATGCCAAATGGTTGTGAATAAAATACTTCTCCTCCTTGCTCTGCACATTTAGACAAAATTAGAAAAAATGATGATTGGCATTCATAACAATTGTCAAAGTGCTATTTAAATAGTTAACATACCCCACTGTACTGCCCTTTGAGTCCAACATGGAAACCAAGCTGATAAACAGTAGAATCCTGATCATTTCGTTTCAAGGGAACAACTAGGGGAAGGTTATCAAGAATCCTGTGCATGAAAGGCAGAGCTACCATAAGAAACAAACCTATCACAATTGCAGTAGAATACTTGCTGAAAATGATAAAACAATTATTGGCATATCATACATGTTCACCCTATACTCGTCACTGATCTTCTCTTTGAACTCCTTGGCAGTTTTAGCATCAAGTTTAACATTACACACAATATTGCACATTTGTGGCTCACGCATTTTAAACTGCAAAATATCAATGGGTCAGACAATAGTTCATAACCATAACAAAATTAAGAGAACTCGTGAAAGTTTAAAAAAGAAAAAAAAACAGCTTGGAAATGAATAACCAGTTAACCACTCACATAGTCAATAAATGGTTACTCATAACAAATAACTGAACTGAACATGGTCAGAACATTCAGTATTTAATTACTTAATTGTTCCTAAATTGAAACATATCACCAAGAATTCATTTATTCTCATTGTCACAAAAATTAACTGTCAAGATTAAACTAGTAAAACTCACCGAATAAAGGGAATTTTCAATGCGGTCACCACGAAGCACTTCTCCAAGATTTTCTGTACTGTCCTGTATTTTTTCTGGGGTGCAATAAGGAAGTGAATAATATGAATATGGAAGCTGGGTCTTTGTTGACGTTAATTTATTTACTTTCACTTGCAATTGATCTCCCTGCAGCAAATAAATACGTAACAAATCATTGAAGGCCTTGAGAGGCAAATCCATAATGAATTTTAAATACTCCTCATCTTGTCCACCTTACAAGCAAGCAAGACAGAAAAATCACTACAGGCAATTCTTTAAAAGGGGGATACACGACAGCAGTCAAATAAACTTTACCATCCTAAAGTACTATTATAGTTTTGGTAACAAGATAACAAAGTGATAATAAGAAAGAACTTCAACTATGCAAAACAATCAAATGGCATATCCTTTGTAATTAAAAACACCTGAAATCCTCAAATAAAAATGGAAGGAGGGCAACACTAGAGGTAAAGGCAAGTTTCATACATTAGAATGATAGAAGGCAAAACCTAAGAGAAAATTAGTATTCTTTTACTGTAAAGTCTAACCTTTGACATCAAGTAGTATCACTGCCAAATCGGAAATATTTTTTTCAATACAAAGAGGTGAAAAGAAGCCAAAGGTAGGTACTGCAGCAATTCACATCCACAAAGAAATCCTATTCTCCAAAATCCTTTAACGTTCCACATACAATAAAACCAGCATCCATCTCTAATTAGCTCTAGAGAACTAAAACAGACATAGTAAGCTTGATGTATCAACGAAAACAATCGTTGCAATTATAACCAAACTGTAACCGATAATCCGAAGTAATAGAAATCAGACCTTTACTCTAGCAATAGTACACACACACACACACTAAAAAAAAGGTTCAAGGTTAAGAAGTGAAAGTCCTTCATCAAAGCGAACTGAAACTTCACATTCCATACTACTTACCACACACTTCCAGCTCCTTTTCCCAGTTTCAACAAAAAGAATAACAAATTCATGAAAAAAAAAACCTAATATCGATCACAATATAAATCCAATAAAACTCAGATCTCGCTTTTCGAGATTCAAACACGGATCAAAGGGCGAGAAAATAACCGATGGATGTGTTAGGGGATATCAAAGGTTACCTTCTGGAAGTCCTGTGGAGCGACTCCGGGGAGGTAGAAGCAGTGAGCGCCATGGATGAGAAGCAGAAGAACCGCAGAGAAAGCGAGAGATCTCCAAACCGCCATGGCGTTCGAGATCCAGATCTGGAATCTCTTTTTCACGCGCTTCGACTTGAAGAAGAAGCGTAGTCACGACCACCACAGAGAGAGGACTCGGGGCCAAATCTGTTTTTCTCCGGTTACAATTAGGTACAGTTACTGCATTTATTTATATATGATGTTGCTCGTTGGTGTCTCTAGTTGAATCTGACCCAACGCGTTTTGATATTTTTTCATTTTCTCTTTGGACTGGAGGGCATAATAGGAATTATGAAAGAATTAATTAACCTAACTTCTTCATTAATACGTAAGACTACAGAATCAGATCTCAGAATTTGCAAGAACATTCATCACTCCTCAAAACAATTATAAAACTTTCTCACCGTCAGTTCTCTCAGAAACTTGATTTCTTCATGATGTAACAATTTCCACTGCAATAATATTTCTAGATTAAATTTATTATTGAAATTTTTTTGAATCACTTTTCAAACTAAAAAAATCATAATTAAATCTTTTTAATTCACTCTTTATTATTTTTTAATTATTACCAATTATCGTTTTTAGCATAGTAAGTGACGTAATTAATAATTTAAAACAAAGTTGAAGCGGTGACACTTAGGTGTGTGTTGGCATGGTTTTACAGTCTGGAAACTGAAATTGCATATTTAACTTTGTCTTTTCTTTATTTTATTATCTTTTCATGAAAATTAAAAAAAAAAATGAAGAAATCAAATCAGCACAAAAAAGGACAACTTGACAACAGGAACAAAAATATAGCATGTATCCCATTGAACACTCGATTTTATCTACACAAATAAAAATATCAAAACATATAAAATATAAGAAAATATTACTTTAAGAAATTATATGGCTTCACCTTCCATGATATAGGGTGGCATGTTTATATTTATTTGCACTTACATTGATTTTATTTATATTTATTTAAATGTAAAGTGATGCTAATAACCACATAAATGTGATATATATTTCATTACTATTTTACTATAATGTTGTGAATATGTATGGTGTACGGAAGGATATCAGCCTTTTCCCTAAAAAAGGTTAGAAATCGTTGACCATTTTTTTGTTTTATTTTGTTATATTTTTTTTTAATACATGTACGTATATATACTAAAAAATATTTGGTCATAAAAATATTTTTAAGTTTTTATTTGGTTAACTAGTATTTTTATTAAATAAATTATGATAATTACTGCTTTCCTATATTAAATTATTCAAAATAAACAATTAATATATATATATATATTATTTAATAATAATATTATTATTATTTATTTATATTTTTCACATAATACAATACAAAAAATTATAATTCTATATATTAGTTTTCTTATTTTACTTTAATAAATTGAAATAAATACAAATCAATCTCATTAGGCCTCTTATAACCTTTAGATTAGTTTATCAAAGAAACTGCCATATCAATAATTCCATGTGATTAAATGAAATTAGTTTCTGAAACATATCGCTAAAACAGTATTATAATATACTTATCGTGAAGCTTTTAAAATGCTTAAGTGGCGAGGGTAGATTGTCACTATCGAAAATGAAGTTTTATGAGTAAAATTGATTTTGTGAATTTTTAAATACTATAATTTTGATTTCCTATTTTGAAAATAAGTTCGTTATATTATATATATATATATATTTTAAAAATCATAATTAAGTTTTAATCCTTAAAAAATATTATTACTTTTTAAAGGTGGATAATCTTTCTTACACTACTCTCTCTCTTCTTCCGTTTGAAAATTATAATTGATACAGTATATTAGCTTTATTTTTTAAATATAATTGCTTTACAAAATTAAAATAATATTTGTAATTTTTTTTCGCTTATACCTAATTTTATCTCATTTCATATATAGATTTCTAAGTTGAATCACTAAAAAATAGACAAAACTTTTATATGAATCAGTGGGTGTTTGAGATCCCGTTTGTAAAGTCAGAAACTCGTACCGGACTCGAACAATTCTATATTATTTTTTAATTCGAATTCACCGTACCATTTTTTATTTATTTATATAGTATTGTGAAATATTTAACCTTCAACGTTACGTTTACTTTTGTAAATATTTAACTTGCCAAATGGATAAGTCATACTTATTATCATTATTGAATATCTTTCATTAACAATTTATATATATATATATATATATATATATAATATTATTGTCTACGTGAATTTTGTAAAATTAAGTTATTTAAAATTTATTTTTAATATAGTATTAAAGTTATTTGAACTTCATTATAACAATTTTTTTTTATCATATTTATTGTATCATCTCTCATAGAATCATCATTAATATCTACTCTAACGTATTTTAATATAAAGAAGGTATGTTAGAGATCTATTCATGTAAGTAAGTATTTTATACATTTTTAGTTTCAAATTTTAGTCATATGTTATAAATTTCTTCCTTCATGTCTATTCAATGTATAGAATGTCAAGAAACAAAGAGATAACGAATTTACATATAAGAAAAGTTAAATATCTTTTTTAAAATTTAGAATTATAAATATCAATAATTAGTTTCACACGTTATTTTTAACATAAAAATGCTCCATTAATTCTATCTTTTATTTTGTTTAATCAGAACGAAGCATGTCTCTCACTGTATTTTTTTACAACCTATACTAATAAAAGATATTTAAAATAACTTATTTTAAATTGTTGAAAAGTAGAACATAGCTTGAAAATGGTCATTATCCTAGAAACAAATCTCATTAAACATTAGGTACAACATTATACTTGGTTTGTTTTCTCAATGTTTGCAAAGTGGCATGTCTCGAGTTTTAAAGTTCAAGCTTTTCAAACTAAAAGACAAGTTTTAAGAACACATAATAATAGTTTAGATAAGGAATTAATCTTAAAGTCTTCACCTGTTACTGTTTGAAATATGATAGTTAAAAGTTATGAGATTTCATCAATCTAAAGAACTATACTGTTTTTGCTTTATTGTGAAGTGTTTGAGAAGCATGGTGGTATTTGGTTTGGTTGTTGAAACTTGCAGGTGTAAGAAAGAGCGAAGAGAATGAGGAAGAAAGAATTGTGTTATTACGTCATCAGAGAATGGAAAACAGCACGTGTGACGACACAGATAGCATCATCATCGTCCTCCAAGGTAAAAACACTAGAGGACAAGAATGGAATGTGCAGGGATAAAGTGGATAAAAAGAGTAAAGAGTAGGGACAAAAGGGTCCAACCAGACCTGAGGATGAGGCAGTGCCACCCTGTCTACCTCTTTTCTTTCTTTCTTTTTTACCTTACCTGCAATGCAAACTTGACTTCAGATTCCAACTTCATTCTGCACTGTGTTTCTCTGAATCACATTTGCTTTGGTTTTGTTTTGGGAGAGAGCAAAAAGAGAAATGAAGTTTATGAAGTTGGGTTCCAAGCCTGATGTTCTTCAAGCTGATGGAAACTCTATAAGGTCAGTGCCAGTATTCATCTTGCAGACTCACCACACCTTCTCTTTTTCCTTCTTGATTAGATCCTGCATGCATTTTGCATCCCTCTTCACCATTCAACCTCAAGAACACCTTCATTTAATTTCACCACACATGCATTTAACAGTTTAAGCTTAGTCAGCCGCTGCTGAGAAATTTGTTGACTTCAAGATTTGTCCACACACCCCATTGTCAGAAGAGTTTAATTTCTATGTTAATGCAGAGAAAATTTTCACTGTCAACCAATCTGAAATCATGGTTGATACAAATTTTTAAGGTAGTTCTTGTAAAAGTCAACAATTTATCATAAGCGATGATCTGTGATTGGATAAGAGTGCATAACATTGTGAGTGTGTAGACCTTTTTTTTCTTTCTTTTGTTAGGAATAATGTTAACATTCTAATTTTGTTTCTAGTGTGTGTTAACATTTTAATTTTGTTTTTGGTAACCAAAAAGGGTGGGAGAAAGAGATCGTGGTCCATCGTTTGAACTGTGCTGTTTTTCACGAGCTTGTGGTCCAACTATGGTAAAACTGATGTGGAGTACCCATCATCTTCAATTATGGCTGGACACAAGCCTTTTTAAGAAAACAATATTAATAAACTCAGCAATGTCTGTTTTCTTTTGCCTCGCTAGATTTTGTATGCCATGTTCCTGGGGTGGGGAACTCATTATTGTTTTGTTACCTTGTGTAAGTGCATGTGGAAAAAATTAAAAGGTAGATGAAAAAAATCCAGATGAGGTCCCAGTGGACCCTGAGAAAATTTGCTAGGGTGGGATTCATGCATAAGGACTCGTTCTCCGATAATAATAAGGTTAAAGAGTTTCACTTGTGGGTGGAATGTTTTAAAGAGGTAGCTTAACCAGGTTTGGTCCTTTTTCTGTCTGTTCTAAAGCATGCTTGACAATGAAATGTCATCTTTTATGCATGCGAGTGGTATTTGTATGCGTGCAGATAGGAGACATCTTTGGTTAATCAATATTAATTTCAAAGTTTATCCAAATACCTATTAACTGGGACTAAATTGTCTTGCATTCATTTTTCTTCCCTGCAAGTCAATGAGGGCGTGACAGACAATTGTTTTTCTTCCCAGAGATTGTTTCCAAGGAAATGGTTGCTATTTTTTCAAGAGTTTTCTTAGGAAGTTGGAAAGAAACACTATTATTTCTTCAAAATAGGCTAATCAACAAATGTAATATGTAGAAAAGGATTCTCTTTTGGCCTCGGGAGCTATTTGATTGATGCTAATACCAGAAAAATGTGTAAGCTTGGAATGAACAGCACACATTTTGATTAAAGTATTATGGCTGAAGGATCTCACTTCCTGGCATAACTTTAATCACTTTTTCCATCATAAGTCGACACAGAGGTTTCAAACATGGCATGTGGTTAACTATGTACACACCCTCTTATAAATTTTGAACACCAGCAATGTTTTGTGTCTATTTAGTTTTCCCTGCAAAAATATGCCCTTTACAAACTTACTTACCAACCTTAATTCTCATGTAGGTATGTGTCATCTGAATTGGCTTCAGATGTTACTGTTAATGTTGGTGATGTTACGTTTCACCTTCACAAGGTATGGTTTTTTGGTATTTAAAGCGCTGTATTTTATTCAATAAATCTAATGATATGATTTGTGTGACCAGAGTTACAATATAATGTATCTGGTAATAATTTGGCAATATTCATTATTCAAATGTTAGTTGCTTATACTATCAAAATGTTGTAGTGATGGGTAAAGTTTGAGTTCTAGTATGTGCATTATTTGTGGTTGTTAGGTGACACAACTAGCTTTTTGCCCTCCCTTTGTTGTTTACTAATTTTGAGCTTTTAAGAGTTGCAGTTCCCTCTACTGTCAAAAAGCAACCAACTACAAAAATTGGTATCAAAAGCTAATGAAGAGAGCTCTGATGATATTTACTTGGATGATTTTCCTGGAGGACCAAAGGCCTTTGAAATATGTGCAAAATTCTGTTATGGGATGACTGTTACTCTCAATGCTTACAATGTTGTAGCTGCTCGTTGTGCAGCTGAGTATCTTGAGATGACTGAGGATGTTGATAGAGGAAACTTGGTTTTAAAGATTGAGGTGTTTCTTAACTCAAGTATCTTCCGGTGCTGGAAGGATTCTATAATTGTTCTCCAAACTTCTAAATCTCTTCTGCCATGGTCTGAAGATCTGAAGATCATTGGGAGATGCATAGACTCCATAGCTTCTAAAACCAGTGTGGATCCGGCATACATCACTTGGTCTTACACTTACAACAGGAAATTAGCTGAACCTGATAAAATTGTTGAGGACAAGATGACATTTCTAGAGAAAATTGAGTCTGTTCCTAAGGATTGGTGGGTCGAAGACATATGTGAGCTGGACATTGATCTTTATAAACGAGTAATGGTTGCTGTGAAATCAAAGGGAAGAATGGATGGTCTTGTTATTGGAGAGGCACTAAAAACCTATGCCTTAAGATGGATTCCGGATTCTGTAGATACATTAGTTTCTGGTGCCAATGCCTCAAGGACTAAATCTGTGGTAGAAACAATTGTCTGTCTATTGCCATATGATAATGGCATTGGTTGTTCTTGTAGTTTCTTACTGAAGCTATTGAGAGTGGCCATACTAGTCTCTGCAGATGAGTCATCAACAAAAGAGTTGATGAAGAGCATCAGCCTCAAATTGCATGAAGCTTGTGTGAAAGATTTATTGATTCCAGCAAGGTCTCCCCAGACTACTACATATGATGTTAATTTGGTGCAAGGTCTTTTGAATCAATACATGGAAAAAGGAAGCTGTGACATGGAGGTTGTTGAGGAGAAACATGGAGAAGATGAATATGTTTTAGCACGAAGGTCTTTATTGAATGTTGGCAAGTTGGTGGATGGTTATCTTGGAGAAATTGCACATGATCCTAATCTTGGCCTCTCTAGTTTTGCTGATTTGTCACAATCCATACCAGGTTTCGCTAGACCAGATCATGATGGTCTATACAGAGCTATAGATATCTACTTGAAGGTAGCATTTTGTTTATCCTCCACGGTTTTGTTGGTCATTCCTGCATACTTGTTAACTTTTGATTATTACCTGTCTCATAATTAAGTGTTTAGAAACAAATATAAAACATACTCAACGAACAAATATTGCATGTACTATGTTAGAAAGTGGACTTTAAGTCTAATTCAATCCTATAACATCAGTTTGTAAGGTGAAGTTTGTACTTATTTATATGTTGTAACCTGACTTTATCTTTAGTTGATGTAAGACTTTCAACACACCCTCAACATGTTATCTGACCCAACTAATGCCATTCATTTCAGTATTAACTATGTTCTTCTTCTGTGTTCAGGAGCATCCAGAATTGACTAAAGCCGAAAGGAAGAAACTATGTGGACTGATGGAAGTCAGAAAATTGACAGCAGATGCTTCCATGCATGCTGCACAGAATGAATACCTTCCCCTTCGAGTTGTAGTCCAAGTTCTCTTCTTTGATCAGGTAAGGTCTTCTATCAGCTATCAAGCACTCGGCGACAATAGCACGTATGACCCTTCAAGCTCTCCAATGAATCGAGATGAGGGGTGTAAGAAAACGATGGAACCCCTCAATAACCAGATGAGCCATTTGAGGATCAAGGATGAAGAGTTGCATAAAAATGGGAAATTAGGTAAGAAGAATAGCAAAAACAGCAAAAGTGGCCTTCAGTTGCTGCCTTCAAGATCAAGGAGAATTTTTGACAAGTTATGGAGTGTGAGAAAAGTGCTAGGAGAGAATAGGAGCTCAGACACTTCAGGGAGTTCTAGTAGCCCAACTTCTTTAGGCCATGGTGACACCAAATCATATAGCATCTCTTTGAGACACCAGAGGCATTCCATCTCTTAGGAAGTTACTAGATTATTTGGAAAAGGTGAGGGAGATTCAAATTGCTGTCTATGTGTAAAGTGGTAGTAGGATGTTACTTTCGTATTAGCAATGCATGCACAGAATGAGGAAAAAGGTTCACTAGCATTGGATTAGAATGTAATGTAGTTTTATGTTTCATTCAAGTGTAAAAGTAAGACCTTTCATCGTACAGAATGCCACTGGGTGTATGCTCTGTTCTGTAGTCCTAATATATTGCCCTCTGCATACAACTTATTTGATTTTTCTGCAACGAGTTCATGGCTTCTTCTGCTATTTTTTTTCAAAAGCGTAAAAGAGAAACGATGGATGTGAACCAACCTGGATCAAGATCCAGGATCCTGTACTAGAATCAAACTTCATATTTTAATAGCAATCCTTTCACCTGCACAAGGGTGTCATTGTTAAGCAAACATTAAAATTATTTTGCTCGTAACTTTGAAGGTTTAAATACATGGAATTGATTTTAATATTGATACACCTTTTCTTAAAAAAAAATTATATTAATATCAACTAATAAGATGATGTCTAAGGTGTAACTTGTAAAATAATCATCATAAAATTCGATGGTTCAAATTAAAGTTTTTTATCGGTAAATGTTATTCTTTTATTTTAGATTGACTATAGTTACGGCCAAGGCCTGCATAGATCCTAAAAGTAATATACTTTTTTAATCATACGATTGTTACGAATTATTTATTGCAATAATGAGAAACCCTGAACATGCACAATACTCTCAAAAGTAATACTCCAAGAAGATCCAGCTGGTCATTGTTTCCGTTGACTGAATATTGAAGTCAACGGGAGTAGTAGCTGCATTGCACTAAGCAAATTATATTGCAACTATTGGTTATGGTATGGTATCTCAGTCACTATCGAAAACCATGAGACACACTCCCAGGATTCGTGTCCGTTGTGTCTTTGTGTGTTATATATTGATTTTGTTGAACAGTGTTTATGCATCAGCATCATCTTCTTCTCGCTGCAAAGCATGGTTAGTGCAATCCATTCCCACGAATATGCCCCACCTACCCAATGTTCCTGGCACCCTCTCTACTGGTATGAAACAGTGATAGTAATTATTATTCATATTAGTTGCAGTAGAAATATGTGTTGTCCTTAGAAATTGTTATGTAGTCGGAGATTACATTAATCTCAGATTTCAATTAACCTCCATTTGAAGGCAATTTGTGTTCTGAGACTCGTAACTGAAATGTAGGGGATGTGCTTCGGTGGCTGGCTGCAAACTCCACCACGAGGCTTCACATAATTGCTCAATACTGGCAGCTTCTACCTTCCCCCAACGATCCTCGATCTGGGGACTATGGTTACACTCAACGTCAGATGCATGAATTCGGTGCCAGTGAAGGTGTTTCTCTTTATCAAGAATTAGACGCTGCTGCTGACCGGAATGTTAGCATCAGGTGCGTTTCAATTTGGCTCACCATGCTCATGTTTAAGGGTTTCTGACTTGTGTTCAATACTGAACATCAATTAACTCCAGAAATGGGGTTTTTCAACATGGATGGATGATTTTGTTTAAAATATATAGGCAAGATGATATTAACCTTTTGTTTTATGATTCAAATGGAAACTGTATTGAGGTAGGCTACTGTCCCACTCTGGAGTATATCCAACTTTTACCTCAGAACCATCCAAACTTGCTTTCGGAAGGCCAAATGTTGAGAATGTGACATTGCTGCTGGAGGATTGGTGGGGCTCTGGCATTGTCCATGCCAAAGTTTGGATATCTGATAGTAGGGATGTGTATATTGGATCTGCAAACAATGACTGGAAATCTCTCACACAGGTAATTTAGTTTGATTGTTTACTCTTTTTAGTGTCTGTTGGCCTCCATTAATGTATGTTATGAAGCTTCAACCCTCTACTCAAAATGCATTATGTTGCTTGTTACCTTCTCCATTGATCATTAAAGTTACCTTTCTGTTAGCTGTTATCTTCTCAGTAGATATTTTTGCTAATATAACTCTTCTTTTCTTCGATGTAGACTTCTGTTATGTGTTCAATCCATGATACTTTGTCTCATTATTTGTTACTTTCTGGCTCTAGGTCAAGGAACTCGGAATTTACTTTACTAATTGTCCTGAAATAGCTAAAAAGGTTGAGGTGTACTTTGACAATTTGTGGACACTAGCATCCCTCAACTCTTCAGCTTACACGAAAACAGTGTTTGATCAAGAGTGGCAAGTTGAGAGGAAGTTTCCTTGCTGGTCACATTTCATTGATCATAAAGAGAGGTGCAAGTAAGTCTGGGTCTGATGATAAAAATAAGTTTACTTATGAGATTTGCTTCGCTATTTTGTTTTCTACTTTGATGTCATTTTCATTATTGTTTATATTTGAATATCGTTAGAAAGCTAAGGTGTATATACAACAAAATCTCCTTCCTTCACTGGAATTTCTTTGTTCCGAGAAGAAAGAGTTGTTCACGCAACTCTTGAATAAGTGTTAGAACAATGTTAACTGTGTGTTTTTATGTGAAGACAAAAGGTTGGTTAGGATTTTCACTTAGAATAAAATGTAGTCTTAAGCATGAACATGAGCATGAGAGGCAGGAGGCACAACTTGGTGAATGGTGTAGAAAACTTCGGAAAGCAAGAAGATTGAAGTAAATAAGTTTACATCCGCAAGCAACTTAGAATGGATGAGACAGTAAACTAACCATGAGGAAAGAACATCCTTTCATCTTTTAGTTCATAACAGTATCTAATTATTTTTCACAGGTCACCTCTTCCTCGATATCTGAAGACTCCTCATGTTGCAGGATATCCTATTCTGTCTGACCCTTACATGTTTGTGGTTTCATTTCAAACCCCTGGGAATAACTATTCAACAAACCTCCCCCAAGCCAGCTATCTATCCTTTGCACCCCCAGAGGTAATGTTTACTTGTACTTATTTGTTTTCCAGGAGGAACCTAGACAGAAGAAATGGGTTGTCTTAGAGTTACATGGTAGCACAAAAGTACTATTTAAATAATTTTCTAAGTGTGCTACTACAGAAGAGATTGATCTTCTAGTCCCATTCATTGAATGAAATTTGTCAATGCATCTCATTGAAGTGGGGGTTAGTGTTTAGGGCCCTTCCATACTTGAGCTAGGAATGGCCAAATTTGTGTTTAAATCTGCAGATAATTTACCTTGCACCATCTCCAATTAGCAGAGAAATCTCTAATATTATTTTGTTTTCATTGGATCATTGCTGCAGCTATTATTTGGAAAATATCAAGCTGATGAGCAGGCATGGATTGATACAATCAAGTCTGTTGGAGATAAGCAGACAGTTAGAATCAGTACAATGGACTGGTTGGGTCAGTCACAATTTATGGACCAAACAATTTTCTGGTCATCCTTATCCTCTGCAATATCAGAGGTAAATTCAATTGTTATAGCTTCCTGTGTTTTCTCCACTCTTTTTTGCTGTTTTTGCCTGTAATAGAATGCAAAACATCAAGATTCGTGAAATTCTTACAATGTTGTTCAGTACCATTTTGAGTGACATGTGCCACAACATGACTCTATTCTCACTGATTTTCATTTCTGCAAAAAAATTCTTAAACTTTCTAACAAATTTCCTTCAAGCAGGTGGTGTTTTCGAAGAATGCAACAGTACAACTATTGGTGGCATATTGGGGACACTCCATCAGTAACACGGATGTGTACCTGAAGTCTCTCCTCTACACCAACAATCTCTGCTCTTCCTCAAAGTACAACAAATGCTTTGGGAAAGTTGAGATAAAATATTATGTGGTTCCTGGTTTCAACATGACAGGACCTGCTATTCATGGAGGAAGTAAAACAGGAAACAAATACCCTGATTTTACAAGAGTGAATCATGGAAAATATGCAGTTAGTGATGTAAGGGCACACATTGGGACTAGCAACCTTGTATGGGACTACTTCTACACAACAGCAGGTGTCAGCTTTGGGACATACAACACTGCCATCGTCTCTCAACTTAGGGAAATTTTTAATGCTGATTGGAACTCACCCTATGCTGTTCCACTAGAAGAACTGGAGAAAGGTCACAAAAGTTCAATTTAATCAGAGAGAATTTGATGATCAGTCCCAGAAAGATGAAAAGAAACTTATTTAACAAGGATGCAATGAGCATGAGATGAACACTAATGTGTTGTTGGTATTTATTTGAATGAATATTTATATTTCTCTTTTTCTTCGTTTCTTTATTGTAATAATAATAAAGTATTAGTAATAACAATAAATAATAAATTAAACAATCTCAAAAAATTCAATTTTACTCTCTCTGTTTTATTTTATTACATATTTTAAAAATTGATTTTCTTTTGTTTAACATATTTTATTACATATTTTAAAAATGAATTTGAAAGTTCTTTTCCTTTTAATAAAATGTTAATTAGAAAATACATTTCTATTTTTTTTTAATAAAATGTTAATCCTATCTTTATATTTTGTATGGATAAAAAGATAGAAGACATGGAGAATGAAAAATTAAAGAAAAAGATAGTAAAAAGTAGAGTGTTTTAAATTAAATCAAATGAATGAAAATATAAATATGCTTATTTATTTATTATTATTATTATTGTTTATTCAATATTTTAATAATATTATTATAACTATTTATTTTATTATAATAAAAAACATAATTATTGTTCAAAGAATAACACGATCGACTATTTTAAAAATATAATATATATATATATATATATATATATGTATATATATATATATATATATATATATATATATATATATTATTAAAAATATTAAAATATTTAGGATAATATGTTAGCTCTTACATAAATATGGTCACGTTTGAGGAAAGTTTAACATATTTGTTCTTTATTGGTTTTTTGTGTTTTTGATATTTTTTAGTTTTAATTTTCTGTTTAACTTTTTATATATTTTTCTGCTTCTCTACCTTATGTCATTTAGAAACAAATATACACTTGAAGCTAAACACTATTTCACATAATTATTTCCTTTAGAAACATACTACTATAAATATTTTATTCTTTCATTTGACTAAACTTATCAGAATCATTTTAAGTGTATATATCCAAGTCATTTAATACACTTTGTTTAATTATTTTCTTAAACCTAACATTTATTTTTCAACATTTTCTTCACCTTTAAAGATTGATTTCCCACCTCCTATTTCCTCCCCTTCAAAACCATCATTTAGGTCCAATGTATATTTACATTTTGTTTTAGTTATACTCTTTGTTATTCTCCTATTCTTTGTAAAAGTAATTTATGGTTCATGGAAATCATCAAATTCATCATTCTCTTGTTATTTCATCTATAAAGTCTTCATCCTAAATATTTTCACAATTTCCTAATTTCTCATAATTTATGTTCTCTCCGCTCTTTGTATAGTGTTGACCAACACCTTCAACCAATACCTTTATTGTATGACGATGAAATTGGTAAACTAATATAATTTTTATCTATAAGTGTCTCATTCACAATGTCTTTATCCTTCAGTCATCATAACCTACATCTTGAAGTCTTCTTTTAATATATCAATTAACTTAAAGCATGATCACTTATCTAGGTCTAACTAGTCAATATGATTATCTCTTTACCAATATATTTCAAAACATATTCAGACCAATTTACCCACCTTAATAAAAACATTTTATTCATTGTACAAGTGTGACAAACTCTAACACTTCTAAGCCGTGATCACTTCACATAGAATAGCCAATACCCCACAAATACGTGCTCCGGAAACATAACACTTTCAAACAATAACACACTTTGTAATCACCAATGCATAGCCTAACGTCATTGTGAACCACAACACCCACTAATTAAACCCTGTCACCTCTGTGCTGGTTACTATAAAGGGGAGCGTGATACAATATTGTAGGAATTCAAAACTTATTTAAGGTTTTTGTTTTTGTACTTTAATTTATAGAGGAACACGCATCCTTTTCTATCGTTGAACTAGATCTCATATTTCAATCTTAAATTTTACTACGCATTTAATCAATAGGTTAAACTACATAGTTAAAACCATTCATCTGAGCACTATACAAGCGTATCACTTCACGTGAAATCAGAATTTAGGGTCCAAAGTTCTCTTAGTTTACGAGGAAAGACTTATAGAAGAGATGACGCATCTACGTTCGGGTTAAGCTCAGAATATCAAGCAATACTCCAAACTGATTGGTTTTCAAGAAACATGCACAAACCAAAGTGATATCTACACATACTAAAAGAAATTAAAGCTCGGATATGATGTTATCTGGCTAAAGCATTCAACAAAACATCAAGTGATATCTACACTGAACAAAGTCAAGGAAATGAACAAAAGATACATGTTAAGAGTTCCGTCTAGCAAAGTTGGGTATCAAATTTAAGATTTATGCCCATGCTAAAGAGCTCCTGGCATAACAGTTTTGCCCCGTATGGAACATGGGCAACCACAATGTCATCTGCGGATTCACAGTGGCGGCAATAAGGACCTCGTACTTTCCGGCCACCAGAGACTGGGCGCAAGATCACATTTGAAACATTTTTGCATTGGGTGCAGATGTGAATCTGAGACGAGTCACTAAGTGTAAAGAGGCGTTCATACAGGTTGGCTGAAGCACCATGAGCTATCAAGCAATCACGCTCCATTTCACCAAACTTGATACCTCCAAATCGTTTTCTGTCAGCTACAGGCTGTCGGGTCAACGGGTGAACAGGACCGGTGTTGCGGAATTTAACCTTGTCTTCAGACATATGATGCAGACGTTGGTAAAATGTTGGTCCCATAAAAATGAGTGATCGGACCATCTCACCAGTCCTTCCATTGTATACCCTCTCGTTTCCCCATCTCGAAAACCCAGCTCTGCCATATCCTCATAACATGGGTAAGGCTCAGTAAAACAATGGGAACATACCAACTTTAAGAATAAGTTTAGGTAAACTACTTCCTAATTTTAAAGCAACACTAGAGTACAGATAATAGACAATCGAATACATTATAGGTATATAAGAGAAAGTTATACAGTAGACAGGAGCAGAAGCTGAAATGCAAGTTCATTATCTAAATAATGGGTCACATAATAACACCCCACAGTATAGTCCAAACTGCATTTGAAGTAAACTAAATAGTACGATCAAACTATACCTGTGAAGCTCATCAGTAATGGCATCAACAGAAGGAGTGGAGAAAGGCGTAGCATGTCTCAGTGTACCACCACAAGCAATCCCCTTTCCTAAAGCAGCCTCTAGGAGTTGGCCAGGAGTTTGTCGTGAGGGAAAGGCATGCGGATTAATGACAATATCAGGAACAATGCCTTGTCTAGTGAAAGGAAAATTTTCCTGACACTCCAGAAATCCCAAAACACCCTTTTGTCCATGCATACTGGAGAACTTGTCACCAAGAACTGGACTTCGAACCTGCAGAATTAGTAAATAACATATTTATTCAGTGATCAAATTTAAGTTAGCTTTCAGCTGTGTTAACATAAAACATTCACGTTCAGATGATGCACAACTTAAAGTATGCCCATCTACATGTATGTACTTGACCATACAGCAAGTTATATTCATAGCAGAAATTCCAGTAGTTTCAGACGCAAGTATCTTTGATAATGTACTTTGGTGATCACCAGTTACCTACCTGTCTCAATGAAACCGCTGCAAAATTTTTCCCCTCGTCATTTGAAGACAGCAAAACCTTTTGTACATAACCCCTTTCAGTATGCTTTAACTTCACACTATTGTCTGCACCAGACTCAGCACACCGCCCAATAATAATATCACCACTTTGCAAATTTGCCCCAACATATGGAAAGCCATCATCATCAAGACTATCAACTCGACCAATTTTACTTTGAAGCTTTCCAAAATTTATAATGTCTTCAGGTTTGCGCCTCTTATCTGAAGAATCCTTATTATCAATTTCAGATTTGTAACTCCTTATGTGCTCAGACCTGAACATACCACGCTGCAATGAAGCCCGGTTCATCACCAAGGAATCCTCTTGATTGTATCCCAGATGTACATTGACAGCCACAATTGCATTCTGCCCATTATAGAATTCTGGCTTTGGATGAATTTTACTTTGACCCAGTGGAGTTGGTTTTCCCAGACAATCTGAAGTCATTGTTTGAAAAAGGGGCCTTTGGGGATAGTGTAACCGATGAGACAAAGTATCAACTCTAATATTTGGGTTTAAAGTAGAAAAGCCAATAGCCTGTGAGGAGTGCTTCTGAGATTGGTAGAGCACCCTCCTTGCGTGGTCATGATTGGCAAATGGGACAAGTGAACAACTTAAACCCAATAAGAAAGACATATCAAGTTCACAATGTGTGTACTTGACAGATCTTTTCCCCTCTTTTCCAAATAAATACTGAACGCCCCAAGCAGTACAGCAGTCTTCCTCTTCTTCAGGTCCAATTAGTTCAACAACACCTTCTTCCAGTAGAGTAAGGAAAGAATAACGTTCTGATTTAAATCTTTTAATTTTTAGTAGATTACTAACTACTAAAAGAGGACGTAGAATCCTTCCTGCATCAGAGTAAATACGCACTTCATGTTGAGATTGATCTCTCTTGATTTCCACCTGCAATGGAAAGTAGTAATAACCAGGTTCAAAAGAAATAGAATCAACAAAACTACCTGGTGCTGACTACTGCAAATACCGCTATGAAGAGAGTGAGAGAATAGATGTTTGACAAAAAAGCATGTTCCCCAATAAACTTAATGATAGGACAAGCAGACAACAGTATAATCATATGAATAAAAAGTTCATAAAGCCCGATAGAACAACAGCTAGCTATGGATGCACACAGAGAGATAGACAACTGAAAACCCAGCGGAGGAAGGTGTCTTCAAACAACACCATCATTCACTGAGAAAAGAGTGTCCAAACAGTTAAACCAATCATGTGATGCAAGTAAAGCATTTACCACATGTTACTCATTGACAATCACAGTCCTCACAATGACATAAACTAAGCTACAAAATTATTAGCCAACGTAGACATAAGTTTCCAAATGCTCAAAAAGTAACAATATCTTTTGTTGATAAATCATCTGTGTGGTGGTTGTCATGCATTAAGCTATAAAACCTGTTGCCTTTACTAGATTTGATGGTTTATAGCCGAAATTAAAAACGTATAACATCAATAGCAAAAGCCTTTCCCCACAAGTCGAGATCCATTCATTGCTCAAATTAAAAGAAAGTTCCAAAAGATATATAAAAGGTGACTAGTAGAGCATACAAAACACATTAAAAGTGAACCTGATGAGGCAGTTCATTTTTTCGTCTTTTACTTCGTAGCTCAGCCACAAACCAACTGGAATCAGGGCACACTCCAACCCAATCACCATTTAGGAAAATTTTTTCCTTGTTTCCCAGATGAGTTTCAGTATCATTGACAAGTTCTTCCATCCCACAATCCAACAATGTAGGCAGTATAGATTCAGATGCATTAGATACATCAGTGCTTACTAGTCCCGTGACAGCCATATTTTTTACTAGTCCACAATTTTCACCATCTGGGGTAGAGAGAAAACAAACCTTGCCCCAGTGAGAAGGATGCCTGCAACCGCAAACTTGTGTTATAATAAATTAAAGAAAGAAAAAAAGGAAAAGAATAAGCCATAACTTGGTGTAACAAACAGTATAAATGAAGAAAGAAAATAATAATAATAATAACTTGAAGTTACTTACGGATATCTAGCATCCCCAACTTTTCCCGTGTACTGAACTTGCTGCCTCGTTCTTCTTAGCTCAGCCATGGTTTGTAAGGGATTAGTGCGCCCTACAGTTGCAACCACACCAGAGATCCTTTCCATCCTCTTGTACGGATGTGACCATGCTCCTGTTGAAAATGCCCTTTGCAAACCATTTGAAATTATTGACGCATCAACATAATGCTCAATGGGGCGTACATCTCTATCTCCATAGAGATCCCTTTGCAGTGCCTTGGACATTCTCTTCCGAACATGTGCTATGTGCACTTTCAGCTCACGGTCAAGAAGCTCATTGGCCAATTCAAGCCTCTTATTACGGAAATCATCCCTGTTGTCGCATTTTCTGCGGCCGGTATAAGCCAGCAAGAGACCCTTCACCATATATGCAAGGAAGCGTGCCTTTCTCTTTAAGCCGCTGATCCCAGGAAAGAGATAAATTTCAAGGCACTCCTCAATAGACTCAGGAGGCGGAAATTGGACACTCTTTATACACTTCTCTAAATATTGAACTGCATTCCTACCCCTACCAAATGCACTGCCACATTTCTCATCAGCATCACGAACAGACGCAAAGAGAATATTCTGAATTCTAACATCATCATTGTCACAACCAATGAGATCTACAACTTCTTTATCAGATTGGACACCAAGTGCGAAAAATAGTACCCACACAGGAACCTCAACAGATAAAAAATAAACATTAAGAAACATGTCTCCATTCTCCCCTTCTTCAGTCCTAGAATTGCCTACCAGTTTAATAACCATCCTATTTCTCTTCATCTGTGACTTGTAGGCAATCATCCAACCTGGACTGTTTATAACCCAAAGCCTCTTTAAATACAGTTGCTCCTGTGCAATAAAAGTCTGCAACGATTTTTCACAGGAAACAAATTCCATATCACTAAACATACCTAAACACTGAAGAAATGCATCGCAAACACGCAATAACGATCAAGAAGCAAATTTCCACTCACAGTCAGAAAATTTGCTAAATATGATTTTAAAAGTAGCTATTGTAAAACTCAACAGATAAAGGTCAACAAGATCAAAAAAAGAAATTAAGTTCAACCTAAAAATCCTTAAAAATTAAATACAAACCAACCTTCTCGGCACCCTTGATGAGAAAGTAACCTCCATGGTCAAACTCACAATCATCCTTTTCACCTTTCATCCAACATAAATCCGACTTGACCATGACAGGCAATTTCCCAATGATGATCTCCTTCTCGTCTTCCTTCAGAATCTCCTTATCAAGGAACTCTTCCTTCCCAGTCTTGAACTTATCACTCCGAATCTTCTTCGGAACATACACCTAAAATTCCACACAAACACACATCAGAAATTGCTCTAACAAAGGTAACAAACCTACATTGCCCACACACACATTAAAACAACACTAGCACACTATTTTCCCTACCTGAACTTTAACTGAGATTTTCATTTTCGACGCGTAGGTCATCCTCTGAAGCCGCGCGTGACGCGGAAGCATCTTTAACTCTTGGTTGTTTAACTCACCGCCCCAGCACATGGGCTTGTCGAGCTTGACCTTGCCGAACTTGACGGAGGCGTAACGGTAGTGCTCGTTATCTCCCTTTTTGGAAGGGTCGAAGCCGGGCGTTACGACCAAGTCGCCGAAGCCGTCGAAGGTTCTCTGAAGGCCGACGGTGACGTAGTGGTTGTAGGAGTTTATTTGGTGGCTGATCAGACCGTACTCCTCGAAGAACAGCATCGAGAACTTCTTGCAGTGGTACCTGAATGCGTCTTCTCCGCCGAATTCTTCGAGGATTTCGGCGTTGGTCGGGTCGAGGTCACCGAGGTCGTCGTCGCTTACGTCATCGTCGATATCCATCATCGCGGCGGTCATCCCTGCCTTGGTGCCACCCTTGCTGGAACCGACGTGACCCATTCCGATGAATGCGTTTCCTGGAACGAGAACAAAGCTAGGGTTTTTGGGTTTTGGTTTTCTACACTCTACTCTATAGTGTGAGTGGGAGTGTGAAGTCTGAACAACACGTACAATTTGCAGGAATTGAAATGAAATGCTTGGTGCGTGATGAGGAGGGGTATAAATAGAAAATCACTACCTCATTACCTCTGATCTTGTCTCAAGTGAATGAATATGTTTGTAGTGTCCTTGAAAGGGGAACGGAAAGACGCATGTGTCCTCTCGTCTCACCTTCACACATAGTAGAGACCAAAAATAAAATCAAGTAAAATATAAGATTAAAATTATTTTTTTTAATATGTTTTGATTCTTACCTTACTATAAAAAATTGTTTTTTTTTTCAAATTAAATTATAAAAAATTTCATACACTAAATGTAGTCGTTAGAAAGAATGTTTTAAATTCATTCTTATAAAATACAAAAACAAATAAATAATTTATGATTTAGTTTAGAAATAAAATATACCTTTTTTATAATAATTTGAGAAAAAAATATATTAAGTCATTTTTTTAAATATGAGAACTGAAAATATATAATTATAAAAAATAATAAATTTTAAATCTAATTCAACTTTACATAATCAACTTATCATGTAAAGATTTTATCGTTTATTAATAAATGGTTTCCATTTCTTTGCAATAGACTGTTTACTCTTTTCTTTTCTGAGGTTATTCAGGGTTCACTTCTTCATAAGTCACGCCTGAATTGAAACTTTATATTTCAATACAACTTATCTCCTAGATGTAATGTTTTTCGCATATTTAGCAGATTCAAATTTCAAAATGTTTGGTGTCTTTGAAGCTTGAATCCCAGTCTTTGGCTACCTTGTTCACTTTCCAGTTTTCTCATTTTGTTAGTTTATCCCAAAAACTAAGTTTCTCATTACTACTCCTGAGTTCAGGTCACTGAGAAAAGTTGATAATTAGTTGCAGCCTGTAAAACCATATTATAACATGAATCATGGACTAATTAAGTTAGCTAATAATACTTTATTAAGAACAAATATCAGTTCATAAGAAGCAATAACGTTTGAAACATGTCATTATAAACTTTTAAAATTATAAAATATTGGAAATAATATTCTATTTAAAGTTCTAATACAGTTATATTAACCTTAATAACCTAAACACAATTATATGCTTGATTTGGGAATTTAATGAAGTTAAGTATGTTCAAATTCTTGAAAAGTATTTAAAAGAATACTTATATGCTATTTTTCATTACATTTTTAGTTATGAAGCTACTTAATGATACTCAAGTAACGATTCTTTTATGTTGGGACATGCAGATTTTGATATTCGTTTTTACCCTCTCTTATGTGACGATTTAATGTTTATATTTGAAAAACGGGAGAAAGTTCCCCTACTAGAATGTTAATGATTTACATCTAAAAAATAATAAAAATATCTGGTTACCTATCCGCCTGAAATTTTTCTGATTTGTTAAAGTACAAAACAGAGTTATAAATTACATTTAATTACAAGAGAACCACTGTATTATGTTCTTTTTTTTCTTTTCTTTTTTTACGTTTTAAAATACTGTACATATTTAAGAAATTCGATGTATAACCTAACGAGTGCAGTAAAAGTTAAAAGAGGTAAAAAATTATCATTTTTTTCTGAATAATAATAATAATAATATATTATTATTATAATTAACATTTTTCTTGGAGAAGATTATTGACATTTTTTTTAAATTAAAAAAGTATCGTTTTACTACTATTCACATTTTAAGAGACATGCCTACTCATCTTATTAGTTTTGATTTTATTTTACTTGAAAATCTTTTAAAATAAAGTTAACACCATTAAAACATTTTCGGTGGTACAACGTAGAACAAAACAGTAAAAAATAAAATAAAGCCAAATATTGTTTCTATTAAATGTGGGCACCCACCCAACAAGAGATAATCAGCAAGATTAAAATTTCCAATCCTTCTCTAAGTATATGCAAAACTTTATACAGTTATATAACATTATTTTCTGAACTAACATCCATAAAATTTGGCAATTAACAACGAAACAAGAAACTGATAAATTTAAATTAACAATAACACGACATTAATTTCGTAATTTGATTGCATTGAGATGGCTTCAATCGAGACGTCTTAGTAAGTATTCGAGTTCAACATTTTTTGTGAGTGGTATCAACCATTTCTGGTACAACAGAGAAACCACAGATGGATCAACCTTGTACGTACCTTCCTTCACATGTTCAAGACTCACTTCATGTCCAAACACCATGGCCTTCTTTTCAACCCTCTTCACCACCATCTTTTCGATGCTCTCCAATGTCAACACTTTCATCAATGCTTTCCTGTCCTGCACAACACAAACAATAGCATAGAAACGGTAACCTCAACTGATGCAAAACCTTTGTAATGACCGATAACCTGAGGTTTGATATCGTTACAAATCTGACATCGATTCAAGATAAACTAAATTTACAGCGAATACAAATATTATTTTATAAACTAATTTTGTGATATTAAGTTATGTTTAAATTTTTGTCTCTTAATTTTTAGTGAATTTTGGAATTAGTTAATTTTGAAATTTTGGACCAATTTAGCAATTTATCTTTCGAAATACGTGAATTTAGTTCTTTTAATCAAATTTTGTTAGTTTTATTTGATGTTTCGTACACATTTCAGTATTTTATTTGAGTTGTTTATATTATTCGACACATTTTTCTTTTAATGTTAAGTCAAATACTAGTATGAAACACGCTTGAAATGTCAAATAAATTTAACAAAATTTGATTAAAATGACTAAATTTACGTATTTTGAAAGATAAAAAACTAAATTGGTCAAAAGTTTCAAAATAAACTAATTTCAAAATTCACTAAAAGTTAAGGGATAAAAATATATTTAATCCTTTAAATTTCATATCTTTAAGATTGTATCAAAGTAATCCAAAATTTATTGTTGGTCGGACATGTTTACTATCATACCTCTATTAATATCTAGTTCAGTACTATAAGTGACCACAATTCTAATCTTTAAAACGAAATTAAATTAAACTTAAAATCCTCCTCTGCACTCCTTGTTGAAGATAAAGAACACTTAATACTAGCATCAATAAACTCTCCATTCATTAGCTATGGTCACTAGAATGGTTAAGAATGAAAACATTATATGTATACCTTGGCACGAATTAAAGACTCGAAGATTTGAGGAGTTTCTCTAAATTTGGCCTCAGCAACGAATCTTCCATAATGAATCCTTCTAGAGATGGCCTGCAGAAATTTTATGGAATCAAATAAATTGCGTGTGGCAAGTCACAACAATGTTGCAGTAAAGGTCTCGTTGAGCTACACAAAAACACATTCAATAAAATAAAATCTGAAACTGCTTTCACATTTTAAAATACTGTTCTGCATAACATCATCCATTAACTTAAAAAACAATAAATTATTTCACCTGCAACAACGTAAGATCGGCAGCAGCAGTTTGTGCGTAGTTTCCATCATCACCGGAAGCAACAAACATCGGAAGCAGCACATGAAAGTACAGTTTCCAAATGTCCTTGTTTATGTTAATCAAAGCACCTGCAGAATGCAAAAACTAAAAACAACAATAGATCCTTTTGCTTCCACTCATTAAGTAATAGCAAATCGTGCAGCATTTTCGAAATGAATTACCTCTGAGGAGGGGTAATATGGTGCAACCGAGGGAGGTAAATTTTCTGGGAAGAACGGAATTTCTTCAGGATTAGTGTATCTACCTGCCTGCAACATACCATGATGAAATCAGAACAAAAACAAAATGTAAACAACAATAGACGACTAAGGTGAATTAAAGGTACCTTAGATTGAATTGCTTCTGTGTTGCGAATGAAGAAGTGAAGCAGTGAACCTTGAATCTGGGAAATGGAAGTGAAAGTGTGATTATAGGTTGGGGAATTCAAGGGAAACTTTGCCCTTTCGATCAAAGCAAATATGATAGTGTCTTCTTGTCTAACCAAACACGCTCTTGCTGAATCTACTGTGTACTGTGCTTTCGCCATTTTTTGAACCTCCTTGCAACTTGCCAACACGAGAACCGACACAAGGAACCGAAGCATCGTGTTATTGGAAGAGAACACACCCCGGTTAACATGTAGAAGAACACAACGTTTGATCAGAAAAAACACCAAAGAAAACAACAATGTCTTATAGTACGTGTGAAGGGGCAGGGTCAATTCAATGGTTAAGGTTGTCCATTATTATATCTTTATTAATCTGGCACTTATAAAGGGAGAGATATTGTAGTATTAATTGTGCATTACCGTGGACCAAAAAGTCAAGACTGCTTAATACATTTATTTATTGGAGAACCATGGAGGGAAATAAATGTGGAAAATGGAAAATTAAGGTGTTTGTTTCAAAACAGAAGATAAAGATAAAGAAAGGAGAAAGAGAATGGTGCCACATTGCACGAAACCATCTTATCTTTTTTCACTCGTACATTTCTCCTTTTCAGTTTTCACGTGAATACCAAACGATTCATTAATAGCCACAGGATAATACTATATATATTGGATCTATTTTTATGGGAAATTTCAGCACAAATTCTCAATGCATGGAAATTCATTTTATTGTAATATAGAATTATATTATAAAGTTTGGTTTATGAAAATGAATGACTTAACAAAATGGGTCTGGATTTCATTCCAGATTGAGAATTAGAGCAGTGAGAAAATGTTACATTTAATCAGTTAAATGGTATCTATTTTGATTTAAATGTGTCAGTTTAATATCCATTTTTAAAAATATGTTTGAGTATGAACGGCTAAAAAGATATTTTAATTAGATCATTTTCATCAAAAAAATTAAAATTATTAACATCGTTAAAGGTATTGATATTCAAAATACACTTATTCAAAAGTTAGAACTGAAACACATTTTTAAAAATAAATACAAAACTGACACATTTAAATAAAAATGAGGACTATGTAACTAATTAAATCTTACACTTAATTCAATCCAGCACTTATTCATGAAAAGGAAAAGCAAGTATTGCATAGCTATCCTCAGAGATCCCTGAGGTAGCTTTTATTTTTATTTTTCTGTGTTCTTCCAATGTTGAAATTATTACCGATCAAGACATTTAAAAAAAAATCAAGAATATATTTTTAAACGATCTAAAAGATCATATTAAAACGACATTACAAAAGAATATATCTCTGGGCTCAGAGATATTGAAACGATCTACATTCTTCGAATCTACCTATAATAAAGGACAAAGAATGTGAATATGTTGGAATATAATATAACGTTTTTCTAATGGAAACTGCAAATTTCATAAATGCAATCAAATCAAGGTATAAATTGCACCACTTTTCTTTAAAATAATTGCTTTTCAATATTCTCTACAAATTTTAATCATTCTAACTATCAAATTAACTTTTCCAACAAATGCCCTCTGAAATCGTTCAGAAAATCATTTAATACAATATAAATATATACAATGTGTGTTGAAAAGACACATACATTGATCATAGAATTATATACGTCTCTTTTTTTTCCTTTTAAATTCATATTACTTTGATATTTGCGAGACCTATTCTTATTTTTAATTAAAAAAATTGGTAGGTTAACCCGTCTTTTGACAAGATGGATAACAAATTTTAATTCACTTTATGATGGATTAGCCAGAATAGATCAAAACGGACTAAGTTAGTCCATTTTATCATGGTGATATTTTAATCTAAATCTATATAATTGATTATTTCTTAATTTATACGTCATAACCTAAAATAGTTTTATTTTGGAAAGAAGTACCTTTATTTTCAGATTAAATATTAATGTTGTGTTTGTATTTGCAGAAATATTGTTTATGCAGATGGATTTAAGAACGAGTTGTTCATTTGTTTTTGTTGATTTACATATATTTAAAACAAAACAAAATGTTTGTTTAAAAATGAAAGTATAGGCAGTATAATAATAATAATAAATAAATAAATATATATATATATATAATATTTATAATAATAATAATATCATTAATTATACTTTATATAAATTACTTTTATAATTAAGGGCAAAATAATATTATTATTATTTTTTAAATATTATTATTAATCTATTATACTCATTATTGTACACATTCTCATTTTAAATTCATTTAAATTATATAATATTTTATTTAATTCAAACAACTTTATATTCATCTTTTTCCCGATCTTTCAAGTTTATTGTCTATTTTCAAATCCAAACACGGCAAATAACATATAAGTTTTTTCTGAAAGTAATTATTAAAAGGTTACCTGAGTTTTCTCTTTTTTTATTAGTAAAAAACTAAGCTTTTATAATTAAATGACAAATTTTACAACTGAGTTCCAACAGAATTTCTTATGGTGAACATGACGAAATCAAGTCGCGGTAGAGAAAACAAGATGGATATTTAAACCTACCAGAGATGAGACTGTCTACGAAAAAACTCGAATTCTGTTTGCATCAAACAGATGTCACTGCAGTACCTTCCAGTTCCCAAATTAAGCCTTTACATAAGAACAATAAATCACAAAAGGCTTGTTGTATCAGACGTCAATTTTAATGGAAAATAATTTTAATTGACGTCAATTTCTATTCTACTGTTAGTAATCCCCAAACCCAATTAAAATAATCCTCAAAACCATTATTAACTCTAGAGGGCTAACCCAAAATTTTGAAGAAAAAAGAGACGTATATACATATAACAGTGGGTCGTTAAATTGTGCTGCTCAAAATATTATGGTTGCTTAATTGACTTCACACTGATAAAAACTATCCTACAAATTTACTCAACTTTACAGCAATCTCAGGATCAAGTGGAAAAGTAAACCGAGAAGTTTCTGGAACATGTTGTGAGACAAGTCGTGCAGTGTCTTTCCACCAAGTAGCCTCTATCTCTTTTTTGATCAGCTTTTCTGTGGTGCATTCTAACGCAGATTCCAGCTCTGTTATCCGTTCTTCCAGTCTTGCTTCAAGTAGTTCATGCAACCTTCTCTCCAGTTCAATTGGAGAAACTCCAAATGATACATCATAATCTGCTCCTATAGGTTCCATTATTATTTCACCAAAACTTGAACTATGGCTGCTTTTTGAACTACAGTCCTTAACAGTAACCTGCAAATTCCTGTTTTCAGCCATTCTGGAATATAATATAACCAATAACTTAACACAAAGTAACACAAGTATTTACAACCTACAGAAAAGGGACAAGCACACGAAAAAAAAAATGCAGCTATAGCACATAGCTTCAAAACTAGTATAAATTTCATTTGTTTCTTCTACCGAGAGTAGCCTCCTTATCTAGAAACGGTATTTGGCAGTAGAAGGGCTTTTCATAGAAGCTTCATCTTGTTGTTGCCATTAATTAAGGAGATTATTCTCAAACTGATATTTGAAAGGTTCATGTATCTAACAGGTTGTACTAACCATGTAATAGTTTCCTCCTGACAATGTGTTGGTTGACACATACCTCAAAGAAACAGTAAAAGAAATGAGTTGACTGGGATTTAACTGGAGGAAATTTATTCTCTTCTCGATTAATTATACATAAATGAAACAAAGTTATTCAATGCCAGTATCAGGAAAAGGTAATTAGGAGGAAGCAAACTATGAAACAATCTACCTTGACTCCCTCGTGTTTTGCATCTTCGAATTCAGCTTCTCCATCCAAATACAGTTGCAACCTCTGTAACTCAATCTCGAATTCTGCCTGGAGATCATTTATTTCTTCTGCACATTCACCTTGTTCACTTATGTTACATTCTAAAAAATGATTGGGAACCATATTTCGTTTTGACTCTGGTTGAACATACTGTGTTTGTGAATGAATAGAAATCTGACTATCAGAACTGGAAACTTCTTGAATATCAGTTATGGAAAAAGCAAGAGCGTCATTTTGTTTCAATGGCTTAAGAAGCACATCTTTACTCTGTAGTTCTCCTTTCATATTTTGAAGGAGCACCTCCATTTCTTTCCGCAACTCAACCATCTTACCCAGCTCATTTTTACTTGCTGCGAGGAGATACAGCAAGCCACAACCAACTCCTATCTTAAAAGATGTATCACTCTCATGTAACTGTCCTGCTGCTGAACATAAACAACGTCGAATAGTTAACAACAATGTCCGGACAAAGACAAAAAGAAAACTGCAGAACTGTGAAGAGAATGAAAGGAACAAAGGCAATAAATAGGTAAAAGTGTAAAACTAATTTGCCTTTTTCATCTCTAACAGAAAAAAAAAATGTTCATATATCTATAGAATTGATATTTAAAAAAAAACAAAAAGTTAGTACAGAATTTCAGGGGTAAAAGGAAAATCCTAAACCCTAAACGCTATGGAAAGACACGTACAAAGCTAGTAATTGCCGAACCTGGAATTATATTATATACAATTATACAAAGTGATGTATGCATATAACATTATTTGGAAGAAAACAGATTTCAAACTTCAAATGAGCATAAACAATGGTTTTCACGCAGAATCTCGATACAATAGTGAAAACCATTATGTTTATGGATTGCTACGTGACTTGTTACAATGCAATGCAATTTCAAGCAAACAGAATTCAACCTTGCAGAGTAACGAATCATGTAGCAATTCATAAACATACAATCTACATTATTAACCAATTTTCATAATTAAAACCAAATTCAGAAAACATGGTCAACAGTAATACAACTAACTGAGGACTAATTAGGAAATAAAACCTAACGGTAAAACCACAAGCGAAGCATCAGCAAAGGAATTAAGCACACACACACAGTAACAGTTACGTATCTTTTGAAGCCAATACTATGAAATTAACAATAAATTGCAAATAACCAGGGTTCTCACTACAATCATCGCTTCCTTTGAGGTCATTCGTCGCCGACGGCGGCGCGTCCAAATCACCGGTCCCGTTCTGCCGGTGTTGCTGAAGTCTGACTCCCTTGCCCAGCCTCAGCGGCGCCAGCAACGACTCAACGAGCCTGCGAGGCGAAAAGCACTTCTTCGACGGCGTTTCTCGGAAGGCGTCCATGCAATCGACGCCGTCGTGATCTTGGTCGGCAAGAAGAATATCAGCGATGCGTAACCGACGGTGGAGAGAGTGTGAGTGAGCGACGGGACACAAATTAAGATTTGGGGATTTCAAGAAGAGGTGTTTCTGTTTCGTTGACATTAAATTGGTTGATGATAACCAACGATTCAACTTCAAAGTTCAATCCAGAGACCTTCTATTTTGGATTTTGGAGGGAAACTTAGGTTTTCTTCATTATACTTCTTCTCTATCCCCACCCTTCATTATATTTATCTGTTAATTATTCACACCTTTTTACTATTTACTCTAAACATTAAGATTATACTGTAATAAAAATAATATTAAAAATGATTTTTTATTATTAAATTTTAAAATTTTTTTATATGTCATCTTTTAAGTGATATTTTATTTTTTATTTTTTTAATTTTTAATATTTTAAAATTATGATTTAAAAGATGACATCTTATGTTATTAAAAAAAGTTGTCAAAATTTAATAATTAAAATATCATTATTCATGTAATATATTTCTATTTTATTATATTGCATTAAATTTTTTTAACGTATGAATTATTATTTTAGTACATACTTTACCCACCACCCAACACAAGGTGGTTCCTAATACGCTGTTTATTTTGGCTGTATATAAACGGTAATGGACATTGGTTTAGGTATTATTAATAAAAGAGGTTTTGTTAGAAATTAAGAAAAAGGAAAATGAAGTATTGGTGGTTGTGGTTAGCTAGCAATATAAATATCAATAAATAAATGAAAGGGTCAGTGACCATTTCTTGTGAAAAATACTTTTGTATGAATTATTCCATTTCCATTTGCGTTAGTTGATGAAAATACAATATTTTTTTTATATATAATAGTATTATCATAAACGTCCTTATATTACATGTTTCATGGGTCCCCTTAGACGTTGCAAACGTCCAACGTAACATCACATAATTGTATAAAATAAATAAGCGTCTGAAAAAGAAATTTGAATAAAAAAATATGTCAAACCAATAATTACGAAACACTTTGCTTGATTCGTGGTGTTATCAGTGTTCTTAGCTGTTGGCATATAGTTGTTTTTTTTAGAAAAAAAGAAAACGTTACATTACATGAACACACGATTTTGGACATTGCTTTTACCATTCTTTGACTAGAGTTAAATTTCATCAAAATAATTTACATGATAAAAGATATTTTATAACATTATATGATTTTTTTTAGTCAGTGGGAAAGGAGCGGAAATATCAAGAGGGTTAGAATCAAACGAACATTACTAATTGGATATCACGAAGCAAAATAAGTTGTAATAATCTGTACATTTGTTTGATTTTTCATAATGTATTTAAAAATTAAAAAGTATCGGTAATTATCTTTTTTGTAGAAAATAATGATGCAATATTTAATTGAACTATTCTCTTAAAACTGATATTCTAATGTTAATTTTGTAAGTGTTAATTACTATTTTAAATATTTTGATTGATATTTCTATTTTTAAAGTTAAAATAACTTTAGTCAGTAATAAGATTTGAACAAATACTAAAATTAGTTAGCTATCTAAACATAACAGTATTAAAAATCAGACATAGTTATATTTATAAATCTTATAAAATGTTAAGATCTTTTAATAGAAATAGGACATAAAATTTATGACTTAAGCATGGTTTGTTGAGAATCCAAATATAAGTAGATAGTTTTAGGAGTAAAGATAAAAAAGTTAAAAAAAATTTAAAATTGAAAATGATATTAAATTTATTATATAGACGACTTTTACTCTCGTGTGATAAATTCAGTAATAAAAAAATTCCAACATGTTATTACGAATTTGAATTATACTTTTATTTTATTTATGATAAGAAAAAAAAAAGGGAACACTCTGTCTACATTATAAGTATTTTTACTTTAGTTTTAAATTTAAAGAAACAGAATTATTCTTAAAATTTATAATTTACTATCCACTTAATTTCCTTGAATATCAACTTTAACAGGACCTTTTTTCTTTTCTTTTCTTTTTTTACTTTTTGTAACTTTAGAAATTAAAACTACTACTCGATTTCCGAATTCTCTCATAAAATGTTAAAAGATACAATCTTATTTAATTCCTAAAGGTATTAATCTCAGATAGAGGAGTTCTAGGTGTAGTTTTAATATATTTATGATATTTAAAAGGTACAACCAATCAAAATTCTAGAGACAATAAAATAATAATTCATTTTAATTTAAAAAAAATCATGATTTCCTAATTTTATTCAGACAATACCAATTACAAATTAATATTTCCGTGACTCTGTTTTTTAATCAAGTAGCCCCAAACATAAGAGATGAAAACCCCATCATTAAAAATCTCGTGACTTTCATTTATTGTTCTCATCAAACATAATATAGTGCCACATATTCTACCCACCATGGCAATAAATGTAACACTTTCTTGTAAAGTTCAAACAAACCTAAAAGTTAATTAATATGAAAAACAAAGTATACAAATCAGTTCATTAAAAGCCAGATTTGCATAGAAATTCCTAACTTATTTTTGGAATTTAAATTCTATCTTTAGGTTGAACTTTTAAAATATATTAATAATAATATGTTGTTGGAAATAGTCAAAGTGTGAGTGAAAGACTTACATTGAATAGAATAAATAAAATTAAACACTATATAATAATAAAGATTTATAATATCATTGTTTAAGATTTTAAGATAAAAGTGGTGTGAAATATCTTATATGTGTAAGACTAATGTCATAATCTTTTCAAATCCTTTCATATGAAACATAATCCAATAATAATATAAGAGTCAATGACTCAGAATTCGAATGGACCAACACATATGAAAAAATAACTAATCATATGTTAAAATAATTTTTAATATATTTAAAATATGAAAAACAAAATAAAAAACTAAATAGAAAATCGAAATTCACACTTCTTTTCGTGTGCGTGGAGTAGTAAGGAAGATAGAAATTATTGGTTTTTCCTTCAAGAACATATACATAGATATGTTGAGGTGAATTTACTTAAAGAAATGTGGTTGAGGAAGACCCAAACTGAGGTTAAGACCCACTTGCTTATTCTGAGTATTGATGGAGAGAATAACGGCTTCAGCAAAAGATGCGATAAAGTTAGGATCTTTTAGCAGAGAAGTAACACATTCCTGAACTTTAATGTGAGTGCCACCGTCCTTATGCTGTTTATCGTCATCACAAAGTGTTACACGATTCCATAGACAAAGGTCGATGTTGATGTTGTTCGACATGTTTGTCATAGGTAAATCGTTATTCATTATTGTCGAGACTTCGGGTGTAGACGATGATGATGGCTTCAATAAATCACGAGAAGCAAAACCGTGGTTATGCTTTCCTTCGTAAGTTGCGACTATGATAGACTTATCCTGTATGCTTATTTGCACCTATCAAATATCATTGCACAAAGGTTATAGTTATTAGATCACTGTTTTGACTTTTTAAATAACAAATATCAACAACCATCATGCAATAGCAAAATTATAATTTGATTGGGTACAAAATTCTAAGAAAGTAATTTATTTTTCTAAAAATTGAAATGCTTTATAATTGAATATTTTTTTAAAACAAATTAAAATTCTAGCTAATATTTTAGAACAAATATTAAATTACTTAAAATTATATAATTTCATATTTCACCATAAGATTTTTTTTTTTCAAATTTGTGGAATGTTTTCTTATTAACTCGATTTTGATTCGGACGTCTTGAACTTAACTAAATTTTAGAATTATTACTTTTCGGTTGATATTAATTATGACCTTCTCAACCAATATTAAAAAGGTACTCCCTAGTGAATGTAAATTGGATTTTTTTTTTTATTGACACTTGCCATGATTGTTTTTTAATATATACATTATTTTTTTTTTTTTTCTTCAATACAAATGATACAATTTTATCAATAAGATTTTTTTTCTTATGTTAATTGGAAAATAGTTTAGCAAACATCAACTAAATTTTTTGTAACAATTTCAATTGAATTTTTTTTTCAGCCAATATCAATCAAAAAAATAAATAAAAATAAACTCAAACCAACATAACAAAAATAACCTTGTAAATATAAACAGTTGAAGTTGACATCAACTAATGTTAATAGAAAAAAGGGTTTGTAGAAAATAATTAATATTAACACTTTTGACTAATCAATAATTATTATATATTTAATTGTAATTAACGTATGTTATTCAAAGAAAATAAAAATTTAATAAATTTAACTTCTCTATCTAAACAAAGTGCACATACCTTTTTCTTAACGGGGCATGTAGGAGCCAACGCGCACTTGTAATAAGCTCTGGGTGAAGGATTGTCTTTAGTAGTTTTCTTCTGCCCATACTTCTTCCACCGGTAACCATCTTTTACCATCTATATCCCAAACCAGTTCAAATTTTTATAAATGCATCAACTTCATTATATATTTGAGCATTAACACAAGTAGTTAATGTGCATACCACACTATTGTCATTGGGGTGGGTTTTAACAAAGATTCGCGATGGCTTTTGTGCTGTGGAAAAACTTTGGCGACAACCTTGTGCATTGTTGATCTCTTGAACATGAAGTTGAAGCTTCTGCCATTTTCTGCTCATAGTTTCCAGCATCATTCGTAGAGTACGATTCTGCTCTTTCATATGTCGCACCTTTGCTTCAAGCATTTCAACCTAAACCAATTAAGATTGTTTAGAATCAAAACATTGAAAATACAAAAACATGAGTCAGCAAAGGAGGAACCAAGCTGGTTTAGCTACCTTTTCATCCATTATGGAAAATGTGAAGTGGAACAAGAAGAAGAAACCAGATTCAATTATAAGCAGGTATGTTCAAAGGTGTGGAAGAACTTCAACTCATTGATGTATATATATATATATATATATGATGTGGATGCTTCAGTTTTTGGGATGGTACTATTATCCTCGTATGTTTCTCCTTGAGTTGGATCTAAATTCCTTGTGTTCACAAGTAGGTCGACAAAATAGGGTTACTGTGAACAATGATGTCTGATTCTGAAACGTATTTCAACATGCATGTGTCAAACACATGACGTAGGTTCACACTTTTCCTCTTCCGGTAATGCACATAACAATTTTTTTTTCCTTAAAACATCCATTTTGTAAACATAGATTAGGTTTAAACCTGCTTTTCTCATATGATGCTTTCTTAATAAAGTTCATTGAATCTTATTGTTCATCCACCGTATTGTTAGAAATTCAAGTGTGAGTCTAAGTCCCACATTGACCAGAAATGAGAAAGTAGAGCACTATATAAGAATAAAGACTCATAAACATATTGCCTTAAGGTTTTGGATTGGTTTTGGGTTGAGAGTGGTGTCAGTGTCTTATACGGTTAGACTCAGATCTCATTGGTGTTGTTCTCCCCATTGAAACCGGCTCAGACGAGTGCAATATGGTCCTAGTATGGGTTAGAAATTATAAAAATAAAATAAATCAAATATTCAAAATAAAAGAAAAAATAAAATAAAAAAGATAAATCAATTGAATATAATTGAATATATATAACTAAAACTAAATTAAGAAATGAAAATGAAGAATTGACAAATTCTTTAAGAATTCTAGATTCATTCTCCAAGAAAAAAGATAGAATAAAATAGAAGCGGGTAGCGGGAATCGAACCCACATCGTTAGCTTGACATATTCAACCTATGAATAGGTTTCAAATATCTTGCTTTTTAGATGATCCCTCTAGAAGAGCAATATTCTAACAATCTATGTTTTTTTTCTAGTTACTTCGTTCTCTATTTCTATTTCAGAACATCTTTAGGAAAAGAAGAAAATTTCCGTCGAGCTAAAAAAATGTCGATGTCTCTAGTAAACTAAAAGAATCGTTTAATAGCTATTTTGTTTCAATTTCTACTATGCAAAAAAATGGAAGATTTAGTTACGATTAGACAGAAACTTTGTATATTTCTCTCCATAGATCCTTTAGTAATACTCAAAAAATTCGGATTATAGATCCAATTCCAAAAACTGATGTTTCATAATTTTAAAACTCAATTTGTCAAATTCGATTTGATTCTTCTTGTATACAAATTACAATAATATATATTATACTGCAAATAATTCATCGAGGGGTATAAAGGAGTCCCTTTAAGTAAAAAATAAAGTTTTTGATCGGCATATGAATCAAATGGAGGATCCCTTAACTTTTGTGTTATATCTCCCGTATCAGATTTATATGTCGTAAAACAAAAAATATATATTAAACATCTAACATAGTTACAAATAAAATCAGTTATAAGTCGAGACAATCTTCATCTTACAAATATTATATAGATATATCATAATTATTTTTATAAATTGATTAAAACTATCATTTTATTTTATGTTTATATTTAAGGTTAAATATATTTTTAGTATATGAACTTTAATGTGAAATTAACATTCGTCTTTGTCGATAAATTTGATATCATTTATTTTCTAAAATCTTAAAACAATTAGAAATTAATAAATATAATCATTTTAATCTATTTACATTAAATTTTATACGTATAAAATGCATTTTTAACTTATACTCAACACACACAAAAATTATATATATATATATATATATATATATATATATATAATTTAAAATTTGAAGACGGAATATATTTATATTAGATAAATTGTGACAAGTTTAAAAACTAAAAATATATTTAATGATTATTTTTATGTTTTTGTTAGTATAAATATTTAGTTGATTGCAATACATTATTTGAAGTTAGAATTATGGGCACAGCCACATTCCATTCAAACTTCTTTTTTTGGAATCATTAATAATTGACATTACTCATTCTTGAAATCATGATAACTAAAGTTCAAAATTCATCTGGTGGGGTGACATAGGTCAGGCACATTCCTAATAATAATAATGATAGTTTTACTTTTCTTAACATTCTAATATTCCTCCTTATTTATTTCATTCACCACTAAATATAACCTAATGCTTGCATAAAAAACGTGATTAATCTAAACAACTGTAGGTTTAGATGAAAGCAAAATACCATTTGTTGAAACAATTGGCTATGAAAGTAGAAAACAGAGAGAAATGAAGTCCATCAATGCGACCAAATGAAACCTATTTTCCAGACTAGGAGATAAATTTGACTAACTTATATCTGCACCTGCAATGATTTCACACGTTTGTTTCTCAAATTCACATATTTAATTTAAGGTTAAATATGGTTTTAGTTTATGAATTTGTATGTAACATTAAAATTCGTTCATCTCTTACATTTTTTAATATATTTTGGTCTAATTTAATAACTAATAACACTTTTCATAAATAAAATGATGGACAAGTAGAAATTTTTTCTTACAAAATAAAAGTTTAAAAAAGTGATTATCAACATTAAATCTAACTTATCAAAAGATGACGCAGAGGAAAATGTAGGTGAGATTGGGTCCACTATCTACATTCTGAGGTTACTGTACGTAGTAATTGAAGATTCTACTTAGAATTTTTGTCGTTCATTTTGCAGGTGTTCGTGTTTAACGAACAATGTTTCGTCTTCTTGTTCTACGTGCTGGTCGACATAAAAAACTGTTCCTCATCCACATTAAACACAATACATTTCAGCTATCACCAGGTTGGGTGAATCGGATTTCGGCTTAATTTGACCAATTCATTTTATTGGAATTTAACATTTATAAAAAAAAAATCTGATGTTAGTAATTATTTTTCATAACGGATTGTGATTTTATGCTATTTATTACTAAATTTTAACAAAAAACATTTATGCCAAACAAAGAATTCAAATTTTAAACACATTTTTTTAATTAAATTTAGAATAAACTTTTAAGACATTTTTCTCGGGTTGTGTATTGATGAATTTTAAGAATTGAATCTAAATCTGATCATTATTTTTTTTTTTTCTAAATGCAAGTATGCTAACCCAAAATTCAATTAACCTTGTTTTCCTCTTTAACACTTGCGAATTAATGTGGAGGAATACAATAAACAATGACACTGATCGTGATTCGTAGAAGTGTCCTTTGGCATGCGAAATTCACATTGTCACATGTAATTAATACTATGGACCTGATACATTGACGATATAAAATGTTGAAAAAGTTAAAAAAATACAAAATAAAGAAACTATCAACTAACATGTGAGAGGTTTTTAATGTTGTCTGTGTAAACTAACGAAAATAACTTAATTGAGTTACGATTTCAAAATTCAAAATTTAATTGAAACAAAAACAAAATGGAACATACTTACAACCTTTTAACCAAAATTATGACGGAATAAATAATCAGGCCTAAAGAAAATTTGATAAATTTAAAAAAAAAAATCAATTACTAACACTTTTTTTATGTATTTTATTATGACATTGTCAAAGCTTAATACCGAAACTTAATTATTATTTTATCGACATAATTTATCGATATAAATATTTGTTTGTAATAAATATTATAAATTATCAATAGATTATAGATGAATGTTATTGAAAAAAAAATCCATTAAAAGATCTATTAACAACAGATAAATTTCAATTTCTAGACGAATATTGTTGATGATTTTTACTAACAAATCAATTATTAATGAATATTTTCATCAATAATTAAAATTTTAAAATTTGCTGATAAATTATGTTTTATTGAAGATTTTTTTTATCAATAATTTAGCATTTTCTTACCGTAATGGGAGAATATATAACAATAAAAATATTAATTAAATGTATAATTTAATCATTATAAATATTATGAAACTTTTATTTCGTTTCTAACGAGTACAATTTTGTCAAATTCTCATTTGAACAATGGGCAATTTAGACTCTATTGTTTCTACAGTTATAATATTGATTTGTTAGAGTCAAGAATGGAAGAGTAATTATTTAGTAAATTTATTTCTTACCTAAAGTGTTCAGATTGTTAGAATATAAATGTTACTCTAAATTTCATAGTAAAAATAAAAGAGTTAAACAAATAACATATAAAAGTAAAAGAATTTATATATATATATATATTGAAAATATTTAATATAATTAAAATATTATTCTATTATTACAATTTTATAAGTAAATATTATTTATAATTAACCGTCATGATTTTATTTAATCATATTTATTACAATTGTATTTAAGTCTCTCTTTATTATTTATAAATATATCATTTATTTTTACGATGATGGAAACAAACATTAAAATTCATATACAAGTTTTTTGTCATTTTCTCAATATTATCTTTACTATATTCTGAAGCAGTGGTATTCATGATGTCTAAAACTTTTCACTGCACTCGGTTGATATGATGGTTTGTCATATCTTGGGAGAAAGACGCAAATAATTTTGTTTTGTTCTATGCAGTTTTCTCTTTAAGTACAACGCTCTCTTTACTTAAATTTAGGATATTTCTACTTATTTACTTGTTTACTTTTTTATCTCTTATTGTTTGTTGGATTTGATTAATATTATTTGATTCATATATATGTATAAATATTATTATTACTCTAATAAATATTATTATTATATTATTCATATTTTTATTATTAGTAATATTATCTGATTATTCATTTTTAACCGTATATTGTTTTAAGATTTTGAATTGAAAATAATAATTATATAAATTGAGTTTATGCAGTTGCATATCTCGTTTGAATTTTTCTTAGAAGGTTTGTTCACAAAATTGTAAGGTAAACTTATTTTAACATAATTATAATTTAGTATTCGGAATGCAGTATAACCTTAGTTTTGTTAAGAGTGTGATAAGGTGATTTAGTGATTAAATAAAAGGAAAGAAATGAAATATTATAGATTCGATCCTCTTATAAACAATTTGACAAATTTTTAAAAATAAAATTGGTTTTGTAAGTTTAAAAAGAAGGGTGAGAGAACGTAACTTCAACTCATCTTTATCTTTGTGTAACTCTTGTGAAAAAAACCCCAATTAGTGAAAATCCAAGACACAAACTTGAATAACTGTTTTCAAGAGAGAATTTAATGGGAGGAGGGTGTGATCGAACAAAATGAGAAAGGGAAGTGTATGAGCATAAAGGGAGTGTAAGTAGCAAAGCCCATGGTTTGACCCAACAAATACTGCAACCTAGGGTTAATACCAAATTTGCCTTTGACACATTTGTACTCGAAAGTGTATGACTGATAAATTCTTCAGAAAAATTTTTAGGGAACGACTTTTAACCATGGCAGCTTTTGAATCGTGACTTTATATAGATATAATAGAAAAAACTTAGTAGTAACTGATGTTACGAGTAACAAAAAATAAAAGTCATATTTATAGAAAATATATTAAAACGTACTTTATTAGTGATAATTAAAAAAATTACATATTTTTTGTCTCCAAACTAAAAAAGTATTCATAGAAACTAAAAGCAAAAATAACATCATAAAAACTAAAAAAGCAACATATTTACCACAGAGTAAAACAAAAGTTAGTATATTTATAAGTGTACTAAAATGAATTTATATGACTTAGACATTTTAAATATGTTTGTAACAACTCTAATAATTCATTCGAAAATTATTAAACAATGCATTTTCATCATTGACATAATTTACTAGTTTTTTTTATCTCATTCAAACTATGGAAACTTAACTGAATATAACTTTTCTTTTATTTAAATAATTATTTGCAATTATCTCTCTTTATTTGTTTAATGTCTATTTTTAGTTGTATGTCCACAATTAAATTGATGAATTTACTCTTAAAACTGATAAAACATGTTAAATTAAATACAAAACTTTCCTACCTAAATTTAAGTGTTCAGTTTTACCTAGTCATGGACATCCTTATAATATAACTCATCAAGAAATCACAAATATTCCTTTTAAAATAACACAATTAACATTTTTCATCTTAATCTTCTTTTAAGATGTTATCATTACTAATTTGACATTTTTACTATAATATCACATGATACATTCTCTCTCACACTCCACACTTATATTTCATATAATAAGTTTTTTTTTTTATCACAAGTAATAATGACAAAGTTTAACACACAATTTTAATGTCAATGAAAGAGAAATAGCGGATTTTCATTACCAACAAACAAGAAATACAACTAAAATTATATATATATATATATATATATGACAAACTTTAAATTTAAGAAACAATGTAGTGTGCAATGGGCAATATATTTTTCTTCTTTTTCTGTCTATTTTTTATTTTGTTTTATTTTAATTATTTTTCTTGGAGTTAATGTAATTACAAAAGGACAAAAAGTATTAAAAAAAAACGAAAAATTAAAATAGCTACTATAACTAAAATATACCACGTATTATGGAAATTAAAACCTTAATCAAGTCTCAAGAAAAGGCTAAACAAACACATTAGTTTCATCTTTTTTTCAATTATCTATTCACTTCCTTCAGTAAATCAAACTTAAAATTATCCCATGTAACGATTCAAATTACAGTCTATTTAGTTTAAATTAAGTAAAAAAAAACTGTCTGCCAAAATGCTTTTATCATAATTGTTGTAATAAAAAAATGTAAATTCTTACTATTCTTTTTACATATTTGAGTTTTGTACGTACACTTGAGAAACTTTGTTTCAAGTCAGTATATATTTAGTAATAATTAACACTCGTAAAGACATACTTCATTTTTTTGTTTTAAAATAAAAATTCAGATCAATATTTCAAAAGCAACTAAGAAATAACTTGTACGTTTCTTTCACACGTTTGACATAAAAATGGTACACACACGTTAAAGACTTGCAACCAGAGGAACACAAGTGGTAAAAAAATTTGACTCGAATTCCATGCCTTTTTTATTAGTAATAACAAATTTAATTAATAAAGACAACTGAATTACTTTAAGCTATTTAAAAAAACAACACCATTTTTATAATTTATAGTTTTTTATTATCTATATATTTTTAATATCTTTTTTATTATCTATAGTTTATATGAAATTTGCAATGATTTTTCGTCGTCAAAAAAGTGAAGATGCGGTCCAATAAATGGTGAATGTTACTTGGAAGTAGCTTAGGGCCAACACGCACTATGTAACTATAAATAGGTAGGAAATGGAGCTATCCCTTCCTAGAATTAAACAAATTCAGAGGAAAAATTTTATTACCTGCCAATTTATGCATGTGTCTAATTTGAACCTTCGTATGTGTAATGGTCCCAGGATGTCACTTGCAACTGTTCCATTTCATCGATATTGCATTTCACACGCTTTTTACTTGGTCTCATACCACTCCTTTAGTACAAATAGTGCATGACCAAAAAACATGCAAAAGAAACTTTGTGTTGTCTTATTTGCTAGTTTATATACTTGGTGCTTTGTTCTGAAGTACCTAAAAGTTTTAAGACCTACGTTCTTTATAGAAAAAAACAAAAAAATAATCCAAAAGCATAAAAATTACTCATTTTTTTCTCGTGGTAGGAGTGATAATTCAGGCCAGGCCAACCCGCTTGGCTCACAAAAAAAAAAAATTGCAATAGACTAAGATGTTGAACTCATTGATCCAAACAAGTATGTCCCGCATAGGTTCGTAGCCCACACGGGCTAAAGGTAGGACGGGACAGGTTGACCTGTTGGTTCGTTTACAAAATTAAATATTTTTCCTTCTCAATTTTTACATAATTCATCACGTTGTTTCTGTAAGTTCCTTTTATTATTATTATTATTATTATTATTATTGTTATTATGTATAATCATTGCATATAAGATAATGATTTTAGTTCTTGAATATAAAATATCTTTTTATGTATTTTTAGTTTAACAAAATTGTACCTCTCTCTTAAGGTGATATGTTGTTGTTGTACTTTAATTATAAATTACGTTGTTATATTTTTTAATTAATTAGACTATAATTGAAATTATTTTGATAGAAAATGAATATAAATTATTATGAAATACTAAAAATGTTTTTTTTTTCACATTACAAATACGGACCCAACGGGCCAATCAAAGGCACGGGACGAACCAAAAAAGTAGGGGGCTTCTCCCTGCATCTCCAATAATTCTTCTGTACCCCCAAAAATGACTGTTATACCCTTATTTACTACGGGTGAGAGAGTGGGTGAAAGTGGGTGGGACGCAGTATTTCATTTACTGCGTCGCCAACGTCCTGCACCCCCAAAACCTTATTTCTTTTACTCCCGTTTCCTTGGTTCTCCATCCCAGTACAGGTTTTCATTTAAAATTTTGCTCTCATTCTATGTGGTTCGTGGCCCCTGAGTTTTAATTTTTCACGAAACGGATTACAGAATCCGTTTCACAGTGTTATGAAACGGATTCTGTAATCCGTTTCGTAAAAAAAATTGCAAACTTTTTTACGAAACGGATTACAGAATCCGTTTCATAACACTGTGAAACGGATTCTGTAATCCGTTTCGTAAAAAAATTTGCAATTTTTTTTGAAACGAAATACAGATTCCGTTTCATAACACTCTGAAACGGATTCTGTAATCCGTTTTAGAAAAAAAAATGCAATTTTTTTTCTGAAACGGATTACAGAATCCGTTTCACAGTGTTATGAAACGGAATCTGTATTCCGTTTCCCATACATTTTGCTTTTCTCATTCATTACAAAATTACACCTCACCCCATTACTTTTAAACCTTACTTTTGTGTCCTAACCATATCTATAATAAAATAAAATAAAAATTAATAAATAAAAAAGAATCGCCCAAAACGGATTTCACATTCGCTGAAAAACCAAACAACACATCCCAAAACGGATTCCACAATCCGTTTCACCTAAAATAAAATAAAAAAAATGTTTTTTTATTATCCGTTTCCTTTAAAAAGAAAAAATTTCTAGGAAACGGATTACTCCAATAGTTGCTTCTCTTTTTTCTTCCCTTTTATTCACATTTCAGTCCTCAATCTTTATCACTTAAATCTAGATTATAAAAAGGAGAACAAAAACTACGCTTAACGTAAGAGTGAAAAGATCATATGATTTTGTCAAGTTATGCTATTCTCTAACATTTTTTATTTAACGTGAAATGCCATGTCAAATTATGTCAAAAGACAAAATAAAGTTGGTTTGAGATCCTGAAACAGTGAAGCCAAGAGAGTGTGGTAAAAAAAATTATTTGGACAATCCGTTTCCTTAAAAAAAAAAAAAATTTGAGAAACGGATTCCACAATCCGTTTCTTTAAAAAAAATAAATATGGGAAACGGATTACACAATTCGTTTTCTTAAAAAAAAAATTGGGAAACGGATTCCACAATCCGTTTCCTTAAAAAAAAATTGTGGGAAACGGATTCCACATTCCGTTTCCTGAAAAAAAGTTAAACCTTCCAATCTTCTAATCTACTGCTAAAAATAATTGTGAATTATGTATCTTCTAATCTACTGCTAAAAATAATTGTGAATTATGTATCTTCTAATCTACTGCTAAAAATAATTAAATCAATTAAAATATAAATACACATGCACAGTATTATTGGGGTTGGGGATGCGTTTTGGGGTGTGTTTTAGGGGTGTATGGTTTTGGGGGTACAAAGCGGTGAAAGATGGAGTAACTGTTTTTTTTACCATGGACAAACATGGAAAAAAATTAAGTTTTGAAGGTACAGGAGAGATTATTGAAGGTGGAGGGAGAAGCTCCCAAAAAATAAACTCGTTTTCAAATTGTGGGACGGATCAACTCAATTTATATTCTATGAACCAAAATGCAAAACGTAGAAAGGATTGATCTTCGATCCTTCAATCTCATCTCAAACTGCTGAATAAACTCATAAAGTAGCTTCCAGTGCTATATTCTTTTAAATGAGTTATTCTTAACATTGGTGACTAAATCAACTTGCGATTGTTAAATTCTTATACGGTGATTGCCAAATTCAAACAATTTAGAATTTTACAATGTGAGTAGGAGAATTGTCCAACATGATTAAAACGATAAATTGTGTTTGGAGTTTTTGTGTGCATTGGTGGAATATATTGTGGGGTTTGAGTGAGATTTTCAATTAGAAAAACAACGCGCTTATGTAGTTTCTCAATAATTTAATTGAAAGTATTGGTCATCGTGATTGTATAGTTAGTTAAGGCCAAAATTGAATTATAAGGGAAAAATTCATTAAATATATAAGTAATGATTACTGATTGAACATTTCTATTATATATATGTATGATTTTCTAGAACTTTCTTTTCATATCAGACAATTATTTATTATTCTCACCTTTTTTTTCTTTCTCTTACATGCCTAATATTTTTGCAAAAGGTATACTTTTGCTTTGAGCACTAATGTGTTGACCGACCAAGACCTGCTTTGGTTGTGATTGCCTTTGATAATTAATTAATATTTTGTTTGGATGAATATACAGATAAGGAATGAGAACTGAAATAGAAAATATACACGTTAACAAAAATATTTTTTCGAAGAAATTTAAAGATAAGAAATCGATTTGAGAAAAATAAATCACGTGATGAAAAAAAAGGAGAATATCAATCATCAAATAATTTAAATATTAAATAATTATTAATAATTTAAAAATAATATTTTTTTTTGGTTAAATCTAGTTGATATTGTTTTTTTTATCAAAGTTCACCACATTTCTTTTGACATGCAGTGGTAAAGAATTGAAAACAAAATATTGATTGATGTGATTGAAATTGTTTTTAATTGATTTCCACAGCAATTATCAACATTAACAACGTTGCTTTTTTCCATATTATGTTGGGTTATTTTTCCTTTATAGTTCTTAATTAATGTATATTGCATTTCTCCCACGTAACATTGATAAAAAAAATCCTAGCTTGTCCAAAAGCTTTCCCAATCAATATTAAAAGAAAATCCTAATAAACTACTTATAAAAAATAAATTAATGTAATTGATAAAAAAAATCTGCATAAACTTAAAAACAAAATTAACCACAATAGATTAAGATCATAACACTCAAACTTCGACGAAATCAATAATGTCCAGATTTAATCAAACTTCTTAATTAATATCTCAACCAAAATAGAACAAAAGAGTCATTGAAAAAGAAGAAAGAAATTTAAAAATATAAAAGATTTAAATTCCTACTTGTTTTACATGAAATTTAAAACTATTTAATTTTTACTAATCTAATTATTTTAATAAAACTCTAAAATTTTAATTTCTTTTAAAATTTCTCATATAAAAAGCATAATAAACATTTTTCAATTCTATGTATAAATGAATCTTTATCTTAAAATTCTCAATGCATGGGATAAAAGTATAGGTGAAGCAATTTTATCATATTAGATACGTTTAAAATAATTTAGCAAAGCTTGATCTTATAATTTTTGTGAAAGTAATTTTGACTCGTCATCGACTCTTAACTGTGTTTTAAATTTGTGTAGTTTGGATGGAATATATGTGAAGGTGAGTGGGAATGTAACTCGTGGAGAAAATGTCAGATTTATTGTATAGGTTGAAAATTCTTGAACGACTTGGAAATTGAGAATAATAGCATTTCATCATGTTCTTTCCCTTTTAAATACGAAACACATTTTAAAGATAAAACTACAATGCAAGATGAAGAGAAAAACAAAGCTCATACTGTGATTATCAGTATTTGGTTTAAGAAAGAAGACCTATACGTACCTTCCTGCAACGAAGAAAATCTGCATAAGAATGCAGAAGCTTCCTATGATATGAAAGAATCTGGGTATGAGTAAACTTCCTATATATATATATATATATATATATATATATATATATATATATATATATATATATAACAATAATATAATTTAATTATGAACATTTATAAATTGAATTTTAATTAGTGATTTGTTGAGGGTATCCAAACTGAGAGATTGAAAGAGAGTGAAAAGATTAATAATACATCAAAGGACAAAGATATTAAGGAGAAAAACAGAATAAGGATTGAAAATTCAAGTAGGGCACAAAGAAAGACGTTCGTTCGGATATTTATAATCTATAACTATATATAAAGAGATTTCATCTTTTGTGTCCACATTTCATAATTTCAACTTTACCCTTTACAATTTAATTATTTATTAAATTTTTAAAAATTAATGGTCACTTTTACAAGTTTTTATAAAACTATTTACTTATCTCCTTCTTCTTTTTTTCTCCTACTATTCATCAACAGTTATTTTTCTCATAATTTCTCCATATATTTCACTTTATTTTTTATAAATATACTTTTATTTTGTTGATTAACTTATTCAAAAAATACGTACACACAGACGCGATGTGTACGCTAGTAATATATAAAGACGATTCTCTCTTTTGTGTTCATATATCAAAATATCAATTTTATCCTTTAAAATATAATTATTTATTAAATTTTTGAAAATTGACGGTTACTTTTACAGGATTTTTTAAAAATCGTCTATCTTTGTTTCTTCTCTTTTTCTCTATTTATCAATCGTTATTCTCTCATCTTTTATTTTATATATTAACTTAAAAACATTACATTATCATCACTTGTTAATATAATATCACGTATATTTAAAAAATGTATATACATATGCGCGACAACGCTCGTGTGTACTCTAATACAGAATAAAAAAGATGAACAATACCAAATTGATAGGAAAGTTAACATACAATAATTACTGCAAAACATGAGCTTAGAGTATAAGGGACCCAACCTGGAAGGTTTTGAAGCAGTTATCATAATTTATGTAATATTCCTTTGTTTTATTTTGTCTAACTATCACAAGAAAGGGAAGAATAAAAATATGTTATTAATGTAAAAAAGAAAAAGGGAGACAAATTGTTGTTGCAATTCAAACATCTTGAGAATGTCACGAACAAAAACACCAAAAATTCAATTATGATAGTTGCAATTTGGGTTATCGTGCTTTTGTAGATTTTCTTTTCTAATTTGTGTTTCATTTTTGATAATTTAGTATTTTACCATTTACATTATTGTACTTTACATTTCGAGTTTGTCTAACAATTTCACTTGAATTCATCTTCATCTTTTTTATTCTTATTCACTGTATTTAATCCCTATACACCATCCATCTTTATAATAAAAAAAAATATTATTGGAAAAAAATGTATGAACTCATAATTGAAATTCATATTAAAAGAGAATTAAGTGAATTGAATATATTTATGAAGTTGATCCACAATATAAAAAGTTTACGTATCAATTTTATTTTAATTGTGGAATCTTAAATCAACGTACTCAAATTTAGATGGAAAAACAGTTATTTGTTAGTCTAGTTGATCAAAAATCAACATCAAATTGATTTGTTCACAAAAAATATATTGAACAAGTATCAAACCAAACTCCTGGAGAAACATGATTTTAGTTGAGTAATTTTAAATATACTTACAAAATTTATTTAATTAGATATATTAATTAATTAATTTTATGATAACTTGCTTTAAGAAAGATAAACCTGAATAAACCGAATTTACCTATGATCCTTAGTATGCATCAAGCGGAACAAAGCAATATAAATCGGTGCTTTTTAACCAAGAGTTAAAAATAAATATATTTGTTTAAATATTTGAGCGACGATCATTAAAGACATCGCAACGTCTATGTATTATAACAATTTTATCAATCATGACACTACACTGTTCAACATATTTTCTATATATCTTACTTTTTTTAAAGAATTATGTCAAATAAAAAATCTACATAAATTAATATATTGTGATGTTCGTATCTTGTTAATTATAATTTTACACAAGAAAAATATATCTTGAAAATAAAAATTGGTGGGCAATATAGTTTATATATATATATATATATATATATATATATATATATATATATATATATATATATATATATATATATATATATATATAGAGAGAGAGAGAGAGAGAGAGATCGCGTAGAATAGATAAATAAGAAAAATAAAAAATTAAAAGCAATATGTTTAGTTGAAATACAGGAATATATATATTTATACGTGAATTAATTCAACGTTTTGGCGTAGAAGTGTGATCTAGAATTCTTCCAGAGATGGCAGAAGCAAGTGCTGCAGTGAAATTAGGATCTCTGGTCAAAGAAGTAGCCATTTGTTGAACTAAAAACTGCTGCATCAATGACTTTTGCGCATTCATGTCAACAACTTTTGACTGGACCAATTCTAGCGCTTCAATTCGACCACCACTCCCACTTTCACTTTTCCCTGAATTCGCCGTTATCTCCGTTTGATGTTCTTCCCCATGGTTGTGTTCTCCCTCGTACGTTGTTACCAACACTCTTCGATCCTCCACGCTTCTCTGCACCTAATTTAACAAACATCTTTGTCGTGTTACTTACACAAAACAAATCAACATTTTCATGCCTAAATCTTCAGTTCATTACCTTCTTCTTCACTGGGCACCCTGGAGCATAGGAACACTTGAAGTAAGCCCTAGGAGAAGGGTTATCTCTCGTCACTTTTTGACCATATTTTCTCCACTGATATCCGTCCCTCACATACTTCAACATATCAAGGATCTTTAATTAGTTAGTTCTTAGAACCTCATCAAAATCTGTAACACTTAGTAACAGTAGCAGATGAATCTGAAAACATCGTATTTGTTTGTTGAAGATGGAACTTACCAAGCTGGTATCAGATGCATCGGTCCGTACAAAAACTTTTTGAACCTTTGGGGTGGTGCTACTTTGCTTAGGCTTTTTGAATGTCTCTTCCTCACTGCTGCACTCTGTATGCGCGTTCACGCAAAACAGATTCGAGCAATTCTCACTCTCCACCTTTCTTTTCAGCGATGCTGTTTCTTCTCTCTCAAAATTTGCGTTCTTCAGTCTGTTGAACTCACTCAAATGTTTCTGCAAAGCAACATAGCTCTCGCATACGTGCTTCAGCGTCTCGGTTAGCATCTTGTTCTCACTGTTCAGACGCTGCAACTCTTCAACCAAAACTTCTCCCTGCTCACACAATTTCCAACGCAAAAAAGATTCATTAATTTTATACGATGGTTGCTGTTACAGTGTGTTACAGTGTGCATGTTTACGTGTATATATATATAGATATACTAACCGCGAGGTGTATGTGTGAAGAGGGAATAACGTTAAGGTTGAGGGAAGTGTCGACAGAAGTTGGTTCCATGGAAGAAAGATTTGGTTCTGAATCAAGAGACATAGGGAATTAGAGAAGCTAATAAAATGGTTGGTTGATGCAAAACGAGTGATGAGATAGATTAGTTTAATTGGATATAAGAGAATGAGACACGGAACTATTTATATACAGAGATAGCGAGTTGAAGACTTTTATTATTATTTGTTGCGAGGAAAGTGGCACGAAAATGAGCACGATTTAACAGTCTCCTACACTTTCTTCATTCCCATGTTGTCTTTAGTTTAGCACGGACGCGCATTCCGCAGATAAAAAGAAGCTTCTCCTAAATAATAATATAATAATAACAAAAATATATTACGACTCTTATGTTGATGGAGTGGTGAATCTGAGAGTTTTGCATTTAGATGTTGTGAGATTGACCGTAAAATGATCACGTTGACCAGAATATATGGTTACATATTATCGATGAGATTGCGTGTGAGGATTCAGTATTGGAGCAGAATTTGAATGCAAAAGGAAACAAAAATATGCATATAGATTGGAGTAGGTTCTTCTTAGTTTTCTTGGGTGTTGACCGTCCTTTAGACACTTTCTTGGTTATTACATGTGAACCGGAGCACCAAGTCTATGGCTTCTCTTTCACTTTTTCTGATTCCTTTTCTTGTTTCACTCTACTACGTCTTAATCATCTTTCCCACTACTCTTTCTATTTCTCCATTTCTCGTATTTCAATTCAACATCACATAGTTAATATCTATTTCAAAAGTAAACATTAGATGCATTTCTTTCCAAACTATATACTTCATGCATTTAATGAGATAACAAATTCAACACCAAAAAATATCCAAATATATGTATATAAAAGAAAGTCATATAAGAAAAACATATAAACAAATGTCTACTACAAGTCATTACATCAAAACAATATTGTTTTCAAATTTGAAGAGTGAAAAGGAAACACAAAACAAAAACAATAACGTGAAACTTATATCTTAAATTATGTATTTGGAAAAATATTTCAGCGTGATTCAATGGTGAACAAAATACAAGTCATAAGTTTGATGAATGTGTCAATTAAATTTTGTTTTTTTTTTAAATGGAAAATTTTGCTTATTTTTTTTATTTAAATATTTCTTTTCATTTGATGTTAAGTAAGACAAAAATAAATTTGACTGGTTTAGATTAAATTTGTTCATTTTTACAACAATTCACTTAGTCTTAGTGCATAAATGACTTGTAATGAATTGATAGCGTAAGAACTTCTATGTTGACAAAATAGGTGGATCATTTGAAAAAAAAAGTACTCTTAATTACTCGAGAAAACTCTTTCTTTTTTTTTCATGAAAAAAAAGGGACCACTGCAAAAGTTGAAATTATTAAAAGGAGAAAATTTAGGATGTGTTTTTATGTGAATGATATTTGAGAGGAAGATGATTGATTTGGGTTGATTAGACGGTGATGTTTATGTTATTTTTTTTTATAGATTTAGGGGTGATTGCGAAGTGGATTTGAAAATAATTTTTGTAAAAGTTTGGAAAGGATCTAACTGATGTTATTAAAAAAAATTTAAATTTAATAGATAAAAATGTAACATGACCTAATTATCTTTGATGTTAAAAGAGTATAATAAAATTATATTTGAATAAGTTGTAATTAGTTTTTCATTTATTATTATCATAAATAAAAATATTAAAAATGGAATGGAATAGGAATTCCCGACACACAAACACCGTAAATGGAATGGAATAGGTTAAAAAAAAAGAAAAAGGAACCGATTAAAATGGAAACATGACAAAGTTGGAAACGGATTCGACAAAAAGAGAATAGGTTCCATTCCAGCTATGCAAAAACAGGTATGGTTATACCCACAAAAACAGATCTGGTTCCAAAGAAGAGATGTGCGGATCCACTCGTCAAGACTCTACTGTGCTCCAGTCATGACTCTCTTCATTTCAATTCCATACCTTGAAAGCATTGCTGGTTCATTTTTTTTTTTTTCATTCAACCAAACTAATAATATTTGTTCGAGCAAAATATACTTTCATTATTCGAATCATTTTTATATTTTTATCTACACTATTCCTCATTAAGAAAAACACAAACTTAATAAAAAAATTAATCAAAATTATCATATTGTCAATTTTTTAATTAGGAATACAAGAATATTCTGTATTCTCGTATAAATGGGATGTTCTATCTAGTTTTATTATTTGGCTCACTAACTAGACGTTACACTAAAAATTTACATTTCAAATTTACTAGCATGTGAAAACTGAATAATTTATTCACAAGTTACTGATGACATTAATTAATTAGGTAATATTTATCATACAATTTGGAAATGGTAAACTGAACTTCTCCCTATTTTTTAAATTTTTTTTTAGAGAACTATATTTACTTCATGGATGTATAGTATTGGATAATTGTCACATTTAACTTTACTTATGAATAAACAAGTAAACTTTATTTATGGTTCCTCTAACCAATTACATACTGAACCTCCATCTAATAAGAAAATTTTGATGAGTTAATTAAATTTATATGTAAATTGTTTGTTTTAAGAATACTGCCACATAAGGAGAAGTTTTAAACCAATTTGGATTCCTTATTAAATTTTGTTGTGTTATTTTTTTACTACAATTCTATAATACATTGATTATCACTAATTTTAATATTTTAAAATATATTAAAAAAATATTTAAAATACCAACATAATATATATATATATATATATATATAAACTAATAAAAAATCTGTACTCATTCTAAACATACTTAATTTGGAATTAAAGCAGTTATCATTATTTTTTTTATTAAAAAAATGTGGAACTTATTTTATAACAAAAAATTTTGCTACTCCCAAACGTGTCGTACGAAGTTCAAAGAACTTCCTACACGGAATCGGAAAGTCCACTAAGTTTCATGCGTAATTACGTTGCATGATATCATCTTTCAAGTAATATGTACCCTCTTCTAGAAGGTTCTGCCTCCATAAAATAATGAGCATTTTCAAAACGTAAAATAGTAATTATTAAGTTAACAATTATCCATATAAATTATTTCTGCACATGTTTTTTTTATTATAATTAATTTATAATAAAAGCGTTTTTGATCTAGATAACAAGTTTATAAATAAAGTACGAAATTATAGCTGTTGGATAATCGATAATTTAAGACTTAAGATTTTAGTAGAGTCACACTATTTAGTTTTTTTTTTTTTTTCTTACATAAATCTACGAATGTGTTTTATTACAATTTAAACTGTTGATTAAGTAAATGATTATTTCTTAGTTTATTTTCTAAAGTACATCTCATATTTTAAAAAAACAAAATATCAAAACCTCAAAAGATAATTATGAATAATTCAATACGTCAACCTCGGTATTACACCAACACTAGATGAGTAAATTCACAGTTAGATCATTCAGGGTTGAAAATACATTTTAATTTTATGTTTTCAAATAATTTAGATGGTTATAATTTTAATCTTTTGATGTAAGTTTTTATTCACACAAATTTAAAACAATCTTCAGTTCTCATAATTTGAAAAAAAAAATTGTAAATCTAATTCCTCCGTTAAAACCTCATTTAAGATTTTGTTTATATAATAATACATTTTAATTTTTCATTTATGTTATGATATACAATAAATACGTGTACCTAATATAACGGGTATCTAATACACTGATATATTTATTTTAAAAATAATAAAATATAATACATGATGTATATGCATATTGAAAAATATATAATAATTTTTATAAAAATATAATAAATATATAATTATAATTGTATGAATTCAAATTAAAATAATATATACTAAAATTGTTAACATTAAAAATTAGAAATTATAGTCATCACAAAATTATTACGACTTTATAAATTATATATTTTAATGATAAATATCGATAACATATCCTAAAACACCATACATAAATATATGTCAAATATTAATATATAATCTAAATTAAAGTATGAGTGTATCGTAACTCATATCATCAAATATTCGTTTTATTTTTTATGTTTCATACACGGTTGTTCATGTTTTTCAAATATAAATGGTTAAAAATAATTAAAAAGTTAGCATCTATACAAAATTAGGGTTTTGTAGTGTGATAGCAATAAGTGGCAGAGATTACACGATCATAAATCTACGTCGGCAAGGACAATGTAAGATTTTCAAAAGTGTGCATTTGTCAGAAGAAAAAGAAAACAAAAAAGAAAAAAACATAGACGCAAATTCAAGGAAAGAAAGGCTCTTCTAAAATTGAGGTTTGAAGATAAAATTGACCTAGACCTTGACTTGAATGAAATATATTAATGGTAATCTTTTTGGAACTTTCCTTAGCAATAAATTATCCTATTGGATGCACAAAAACTCAAACTTTGCGTCTCACCAATTAATGAACACATGTGCCTCAAATTCTCCAACTTTAAGATTGTCACAGACACTACACGCTCTAGTTTAGGTTTTCGTCTCTATCATCTCGTCTTTTCTATTTAATTATATCTTCTCTTATCTAATTTACCAACACCTTATACAAGTGTTAAGTTTTTCGTCTGTTATAAAATTAATTTACATTTAGATATAAACAGGAGAATTTTTATCTTTTAAATTTAAATTTATTTTTTAATATTTTATTTTTCTTGAGTCTAACGGATAATGTTGTTAGATTTTCTCATCATATTTGAGATATTGTCTATTTTAAAATTTTATATTTTGTCAGTTTTATTTTTAGAACGCGCTTCAAATGATTGAAGGAACAATATGTATTTAAACTGTCATTTGTCCTGACTTTTAAGCGATGTGAAATTATTAAATGTATCAAACAAATCGAACAAACCTTCAGTTAATAGTTACGATAGTTTCCATTATAACAAACAAGGTTAATGTTCCAATCTGAAATAATATCATTAGCGTCAATATCATATCTAACACGTTGTCTACTCTAAAATCTGAAACTTCATTACGATTTCTAATATAAAAATTATAGTTTTCTTCATTTTAAAGGGGAATTTAGTCTACCCACAAACTTGGTCATGATATGAGATGGATTTGTTGAAAAAAATGTAGAAAATGTAAAATGTGAACTGTAAATTAGTACAGATTATTGAGGAATTTCATTAGAGACATGTTCAAAGCTGAAACTGCCCAACTTGTTTGGTTGAGTACTAAAGAATTCACCATTTCCATTTTTTAGTACTTCATCACTCACGTTCAGAGACATTGACTTGATATCTCGTGAGACAAGATAATTGATATTAAATTCCAAACATTATTGTCATTATATATGTATATTAAAATTCACATGACTTTAACTTAATAGTTGGTATATTATCCACTAGTGGTATGCAGTTGTTCATTACATATTCGTCAAAATAACACAATAGTCTATAATTCTATATATATAAAAAAAGCTTTTAATTGAATTATAGTATTAATTAGATTTATATTATCCAACAACTTGTTAAAATTGTATGGGCTTCAAAGTTTAACATATTTTATTTCAGTTGACCTTCTATATATAACATTAACATTTTGTAGGAAGAGGGGCTTGTAGTTATAACTAGCTTTGCTTCCACATTATTAACATTGAAGAATAAAAAAACATTTACATGTTTAAGATTCATGTCATGTTTAAATTCTATGTGCATTCATTTCAAATGCACAATACATGTATTGTCTTTCTTCAAACTGTTACTTAACATATCGTTATTAAATAAAATGACAATTAAGAGTTATTTTAAATTATAATATTATTTGTAAGTGTTATTCTTTTGTACTTTTATTTTGAAAAATGGTCTTTTGGAATTTGCTTATAAATAACAACACTAGAACTACTGGAATCAACTGTAACAAAATTTAAATTATTTTTATTCAATTTATATCATTTTAAAAGTAATTTTAATTAATTGAGATTTTCTTTTTATCAATGGCTTGTAGAAGTTTCAATAAACGACACTTTATTGAAAAAAAATTGAATGAGCACTTTTGATAATGTTTCTAACCATAAGGCTCGAATTTGATTAAGCTTTTGTTTAACGGTACTGAGACCACTATAACCAACACATTTTGGTAATGTAAATATCTTTTTTTTTTTTTTTTTCTGATTTCAGTGTTGAATTATTTTAAAACTTAAGTATAAGTATTTGTCTTTTTATGGATTTTGTTGTATTGTCTTATTTTAAACATTAAAAATACATCAATATTTTCATATTAAAAAATAATATATTTTAGAATATTAAAATTAATATCTATTAGTGTATTTTGAATGCACAGATAAATAACATATAAAAATTCAATAAAATTTTCAAATTCTCATATGCATAACTAAGTACATAAATTAGGATAATATTAGCTTGCTAAGTCAACGTCTTTAAATTTAATCATATTCTTTACTATATTAATTGCAATTGCCAACTATAAAAATAAAATCACTAAAGATCGTTCATGTCCATATATGTTAAGATAGAAAAAGAACCTTTATTTCTTAGGTTAAGTTCACACTATGGACATTAGATCACTTTAACATTCGTGGAGAATTATAGAAAAATAATTATTTTTATATATAATTCAAAATATTTCATAATAAAATATATTATTTAGATAATAACATTTTTGAAAAACTGAATGTTTTAATTTTTGTAAAATAATTTAATTACTTAAAATAAAAAGAAGAAGTAAATATATTCAATTATTAACAGCAGAGCTGCTTTTTTTATTAAAAGACTATTAAAAAAATACTAAAAGGTGATTAACAAAAAGAAAACAGAATAAAAGTAAAAAGAAAATATACTTACTGGGACAAGAAAATGTATTTTGCTAATTGCTTTTTTAAATTAATGGTTGACATTGATACATGTCCTTATTCTCATCATCACATCGTCGTGTCACAAAGCTTGTATTTTGATAATTTTTCCAAAAGATTCTTCCAATTTGCACCATACAAAACTTTAATTTTCAACCAACAATCACTTTTTTTTTTTTCTATACTTTCCCTTCCACACTGTTTGTTCAACAATGTTGACATCTATTTTAATATTGTTTGTCCGATCAAAACAGCTCAATTTCCCATGAAATTTTAAATACAGTGATACATTTTTATTTGTTTCATTTTTTCCCACTTATTTTCTTATCAGAAGAACTAGAGTACCACTAAAAAAATAATCTCAATTATATTGAAAATACTTCTAAAACTACTCATTTATAATATTTGTAAAATATTTATTCATCATAGATTCATAGGTAAAAGGTAATTGAAAAGATAACAATTTAAAGATGTCTTAAACTCTTAAATAAATTGATAGTAAAAATATTTTAGTTTGAGAAATGAAATAAACAGAGGTAAATTGTAAAGAAGAAAGTGGGTGAAGATTTAGGGTTAAATTAAATAACCCATGAGGTTATTATTATCACTTCACATTAATGATGGGGTACAGGAACAAATTTGAGGAGATGCAGGAAGCACTTGCCAACGGGAGATTACAACATCTGGGCTAGCAGCCCAACACAAAAAAATGCATAGAGCCCATAAACTTAAATAACAAGCCCCATGGGCCAATTTCACATGCCCGCAATTACGTAAGAAATTACTACTAATTTAATTAGAAAGAGTAGGAAGAATCAAAGAGATTTTGAATGCTGCATAAATTATTTAATTTTTTTATAAATTAAAAACCTAATTCATTCCTAAATAAACGAAAAGAGATATGATAATTAATCTTTGAATGTAGAAGAACATTTGATATACAATTCTTCTATATTCTTCTCATACAATACAATACAAATTGTATATCTTAGTCTTACACAAAAATAAAGCCAGAATTTCGTACAAATTCAATCTTTAACAGAAAAAAAAAATTTAACGAATCCTACAAAATTAATTTCACATTCCTTCCCAATTCATATGCAACTAACCAATAAAATATACCATTTTTTTTCTTCAACACACTTTCTCTTATTTTAATTATTTCTACTAAATTATTTACACACACAAAAAAAAAAAAAGAGTTAAATGTATCAAAAAATATGTCAACACCCACCCCAGCATTTTATATAATTATATGTATTATGAGAGCAAGAAATAAACATAGTTTTGGGTCGATCAACAATGTCGTAAAAAAAATATAAATTAATTTGAACCATCGTTTTATTGAATTTTAAAATCATAAACCTATTTATTAATTAGAATATCAATGTTGTAGCCCTGGTAACTTGAATGTAGACCATTATAGAGTCTTGGGAGTATTTATTTAGCAACCCTTTTGATTTTATTTATATTTTTCCTATTTAACTAGTTTTCCTCATTTTTTCAATTTAACTGGGGTTTAGATTCTCTGGTGCTATTAAAATAATACGACAATGTCATCACATGGATTTTTTCTAATACTTTACTCTCCAGAAGATAAGTGGCCCTAATAAACAATACTCGAAACTAATATAAAACGTTGTAGTCATCCTTATAAACATCACATTTTGTTTTATGCAGTTTTCGTTGTATGTTAGTGTTACAGCAACAGCATATTTTACGTTAAAAATACTTTAATAATCATCAATCTTCTTACAACTAGCAGAGAAAGTCAAAGGTTTCTTGTTTGACATACAAATTAATAGTAGAAGTAAAAATGATTCTTTGTTAAAAAATCAACTTAAGTTTATCTCACACTTTATATTAACTTGGAATCTTCTATCTCTTACGTGCATAAAAAACAAAATTTAAAAGAAAGAAAAGAGGAAATGGAACAGAAAAGATATTGCTTTGTTATGGTAATGTTAACAGTGGTGAGTTATTGAGTGAATCAACAATTTGATGATAGCAAAAAACAAAAGGTCCTTTCTTTCGGCTTTTGATCGCTTTAATAATGGTGTATTACTGCACAATTATCGCCTTAAGATATAATACAATAAGATGAAAGTGAAGTGTTGTTGTTCTACTGCTATTAGTTGCTGAAAAAGAGAGATAAGAGTTTGTTCCGTGCGCTTTCATGTGCCGTGTTCCACTTTCCTATTCAAATCTTCACTGAACATGTCTACATGTTTTATGTTTCTTTAATACACTGTCTCTCTTTATTCGTTATGGGTGTTTAAGCAACCTATAGTCAATTATGCAACTACCCACAATAGAAAGCATAACATCATCAACGACAGAGAGTATTTTAAGGATCCGACAATTATGTTAAAAATAAAATAATTATTGTTAAGTGAAATAATGGAGGTTGGTGTTGGTGCACTCACCCAACTCAGAAATGGGAACCTGGGAGAGTGGAGAGGAAGCTTGAAATTTAGAAATACAGTGCTTGAAAGGTTCTTTCGGTCACCAAATTTCAATAAATGATAAAAGGACAAACATGTATGTTTTGTTGAGGTAACTGTTCCAAAGGATTTGGCTTTCATCCTCATCTATCTCATGAATTCACCCACAAACTTTTGGGTCAGATTTGTGGGTCCTCTTATTTGTATAAATTCTTCATCTTGGATGCTTCTGCTTCAACTTGTCATCTTCCCATTTGAAAATGCCTTGAACCTAGCTCATTTTAATACAATAATATTCTTTTTGTCATATGTAAGAATTGACCTCATCATCACAATTTCTCGTAATTTAGGTTTAAATTTTGAACTCTGAATTTGACTAACAACATGTAGGAGAAGTAACAGAGCCTAAGGGGGAAATTAACTGAAAACTGCACAAAAAGTTTGAACTGAGACTCTCAATTTTTCCTATCTTCTGCTAAGTAAGTACATAAAATTAGACTTTTATACTTTTTGGAATAAACAACGCTACAATAGTTATATTATCTCTCACCTGCAATTTATAACATGTTCGGACATGAATCTTCGGAGAAAAGGGCGAGACCTATGCAGCAGTTCACTTAATATCCATATGTTGGAAAAACATCATATGATAGCACACAAAACATCGAAGCATAATTTGACTAACAATCCGGATTCTGTCTACCACAGACAATTAATCTTCCAATATATGAATGGTCAAATTTCAAATATGTGCAGAGAAAAAATGTCTGAATTCTTTTTCTAAAACCTAAAATAACATTAACTGAATTTCGACCAATATTTGATAATGACGTTTATGGCATCAAAATATATTATAATCGGTTTTGTGATCACTTTTAAATAAAAATAATTCATACTTATTTAATTTTAAATTATTATACAAATTCAATTATTGATTTTTATATAATTTATGACTGCATCAGAATATGAACAATTATAGGAGAGAATAGCTTGGGAGAGGGTAATGGCTTGCATTTGAAAAGTAACAGCACCACCATAATTACAATTTATATACAGTCTCACCTTGAAGAGGTGCAAAACCCTACTTTCTAAAATTTGGGCAGGGAATAAAGAGGAAAGGCGACAAACTCAAAGCCCAAAGCACAACAAAATTAGTTAGCACGTGTCACAGTATCTATCTGCCACACTAATTATAATTAACTAATTAACTAATTAATTATACAGTGCTAACGACCGCCTTTTGACACTCCTCACCGTGACAGCCGGGCACGTTAGCAGCCCACGTGGCATCCCCTTGCCACGTCCAGACAATGTCCTTCAGCGCAGGCCTAACGTCTTCTTCGCAAAATTTGGCGTATTCCAAGGTATCGCCGGCGGACTTCGAAAACTCCACCACGGCCACCTCCGGTGCCACCTCGAACACCTCTGCCGTGATCGCGAGCCGCCCCTTCCTTCCCACCGCCGTCCCCTGGAGGCGGATCTTGAAGTCCTTCACCTCCGCCACTGCAAAACTCAGCCCCCTGGCTGCCGCGGCGATCTTGGCCATAATCGCCACCGCGGAACACTTGGAGGTGAACACCGTGGCCGTCTTCCGCTTGGTCTCGAACAGGCCAGAGAGATCAAAGCCCGACGACATGGAGGAGATGAACTCGAAGGCGTTGAAGAACTTGGGAACCTTGGGATTACTATTAGGTTCCTCCGTAACCGTGTCTTGGTTGTCGACCTGACATGTGTCGGCGACGGAGGACAACGGGAGGCCTTTGCGGAACCAGGGGACGCGCGTGATGGCGGAAATGGTGGTTCTCTTGGCAGGGTCGGCGACGAGAATCTTGGAGATCAACCTCTTGGATTCGGGAGAAAACCAGGGTGGGAAATCGAATTCCGCTCTCAGGACTTTGTTATACATGGTCATCAGATTCTCGTGTTGGAAGGGGAGAAAGCCAGCCAAAAGAACGTACAAAACGACGCCGCAGGACCAGGTATCGGCTTTTGACCCATCGTAACCCTTTTTTCTCAAGACTTCCGGCGCCACGTAGGCAGGGGTTCCACACTGTGTGTGGAGGAGTCCGTCGTAACGAAGCTGTTCGGGCAGTGCGGACAGACCGAAATCCGAGATTTTGAGGTTTTCGTCGTCGTCGAGGAGGAGATTTTCGGGTTTGAGATCGCGGTGGGAGACCCCTCTGCTGTGGCAGTAATCGACGGCGCTGATCAATTGCTGGAAATATTTGCGGGCCTGATCTTCTTTGAGCTTGCCTTTGGAGATTTTGGCGAAGAGTTCGCCGCCACGGACGTATTCCATGACGAAGTATATTTTTGTCTTTGTGGCCATCACCTCTTTGAGTTCGACAACGTTTGGATGTCGAACCAAACGCATAACCGAGATTTCGCGTTTGATCTGTTCCATCATCCCTTCCTTCCGCACCTGCTCTTTACTCATTACTTTGATCGCCACGCTCTCGCCTGTGCTTATCTGCTTCCCATAATACACTTTGGCAAACGTCCCCTTCCCCAGAAGCCTCCCCAACTCGTACTTTCCGAACACCGTCTGACACTCTTCCATCATCCACTCACTCACTCACTGATGACGATGATGATGATTATGATCACTCCAAAACCAAACCCACCAACACACTTTTTCTTCCTTTTTCAGGTGCTGTGCGGTGGATTCTGGAACCCCATTTTGTTTAGGAGAGAGAGAGGGGTGGATTTGATTTTTGAGAAAGCTTTTGTTAAAAAAATGTTTGGAGGAGAGAAGCACTTATAAGTGAGTGATGGTTAACTGGTTTTAGGGTGTGGAAACCATTGGAGGTGCCGGTATTTACTTTTGGTGGGGCTTACCGAAACCCATAGTTTGATAGATAAATGTATGGCTCTCCCATAACCTCACCCATCTCTATATGGGCCACCTTGCATTATTGGGGTTAAAGTGTCATTTCCTTCTTCATCTCACTGCACAAAACCCATCTTCTACCTTTTTTTATTCACTCATCAAGCAATTAACCACCTAACATAATTGCAAATTCTCACTACCCTGCTGTTTTCTCTTTTCCTAATCCAGGGTATTAAGATCTTAATATCACTAAAACCTTCTCTACATTGTTTAAAACTCTTCACTGCTTTGCAAAATAATTTTCTTTATGCTTTTTTAGACAAATATACTATTTCTCATGATTCCTTTTATGTGAATCTCATCAAAGTTAGGAGCAATTTTTTGCGGGTCTCCTAGAACCAACTAAGGGGTTTTTATTTTTAATAATTTTGTGGTTTTGAGCAACTACTTTCTAGTCAATGAGATTCTTTTGCTAAATTTGTTGACTTTTTCCTCTTCCTTTTCCTCGTCTAATAAATATAAATACATATTAAAAATTAATGGTACACTTTTTATTATTGTTATTGTTAAAAATATTAAATAAGGGAGGACTGAAAAATGTTTGGTTGGGCCTGATTTGATGGTTCATTACTTTGCGATTGCGATTCAATGTGTTAGGGTTTAGTTGCTTGTTCATATTGGGAGTATAATTTATTCCTAAGATTTTTATTTTTGCAATTTGTTTATTTTAATATGGTCTCTAAGGTTCACGGATCAACTCCCGTGTTTCAGAATTTAATTTTTGCAATCTTTTTATATGATTTATAGTTGGTAGAGTATTTAAAATAGTTATGATATGTAAACTTAATTTTTCACTTTATATCTATTCATCATCAATAAAATTAAATTTTTATTTTATATTATAATATATTTTAAGAAAAAATAAATAAAAAATCACTTTTATTAAATGTTGAATAAAGATAAAAAAACAAAAATAAAAAGTGTCTATATATAATTTTTTATTTAAAAAACACTCCGATCAGGGATGGGGTAAAGGTAGCGGGAAGAACTTCAAACATTCGTCAAAACCTATGAAAAGAAAAATAGACAAAAAAAAACAACAAAGTTAAAATACTGTTACTACGTGAACAATATAATATTTCAAGATATATCTTATTTTTATAAAAAAAATAATATGATACAGTTGACTGTTAATGAAAAAAAATGTAGATATATTTGGAAAAAAATAATTATAAGAATTTATATATGATTTGTAGATGAAAATAACCTATTTGAAAATATAGCAGTGTATTTCATACAATAGTTGCGATTGCCATGTCAATTATTTCAAATTTGTAAAACGACATTACTCTTAACTATGTTCTATAACTTTACAATGGTAAACTTGATAATATAAAATAATTTAATTTTATATTTATCGTTGAGATGAACGATACATCTTATTTTTATGTTTGTTTGTAAGAAAATAACATTTATGAAAATAAATATTATCAAAGCATTTCGACCAGTATATTCCATCACCATTTTTACTAAAATTTGAGGTTTATTTTTCACATATATGAATTTGCTGAAAATATCAATATTTGTCAATGAATATATTCACGAGAAAACATTGACAAATATACTCATTGCTACTTCTTTTTACATACGTACCTATCAATATTATTTTATAACTGTTTTTCCATAGCTATCGCTAATTATTGACAAAATTTTTCGGCAATGACATTATTAATTAATTTCTTTTATCTTGAAGACATTCAAAAACTTAGTTGTTCACAAAATTCTATATTTCGGAGCAAGAAACAACAATAATAGTAACATTTTAAAGAGAATATGATATTTTTAATTTTTATGTTCTAAAATAAGTCTAAAAAAAAACCGTCCAGGCAATGTCAATAAAAAAAAAAAAATAAAAGAACTAGGGTTGAAGTTTTTAGGTAACAAGAGTGATAATTAAGGGATAGAAAAATAAGGCATTAAAATGGTAGAAAGCGTAAATTAATGGCATAAAGAATTTAATTCGCAATATAAGGGTAAATGCACTAGGTCAAAAAAACGGTGAGGCAACGCTAAGGAGACAGGTTAAAGTGGCACAACACACAACTTGACTTTATGATTAAGATTTGACTAAAAGTGAATGAATATAAAAGCTCATCTGTAGGAAAGTCATCCAAATATGAATGTTCAACAATTCACATGTACAGTGAATATAAACTCTTATCTGTTATTTCATCGTTCACAATAAAATGCATAAAAAACCCCTGCAATTTTTTCTTTTCGGAAAATCTTAAAATTATATGAAAATTTAATAAACAAATTTACAAAATACTATTACAAGAAAATTATCTACAGACACTTAAGGTTTTTCAAAGATTATTCACTTTTTTGTTTTTTCAATAGTTTGTCTTTCATTTGAATATTATACTATAATGCTCGGTTGATCGATTGAACACGTGTAGAAATATTAATGTGGTGGGTAGGGTACCCTACTTAGTGGATAAATATACATCTTGTATCTGACTCCATATTCGTGCGGATATTCATTATTCACATTTTTTTAAAATTCATGGGTACCTACAGGTATTTATAAAAAAAAATAATATTTAACAACATATTTTAACCATAAATTCAAATAAAATACAATACATATCATTCATACATTTCAAACAAAATTCAAATAACTCATTTAAATGGTGTTGAATGTCAATTTACAAAAAAATGAAGATTTTTTAGAATCAATTGATAAAAAATAATTCATTCAAAATCAATGTGTTAATATTTTAATAATAATTTTTAATTTTTTTCTAATTTAAATTATGTTATAGCGGGTACGAGTATCTACGGATACGAATATTTTTGACATCCTTAACCAGGTAAGATTATTTTAAAAGAAAATTCATACATGACATTAAGCATTCACTGGTCACATGAGTTTATTTTAAAAAAGTTTTAAGAGACATCACTAGACGCTTAGTTACGCCTTAATCTCAAGTATTGTCAGTTTAACGAACTAGCCTAGTTCAGACAGGCCAAAGCCCTTCTCAATACCATTACCATCAAATTGGATTGATCGCAAGTCTTTCATACAGATCATGCGTCAAGCCGCTTGATCCACAACATAGTAAAATTAAATGACATTCGTCAAAATCATCTAATTAACATAAAGGGATAATTAATCAAGATTAAAAACAATTAAATCCTAATTATATCAACCTTAATCATAATACGTGAAAAAATTATAAATATAGATCTAATTATTATATCTTTTCATATCACATTAATTACAACAATTATTACTTTAATAAAAAAATCATACAGACTTGAGAACTTTTGACATTTACGATCTGATCAGTCAACCTAACAGAATAAAAGACATAAAAAGCTTAAAAAATTATTTAAGTGATCATTTAACTCTATCCCAGAACAATCAATTTTTTCATGTAAATGTAGGGGTTAATATTATAATACTCTAATGATATTTGTTGTCGTCTGAACTTACAATGTAAATCAGTTTACAATGTATGGAAATTCTGCATAGTGTCCAAACAAAGGATTATTGATTTTACAGAAAGATTATTAAATATTTTTCTCAATACACAATTTGTTTTCTGAACCACAGTATATAAGCAAGTTTATGAATTGATCAGAAGATTCTTTCCTGATTTTTTAACTAAAATTTATATTAAAATTGTAATGTAAATTCAAACACAATTCAAAGTACGCAGATTCCAATTAAGATAGTTTTTTTTTTCTCATTAATTTTTTTATAATACTTTTTTTCACTGTTCTTTTTTATGTTGTATTTTTTAGCAAGAAAAAAATATATATATATATATATATTATTTTTAAATTCGAGGTTTCGTCTGGTTCCTGAATAGCCACAGAACATCGATGAGTCCATCAATTTGAACCACAGCTCAATAATAATAATAATAATAATTATTATATTATTATTATTAAACTTAATATTTCATTAATAATTAGAATCAATCTAACGGTGTGAAAGAGTCCAGTTGGAAAGGTAGGTGTATTATATAAAGCTTGCAAGTGACTGAAGTGAACTGAAATTATTCCATGGATTGTGGAGCCATCAATCAAAATAATGACTTTCTGGTACACCTCCATAATTAATCATCATTCTATTTAAATTATTGCCCTAATTAATGTCTTTTTTCTAATTAAACTCTATATATACTGAGTTTTGAGTTGTTTTTCACTTACAGGATCATCCATTGCTTAGATTTTAAGTGCAAATAGTTAAACTATAGACTCCGACCCATCTTTATATATATATTTCTTTTATAATAAAATGTTCTTGTTTGTATTGAAATGTCTTAGAATAATTGCGTTTATCTTGTTTGTTACTCAAACATTTCATATATTCTTTTCCTTTTGAAGTTGGACATAATTGATAAGAATATAATTGTTATTATTTAAATGTTTTAGAATGATAATAAATAAATAAAATGGCAAAAATAAAAGGCATAATAGTTTAGGGTTGTTCTTAGCCATAGGATACTCAATTATTAGAAGCTTAAGTGCAAAACTATCTCACCCTCACAATAAGTGGCAATAATTGTTAGAAAGAAAAATATTATTATGTTAAAAATAACTAAATAATATATAAATAGTACTTATGAAATTTAAAATACGAAAATATTTTAATATTAAATATACTATAAGCTTATTTTTCTAATTTGGATAACTTAAAAATAAAGTGTGAGACTCACCTTTCATTTAATTATTTTCTCTCTTAACTTTAGAGTTTTCAATAAATTTTAACAATTAAAAAATATACGGAACAAAGGCAAACATTTTAACCATTATTCACATCTTTTAGTAAATATTTCGTTGAAGTTAAAACTCTATCAATTGTTCTCGCGCTTTTATATATGATTTGGAAATCAATTTTGTAAAATCTTTTATGGTGGATTATTTTATTTTTTAATTCAATCATCTTTATGTATTTTTGTCTTTACAATAAAATTTTGTGTGTGACTCTTCTGTTCGTTTTTGGTGCTTTATCATTTATGTTTTTGTTGTTGAATCTAAACTTTGGGAAAAAAAATTATAACTTGTTTTAAGATTGAACAATTTAGAGATGTAATTTTATACATAATTTTATATCTCCTAAATATTTTAAACACGTATTATCTATACAATACATGTCATGTGTAAAAATAACTAAAATTTAATATTTTCACATTAAAGTTTTAAATTTGTTTATAAGGAATTAGGATAAGTGAGCTTATGGTGGGAATATTGGAGTGATACTAGATATGATGCTTATAAAAATTGCATTAAGTTGAGTTTATAAAATCCAACCACGATGAATTATAGTTAGCATAAACTTGATTTGGTAGTTTTGAATGGTTTTCTTTTAATCACCATGTTTAGTTAAAAGATATAATAGCACATAAGAATTAAGAATATAATGGTGGAGGAACAAATTTGTCTTTAATAAATATTACTGCCTAAATGACATCATGTTGCACATAATTTGGGATTCATACATTTTAATAAAAATAATAATACAAAATTGAAGATGATAATCAAGTCTTTAAAAAAACTATAATTAATTACAGTTCTATAATTCGATTGAGACAAACCAATTCTAAAGAATAAAAAAAAAATGTGGTCCTACAGAAACTTTTTCACAACTATTATTTTGATCACAACATTTAAGAAAAACTACCTTTATAATATTTTAACTGAAATTTTCAAAAAGTAGATGATGGATAAAATATTTTTAATTAAAAGATCACGAAGAAAGTCGTACAAATATTAAAATACCATCTTTAGAATATATAAATTATTTGAATGATACTTATAAAACATGGTAGCTTCAGTTGATTTCCATATAACCATATAAGTATATAAGATGGCTGAATCTTGCCATATTTAAATTTTATATATCTAACTCATTATCATTAAAAAAAATACAAAAGTAGAATTACATAATTTAGTTTTGAAATTTTGTTGAATATTTTTTTTTTCAACAAAATAATAATTTTAAAATTGTATTTTGATATAGATCTATTTTAAATATACTTTTTTAATTTACTCATTAAATATTCTTATATTTAAGGATATTTTTTTAATCATGTTCCAATGAATTAATATGACATTTGTTATATATTATTCTTTAATTTTTAATAAAAAACTTTTCTAATTAAACAATTGAATAATTATATAGAATTATAATTCTGAAGAGGTAAAAAAAATTAAATTTGTGTTATAGGTTCCCTTTCACCACTTTTAAAAAATAATTTTATTACTTTATTTTTTATTAATATACTTAGTTAAAATAGAGTTCAAAATTAAAGAAAATTATCGAAATTAAAATCTGATTAAGAAAAAACACATAAAAGATAACTTTTTCATCTCATGTTAATAGAATAATTAATAAAAAAATTCATAAAATAAAAATAATATTGCACTATAAAAATAATATTTTACTATCAACGTAAGATAATATAAAGTTATATAATTTTTTCAACAATAAAAACATAAAAAATAAAATGAGAATAATAAATTTATATTTATTTATTTTTTCTGTATAAACAGAAGACAATACAAGAAAATGGAAAACAAACACAAAATGTAAATAATTAAAAAAAAAATAGAAAGTAAAAATATATATTAATAATTTTATTTTTTATTATATTTAATGACACGCATAAATTTCTAATATACAAAATTTAAAAATTTTGGAAGGATGAGGACAGTGACTCCAATCACGCTCCTCTCGTGTAGACAGGTGGAAAGAAAGAGATTTAGGTTTGGTCCCAAAAGGTGAGCTAATCCCTCCAAACCTCACATAATCACATCACTTTCTAAAACCAAACTTCAATTTTCGATGATTTCTACATTCTATCTTCCTTTTCCATCTACTTAGGACAATCAAGAACAAGGTTGCAATACAAGAATTCACCAACCAACCTTGCATTAAGATGCCATGGAGAACCACTACATATAGTGGTTCTAGTAAAAAAACCTAAATTTCTTCTTTCGACATTTTATACTGTTAGGTATGTTACTGGGTGGGTAAGAAAATATACTTCCTATAGTTGAAATTTTTTAAGCAAGATTGGGTAATTATGTGTATTTTAATAATTATTCGATAATAGATGACACTTTCATTGACCTGTTGGTGGAATAGTGATTGGCATGTGAGTTTTTTTAATAAAAAAGATATAAAATTAAAATCACTAAAACAAATAGTTTTGAATTTTTTTTATAGTTATATTATTTTCACACATTTACGTAATTTAATTCATCTATTTTTTCTAACTAATCTATCTTATGTACTAACAACAATATCCAATAAAAAACGTGTACTTTTATTAATATTTCTAGACTAAGAGCATTATACCTTAAAAAAACTAGAGTTTTATTCCAGAACTAAAATAAAAATATAACTATCGCACTAATTTTTATTACTTTTTATATAGTTCTAAAAAAGTAAAAATTATTACCATGAAATCGACTATTCTATTTTATTGTTGCATAAAATGTAGCACAAATGTCATTCCACGTGGCTCTTCACTTGTATGCAGTGTTGATATTTTTTTGTAACCATATTGATTTTTTTCTTATGTTTTTCGACATGTCACGTGTATCCTTTATGCTAAAACTATCTTTTCCTTAAACATGTTTCCAAATAATAATAAAAAAAAGTATCGATCTAAATAATATTATCGTGTCTCACAACAAGTAGTTGTGATTAAAACTATTAAGAAATAGTTTAAAAATTGTTCATTCTCATAAAATTAGTTTATATCATGTAAATTAACTTTATTAATATTAAATATTTGAAAATATAAAACAAAAGAAAACATTTAGAGAGAAGTTGAAGTGTAACCTACATATTTAAGTGGTGCTATCCTTTCATGTTTGCTGCAGCAGCATGGACCACGCTTCAAACCACCATAACTGTATCTTTCGTTATTTTCCCTTCCACTCACAACTGTCTTCAAAACCTTTCCATTACATTAACCTCTCTTTTTTATGTCATTTTCGCATCAATTAATATGCCATGTTCTTTTTTTTCAATGAAGTTATGTCTATCAAATCAATATTTTCAAATTTGAATAATAAGAAACAATAAATTTGTGCACTTTGTAGGACCATCTCCCGTAAAAGGAAAATTACATAAGTTTTTCTTTTTAACATTTAATATTTTTATCGATAAAATACTTTTTATAAGCAACCTGAAGAAAAAAAACAAACACGTGGCAGCTTGTAATAAATAAAAGACATTTTAATAACATAACATCTTAAAATAGATGGTGTTCTGATATATGAAAAATAGTATATTGATATTTTAGGAGCTCGTCGGGATTAGGGTTATAATATGTGTATTTACTTCCATAGATATCATCCGCTATAACAAGGTTGTAAATGGATTTTCAAACTTATATAATAATTACTTTAGGGTTTGTTTATGGAAAACAACAACAGAATGTCAGAAAATACAGATTATATCTTATCCCAAACGTTGATTTCTTGGACTGGTTTTCTCTTGACTTGTGTGCGTCTTTTCTTAATGTTGGTTGTCTGAATCCTTAAGGGGTTACCTACGGAAAGGACGATCAAGTCATCAAGGGTTCTCAAACATCAAATCTCATATTGGTGAATGAATGAAAACTTACCTTTTAATTGTTGGGGTCCATATGTATTTATAAAGTCATTAATTGTGTCTGCCTTTTCTTATGGGCTGGACCCCCTTTAGTTATGTTGGGTCAATGTTCAGATTCTAGATGGGTCTGGGCCAAGCCCAAATCCTATGTATATGTGGGAAGACAATAGGAGCTTCGCTTGTAATTTGGTAAGTTTTGGAGTTAATGGTTTTTCATTATACACTATTGGTAGACGGCTTGGACCGTTATGTATATTATTTTATTCAGTTGACCATCTGTCTATTCTTTTTATAATAAGACTATATATAAACAGTTTATTAGACTGGATAGTTGTCTGAATTTGCCTAAGTATAGTACAAAGCTTTTATATGTTACATGTTTATCTAACAATTAACTTTTTTTTTTTTACTGTGAATGAAAATGTTCCTTCTTATGATCATTACTCCATAGAATCAATCACCCTTTAGGTCTTGATAGAAAGATACACCTTTTATTAGGTCTTAATTAATGGGTATCTCTATGTAATGTTGGAATAATAAGATGGGACAAAATAAAAATACATTGAAATCGAACTCAAGACAATCGAAATATTTAAAATATGATTAAATGAAAATTTTATTTTGGTATATGATGTATCCATTTATTCTTTAACTAGTTTTCATTAAAACAAAATTGACTAAAACTTTCGAAAAGATATTTTTATTTACGAAGTTTGAAACCGAAGCCTTACTTGAAAAGTTCAAACTCAATTATTGAAATACATGTCTAGAGAGCATTGGAGGTAAATTTTATTTGTCACATCCGAAAGAAAATTTGGTAATAATGAAACATTATGTTTTTGCTGATTTCATGGTTCAGTTGCATAGCATCATAACCAGTAGTCGGTAGCGAATAGATTCTTGCCATATACTTTTGGTCACTCCATTTTCCAATCTTTCCCATTACTTCACCTTATGCATTTTTTTTAACATTTCATTTTGGAGTAAAAAGAAGAAGGAATAAATAATGTAAAAAATTATAAATTTAGTTAAATAGTTAAAAATGTTGTGTAATAAGGTATTTGTGGGAGAGGTTTATTGAAGATTGGAAAATTAAATAATTTTATATTTGAGAGGCATGTATTAAAACAAATAAGATCAGGAGTATATTCTAGGTTTTGTTGGTCTCTTTGGAGTGAATTCCTAAGTCGCCATCGAATCGTTGCAGTACAGCGATGTTTGAGCAATGGTGCGAGGAGGAATAACGCGAAACTGCTATCAAACAACCAATAATTAAGCTACAAACATGGACACTTGTCATCTCTTAACGCTCTCGTTTTCATATCATTCATTTTCAGTTCAATCATAGACAGACACGTAATTGAAATTTCGTTGGTACACTTGGGAATGAAGTTGTCATCGGTTTTCCAGAGTTGTCTTGTTTGGTTTTCCAGAACTATTTAAAATATTAATTTTAAAAAAAATTAATTAAGTTTTAATTTTATAAAAAAACGAGTTTTTTAATTGAGTTTTTGTTAATTTTTTTACTAAATACTGAAAAATGGTGTATTATCTAAATGATTTGTCATGCTTTAATTCTTTTATGAATTTATTTATTATTTTGTTTATTTGTCTAAGATTTTGATATTTGTTCTCATCATTAATCGAACAATATTATAAGCATCTCATGAATCCAATCTCATTATATATATTCGGATAATTGAGTCATAAAGTTTTATTGTTTGCTATTACATATTTTGGGTGTCTACTATTTTGCTTGTTCATAACCTGTTTTAATATTTGTTCGCTCATTAATATGTTAAAAAAATATTTTTGTCTCTAGCTTACCTTTCTGTTTGATGTCTGTTTTACGTTTGCCTTCTTCTTTTTATAATGATTACCAAATTTTTTGTGTGAGCAGATATGAAAATTCATGTTGGTCACCATGCATATGAGGACATTGCTGTGCAATCTAGCCCTTGTGTTGGATTTTGGCTCACCGTTGAGTCCTTTTTGAAGAATAATGTTAAATATAATTTCTTGCTATGTGAGCAAATTCCTAGTTTGAATAAATATGTGTATAAATTCTGGTTATGACATCTGTTTTGTGTCTTAATCCCTCTTCAATATATTATTGGATAATTGTAATAGATAATTTCTTTATACTTTTTGTCCAGTGCTTTATTTATATTATATTTATGTGATATTTTATTTAATAAAATTATTCTTTTAAACGATGTCACATTTTGATTTTTATACTGATTTTTCATTTTATATTATATTTATGTGATGTTTTATTTAATAAAATTATTCAATTTAAAGGACGTGACATTTTGATTTTTATATTAGTTTTTCATCTTGTTTTTGTATATAAATATAAAAAAATATTCAAATGTTTTAAAAACTTCAAATTTAATTAATAAAAATATGAATAGAAATATTTATATAGTTTTGTGCATATTTTTGATTTGAAAATGTATTTTATATTTTAAAATCTTTAAATTCTTATTAGCTTCAATTATGGATTGTTTTAATTTGAACAAAAGAAAAACGATATGGTTTCATGCACCTCCCCCTTTATTTAAAAAGGCATTTCTTCTTGCACTTCTATCATTTTTCCCTGGAACTCCGTATATTTTGAAAATTTCAATTTTACCTTTTTATTTTCCATTTTCAATTTCAGAATACATAATTCAGATATATTTTAGAATACATAATCTGAAATACGAAATATATATTCTGAATCATTCAATTCAAAATGTGAAATAAAAAATGCAATCTAAATTTTAGAATACGAACTTTACATTTCAAATTATATGATATAAAATGTATTTTTTATTTCATTTCAAATTATATAATTTAGAATGTGTTTTTAATATTTACAATTCAAAATATAATTTTTTTTATTTTGAATTACACGATTCAAAGTACAACAAAAATAAAAAATATTTTAAGTTATATAATTTAAAATATATTTTTTATTTTTGTATTTCGGAGTGTAGAACTGAGAACATGTCTTAGTAAGAAGAATAATGAAAAGTGGAGGAAGGAGCTGTACTTGCGGGAGGGAAAGAGAGTGCAAACTTTGTCTCCAATCATAATTTTTTATTTTTTCTATCAAACTTACATCATTTTCTTTCATTTATCTTTTTCAAAACTGGATAGGGAATCAAAGATAATGAGAAGAAGAAGAAGAGAGAAAAGGTGGGAGAGAAGAGATGGTGGAGGAAGAAGAACAGAACGAGATAGGGGTAAAATGGTATTTTTCATTGGCCTTTGGAGGTGCAGGAAGAAATGTCCTTTAAAAAATGAAAAATTAGTCTGACCCAATAACGGGTTGAAGCCCACAAGGTGGTTATCCAGGGCGGCTCAAGCCCATGTAACTGACCCCGTTTCAGAAATAAGCCCAATGAAAAATAAAATTTCTACAAAAAAAAGTGCATTCGCGAGGTAGCAAGAGCGCAGTGGAAGAAGAAGACGAGGAAGAAGGGGTTGTGGTGTGAGATCAGAGAATGGAGGACGATAAAATAGTTGGATATGTTACCGCGTACCTGAAGAAGAAAGGTTTCACGCAAACGGAGAAGATTTTCCAGGAAGAGTTTCAGCATAACAAAACCACCAATTCCTCTTCCAGCAATTCCCTTCTCGAACCCGACATTGCTAACCACCTCCTCGCATTCTCTCAGTACTTCTCCATTCTCCATCCTCTTATCGTTACCCTCCGCTCACGCTTCGTTTCCTCACCGCACTCACTTTTCCCCTCTTTCAAACCCTATCTTTTTCAGATTGGAGAGTGGTCCGGCTAGGTTCCACGACGGCTACAGCAAACTGCGAACATGGACTTATTCTTCACTGGATTTGTACAAGGTAACGCGTGGCTTTTCACTTTCCTTTATCCGTTTTTTTCTTTTTTTCTGTTTGGTTTCCACTCGTTTTTGTTACGTCTCTCGGCGTATTCCTGCAGCATGAGTTGCTTCGCGTGCTTTATCCCGTTTTTATCCACTGCTTTATGGACCTCGTGGCGAAAGGACACGTTCAGGAAGGTAATTTCATGTGTTCTAAATGGGGGCACTTGTGCAATGCAGCACGTGTTTTGTTTTGTTTTTGTTTTTGTGTTTGTGTTTCACTGTAGTTGCTGTTTTCAGCTCGGAATTTCTTCAACACTTTCCGTGAAGACCACGAAATGATGCACTTGCGTGACCTTCAGAAGTTAGAAGGAGTTCTTTCTCCTACCCATCTTGAGGTTGGTTGCTGTCTAAAGTTTTGTATTGGTCTTTTAATTTTTGTCGAGGTTGTTGGGTCGTTAGCAATTAGTGTAAAATATTCCTACGGTAATGTAATTTCTTGTGCAGGAAATGGAATTCGCTCACTCGCTTAGACAGAGCAAATTCAACATAAAGATATGTGAGGTAACGAATTGATTCTCCTAGATGTGTTTATCAGCTGCGCTGTAATTACTTCCTATTTTTATTTTGCACGCATTCAAATTAAATCATCTCAGTCAACTACTTTCTGCAACCTTCAGAACTCTAGTTCCGTGCCCCCTCTGTGGCTTCTTCCCTTACTGTTTAACGACGATTACGTATGCTATTGTTTGGACCATTATTTGTGCTGCTTTTCCTCCTTGGGACTTTTCAAGTCATAATGTATGTTATTGGGTCATGCCTTTAACTTAAATGCAAGTCAGTTTATAGCAATTTGGTTTTCATTTAGCTTTTAAGTTGTTGTAGGTCTAACTCTCTGTTGCTAGTTGTTCCAATGTGTTGGTTTTGTGTGCTGGGCCATGGGGACTTGTGAGTCATTGCTTAATCGTATACATTGAAATTAATGTTCATTTTCTCATTTTATGTTGTGGACAAACTTAATGCAGACAGGAAGTGCTATAATGTTGCATCCTATAAGCCAATTTTAGATTTGCGAAATACTAATATTCTATGAAATATTTAACTACTCATCTCTCGTTGTGGAAGTTGACCTTGCCGCTAAGTTTTTAGTTACTAATTTTTTTTCCTGGATACACTTTACTGGTTGTAGTGAGACAAGGGTCTCATCATCCAGGGCGCACATTTGCAATACAGCTTTCTGGATTTCAATGTATTTTTTCTTTGGGGTTTAGCTTATTTGTGCTTAGCCAAATTGCACACACACTTTGGAAACTTTCTTACAAAATAGTTATGTAAAAAATTGAAACTTATTATAAAAAAGTTAGTATTCTCCAGTTTAAGATGCGACTAACATTTGCTCTCATTTAGAAATGCTAATTATATCATTTTCTGTGTATATAGTTGGATATAATTATAGTAAACCTTGACCATACTGGCATACAAAATAGAAGACCATCTTAACCTTAAACCCTCTCAATTGCAAATTATAGTCAATGTCCCCTATATGTATGTGCACTGCATACTGCAGGGATTGTGATTTAGGTAGCACACCACATGGATGAGTGGTGGCAACTATTCATCATCATCTTTGTATAGTGTCACACATCTTCAGGTGTGGAGCTTTGGCATCAGATAACTTATTGATTGGGATGGAAAATTTGGGATGTATCATAATTTCTAATCTCTGACTCACTTGGCTACCCAGCATTTACAGTGGGCATTTATGGTATGCCATTGCTATTGATTACATTTATCTTGGTGGATTTGGCTCATGCAAGGGCTTAATGGAAGTATCATGCAGGGGTTACGCTCAAGATTAGTTTATGTTTTATACTATAAATATATGAAATTTATCACAATGTCTCTGGAATATGTTCAAAAAGATGACTTATTTTTCTTCTGAAGCCCATGAACCATCAATATCTTTGTCTACCTTGGTTCTTGTTTCTTAATTTTTATCACTGTGGTCTTTATGTCTTTCCATTAAAATGGAGCTAATACATGGGGAAAGCTGATAGCAGTTGATGTTTTGCCAGTATTCCTATGAGCTTCTGTTGCAACATCTACACAGTACACAATCCACCACTATACTCGGTATTATAAATGAGCATATTAACTTTCAAGGTACTTTTATTCGTTATAGATTGCATCTATTCATTTGAACTACTTATTATTGCGTACACTTCATCGTCTTTTGTTGTAAATATAGTTTCCCCCGGACAACCTAGCTTAATTTCTGATGATCCGGAAGCTGTTACCCTTACTGGAAGTAGCCAGGAAGCAGCGAACCGGATAAATCAAAAAGAAATTCACTGGGGGGTGAGTCTACTAGTATTTCTACTAATTTTGAAAAAATTACCAGTTTTCCTGGTTATATTGTTTCTGTCAATAGAAAGTGCCTTCATAGCTTGAGAGACACTTGAAACTTTTTTAAATGCCCTGCTTCACCAATAACTATCTGATTTAATTCTCAATGTGTTTCTCCTGTAGTTACTTGAAGATTCTCTTGAAGAACGGCTAGAGAAGGCAGGGGCCTTGCTTTCAGACTCGGAAAAGGGTGAAGGGGAAACAAAAGAGGGGGAGAATGACGAGACTAAGGTATATCTGTAGTAATATTTACATGACCCTGTCAATTTATTAAGTTTCACTTTTTCTTATAGAATTTGAGGAAATACGGCACCATTTATTTCTAGTATTTAGGCCTTTCAAACAGAGTGTGTGCATGTGTCTTAATTTGGGATGTCTTATTTGAGTGTTTTTTCACTTTAGTTTTCGAATATTTTTCTTTTAGAAAAGATCCATTGAAGGAGGAAAGCAGGGTGGTTCAGTAAAAAAAGTAAAAAAGGACAAGGGTGGTAGCGCAACTGGAAAGAGTGCAAAACCTGAAGCCAGTACTGTACCTGCAGCTCCTCGAGTTAAGCCTGAACTCCCCTTACCCTTAATGTATTCTCTCTATCCCATAAGATATTATGTTCATTTTCTTTTCATTAGAAATTGTATAGCTAATGTGAATGGCACAATTCTAAAATAATTGATGTTATTAAAGCTGGAGCAAATGAATCATTTGATTGGCATATGTTATCTAAAAGGGATTTTTTTTTAGTATTTTATACTGTCATTTTTGTTTAAACATATAGCCAAATAAAAAAAATCAGCATTCACATATTATCAAAACCAAATTTAATAAGGCTACCTTCCTGTTATGGTTGGAATTAAAATTATTCTTATAATTTGAGTCCTTTTGCTTACAGAGTTTATCAGAATTCTGAGGCTGGGTGGGCTCTATTGCTTGCAATGTTTTGCATGATATCTGCAATTAGTTGAGTGGAACCTAAAATGGACTGAATTCTAAATGGTTTTTTTGTGATAAAAAAAATTTCCTGGGTCCCGTCCGTGCATTTTTTGATTTTGTTGTAGATGTTCTAGCATTGTGTTGCTTTATGTAGCTGTAGGTTTAATGCTTGTTTTAGATCAGACAGGAAGAAAGTTCAACCTGAAATAATGATGTTGAGGTCTGGGCATGACTGTTTTTTGTATTTTTGGGGGTTTTAAAATGAAGAAAATATACTAGAAAGGAGGTGGGGGTGACATCAAATAGTAGGAGTATAAGAAACCCTGCAAAAAGGAAACTCTAAATATACACCATAAACATGGAGAAGTTAAGAATGCAGCTAGGTTTCCAAGTTTCTCTGTGAATGCAAGCCTTCCCACTACTTTTTGATCCTTTATTTCTGTGGAAATTTGGTGGAAAGGAATAGAGAATGGAGATCAGGTAGAAATTTCCCATTTAGTTTGCTTGACACAATAGAAAGAGCAAGAGAATTTTGTCACACATATTCTCATATGGAAAACTTTTTCTCATTTTTCTTTTTTAGTGTGAGCTCTAAACTCTTTAGTTCTATCCTTAATTTCTCCTTGTTCCTTAAAAAAGAATAAAAGTGTATACATTTCTTATTCTTTTCTATTTTTTTCTCTTCATCCAAACTAAATAGAGATACATTTCTTTTTTGTATTCATCCAAAGAATTCATTCTTTTCTCTATATTTCTATTCATAAACGACAAGATGTAGGAGGGTAAGCCTCTACTTTAAACGGGAGTTCCAAGTCTAAGACTTGGTTGATTTGGGACTCCTCTATGGTGCATCTAATCCTGTTTAAACGGAAAGAGTGGTCATGTACTATGTGCAGATGATCCTACACTTTAAAAGTAGGTTTGGATATACTTTGAATTGGAATTCTGTGTTTGGCACCTGCCAATGAGACCACTCCTGTGTCATTTTTAAACTTCTGTTACTGATTATTTTTAGCCTAAGTTGGCTAATTGGATGGGTTGGTAGTACATAACTATTTACTTGTCTTTCTATTTGTGGATAAAGTGTTTAGATCCGACATTTCTCATAATTTGAAGGGTAAAAGGGCTATTTTTATTTGTTTCTATCGAAATCCTATAATTATAGTTGAGTTCTTGAAGTAGTTAGTTATTCAACATATTTATTGGACGAAAAGTACGTAATTTTCTAAATTCTCCACTTCTGTATATTTTGTTATCATATGATGCTACCTACGTAATGTAAAGTATTAATATTACTAATTGATGTAAATATTTCAATCACCAAAATATTGAACTTTTTGTAACTTCATTTAACTGATTCTTGTAATGCTGAATTTGCAGCCCAACTGAGGTGGAACAGTCCATCCTTGAAGATTTAAGGAACCGTGTACAGCTCAGCAGTGTTGCATTGCCGTCAGTTAGCTTTTACACATTTATAAATACACATAACGGGTATTGTCCGACACATTTACTATTGTTATCTATATATTGTTTGGATTTCTGTTGTTGAATTCATTTTTGCATACCATCTCAGTTTAAGCTGTTCATCGATATCCCATGATGGGTCATTAATTGCTGGAGGATTTTCTGACTCATCACTCAAGGTTTTTTTCTTCCCTATATTTCTTCTTCCATTCACCTCTTAATAGAAAACCCTCTTTCTATGGAGTTCTAGATTGATTGAAGTAATTTCTGATTTGTATACCCAGGTTTGGGATATGGCAAAGCTTGGACAACCAGCTGCTAATTGTAAGTTTGTATCTGTAAATTTCTTTTGTTTAGACATACTGTTACTGTTGCATCATTGCGTGAGAAATGTGAATATAGTCAATCAGGTACAATGGTTCAGAGAAAATGTAGTTTAAGAATACACTGATGATATCAACCTGTAATTAATTTAAGCAAGGCATTCAGTGGTATAGCAGTTATACTTTTCACTGCCTCATGTATAAAGAGAAGAGAGGTTCTTAGCAGTACCACTCTTTCTAGTCATCTAGTGATGGAATTATTGTCTTGGACTTTGTTAGTCTAGGAGCATTTAATTCACATAGAAAAATAAAGTTTTGGTGGTTTAAGAATGTGATCCGCATAGGCACCAGTGCACTTCGGGCTCTAATAGTAAATTGAGATTTGAGTTGAATGAACGTGGCAAACTTGGGTGGACGAAATCTCATGCAATTTACGAGCATTTTGACCATGACCAAATGGTTTTGCTTGCTGTAAAAGTCTAGTTATCAATTTTGCTATCATTAGCTCTTTTGCAGGGTGAGAATGAAACACCACCAAATGATCAAATGTTTGGGCTAGGGGTTGGGAAAAGACAGTATACACTATTTCAAGGTCATTCAGGACCTGTTTATGCAGCCTCTTTTAGTCCCGTTGGAGATTTTATTCTTTCATCCTCAGCAGACTCAACAAGTAGACTATCTCATTTTTGTGTCGTATCTATTTTTTTTTCTTTAATATTAGTTTCAATTCTGAACCTTATGTATCTTAAATCTTTATGCAGTTCGGTTATGGAGCACCAAACTTAATGCCAATCTTGTTTGTTATAAGGGTCACAATTACCCTGTCTGGGATGTTCAGGTAAAACAATTTATTGCAAGCTTTTATTTTCTGATAGTGAATGTACCAGTTGCATGAATAAAAGTTTAAAATTTAAGCATTAAAATATGATGTCTACTTCTTTAATTGCTTAAACAAATATAGCATATGCAAGTTAGATATGCTCCAAATGTCTGTTAATGTGATCCACTTTATTTAATAAATAAATTTAACAAGACAGGATTGAAGCAAAGAGGTGGCCTAACAAATGACATCGATGTAGCAAAGCCTCCCCTATCATTTGAGCATAATATTTGTGAGGGACATACAATCCCACCCTGTTTATTTTCTTGCCTGTTTAATGTGGTATAGTATGTAAATGATACAAACTAGTTCTTCCATTTTTGCCTCTGTAAATTACTTCACAGTTTTTACTGGTAAGATGTCATGGAACTTTTGTTTGTTACGAATAGAAAGTTGTGTATATGACGGGCATGCATCTATGGGATTTGTTGAAGAGTCAATGCTGTGCTTTGTACCCTCAAATTAATAGTTGCAGCTTGTAGAATTCTGCTTTTTAGTGCAAATATACTTTATTCCTTTTTTCTTGCCTTCGGACGTCATTCTTGGCTGCATGTACATTCTGGAAGGCTGGGTTATTTATTTCTTTTTGTGGATGCAGTTTAGTCCTGTAGGGCATTATTTTGCCAGCTCTTCACACGACAGAACTGCTAGGATTTGGTCAATGGACAGGATACAGCCGTTAAGAATAATGGCAGGGCACTTGTCTGATGTTGATGTAAGTTATTGCATTCAAGATTCTTTGTTGCTTCTGTTTTTTTTAGATTTTGTTCTTTTTTTAGATCCATATTTGCCTCTAGCTTATTTTGTTTTATATTTACATATTAATTGCTTCGGATTCATACCCGTGATTTAATTAGGTGTACATCTTTAAGTTTATGATCAAGCAGGGCTTTGTGAAGTCTGTTTTGAATAGGGGAAATTATCTTTTGTTTCTCTTGTTAACTCATAATAGTGTAATTGAATTCCTAATTGGTTATATACGTTCAAAGTATTTGTCTCAGAAAACTATATTTTGCCACCTAATCTTAGAAGGTAAAAATTGAGTTATTCTTACCATTATGTATTAAGCCAATATCCTTACGTATTTTGTGTTCTTTTTTAGTGTGTACAATGGCATGCCAACTGCAACTACATCGCAACTGGTTCCAGTGACAAAACAGTTCGACTATGGGATGTGCAGAGTGGTGAGTGTGTCCGGGTTTTTGTTGGTCACAGGGGTATGATTTTGTCTTTGGCAATGTCTCCTGATGGTCGCTATATGGCATCTGGGGATGAAGATGGCACGATCATGATGTGGGACCTCTCTAGTGGCCGCTGTCTCACACCTTTGATTGGGCACACGTCTTGTGTCTGGTCCCTTGCATTCAGGTGATCCCTTATTGCTATATTTTATCTCAATTAGGAAGTGGATTAAAGGTTTTTGAGGTTGCTATCTATTTGGTAACAATACTTACGGTCCACTCATAATGGTTGGATGTATCAGTTCTGAAGGTTCTATTCTAGCATCTGGATCTGCTGATAGCACTGTAAAATTGTGGGATGTAAATACGAGCACCAAGGTTTCAAGGGCTGAAGAAAAGTAAGTTCGTCTATTGTGACAATTGTTTTTGAATCTTTTGTCATAGGAAGTTTTTTATTTCTAACTAATCCAAGTTCTTGGGAAAATTTATAAAATGTGTCTGGTTAGTATTCACCTTCTACAGGAATAAATAATATATTTACCACGAAGTCTCATTGAGAGTTGTACTAACACTCAATTACCACGTCAAACTTTTTAAAATCTGGATTTCATTTTAATCGGGATAAAAATCCGTTAAATTGGAAAACTATGAAAACCGACTTTTTAAGATATATAACTGGTTTGGCTCTTGAAGCGTTTTTTTTTTTTTTTTTTGTGGCTGGGTATTCTAACAGATATATTTATGGCATTTTCAGTAATGTTATTTTTTTTTATAAATTTATTTTTGTTAATACTATGAATGTTGTATTAAAACTGTTTTGACTCTGATTGATCCCCGTTGAATTTTTGAACATGAACTCCATATCTTCCGTTACGTTGGTAGAAGTGGGAATGCTAACAGACTTAGGTCGCTGAAAACTCTGGCAACCAAATCAACCCCAGTTTACTCATTGCGGGTAAGATGACTTCATGAATAATGTTGTTATAATTTTGTAGGATTCAATCATGTATGTATGTAAGTTTTTGACGCTTGCATTGTGTTGTTTGAAACAGTTTTCTCGAAGGAATCTTCTGTTTGCGGCTGGGGCTCTATCAAAAAGTGGTTAATATATTTGAGTACGTCTACTAATAGATAGATCAGATCAAAGTGGTAGTAGCTGAATTTATCGCCTAAAAAGCAACGCGCATCGTGGTTTTGTACTCCCTCGTGTCCTTTATGTACGGAATCTTCACAAGGGCTGAGAAGTTCCGTTAAATTTTAATGATACTAAATTTGTCAGTTATTTGTATATTTTTTATAGTTAATCATAAATTTATTGACACATTATTCTCTTTTCATTTCATTGATGTATTTCCACTTCACTTATTACTATTAATCTTTCCATATTTTCACGAGAACGTAAGGAATTGATCTAATATATTTATTGTTTTTCGATAACATAAGTTTTATGATTAAAAGGATTTTATAAGAAAATCCTTTGATTATTATTTCCTATGCTGGCCTTTTTATATATTACTGTTAATTTTGTCATCAATATTTTTACCTCTTCATGAATCAAGGTACAATGTATATATCAGTGAGAAATGATAGACTTTTTTTTGGCGGACGCACGAAGAGTGGTAGTTGGAGGAGCCTTGACGCGTCAAAATTTAATTGCAAGAAAGATAATCAAATGACCCTGATTCTCGGCAGCTCTCCCAAATTTATTGAAATTTGCATATATTTATTTATTTGTTTATATATGTATATACGCGCGAATGTATATACATATGTGTATATATCTATGTCCGAAGAGCCAGAAAGTAGTTGTGATCTTTATATTTCGAAATAACAAATCTCTGATTATCGGTTAAGGGATATATTGGCGAAAAAATAAATTGATATATTAGTGGATATATTACTTTATTAATAAAACGAAGACGCTGTCATTGAATTTATTCTAAAAATATCTCAACCGAGGGAGAAAGTTCTGTCAAATCACGTACCGTCGAGAGGACATTTATGGTTAAATTATGCATGAAATATTTGAAGCCAATTTTAAGGTCCAAATGTGTATAGATTAAGTGATAAGTGATGGAACTTTTTTAGTTTAAATAGTGATTTCATGTGGTGTTGAAGTTATCCACAGGTGTGTGTATATGTACACACACACAGACAATTGAAATATTGGTTCGTAAAAGAGAATAATCTTTTTTACTAGATTCAACCTGTATTAATTATAACGTAAAGTGTCAAATTTTTACCAATAAAAAACTTTAGTTTCAGAATCTGACAGGAAAAAGGCATACATGAATAGCATGAGCTTGAAGTAAGATGATCGATAAGGTCTGTGCAGGCAGGCATTTAATATTACAAGTCTTTCTGTATTGTTAAGTTTCTTCCTGAAACCTAAAAGTGAGGCTAATAAGATTGGTAGTTTAATATTGACCATAACTTGAAACTAGTTGTTCCAAAAATATCTCCGTCTCATGGTACAGTGAGTGACATTTGAATGGAACACCAATTACAACCACAAACCATGCTTCTAAGTAAACGCCTAGGAAGAAAGATTCTTTTCTTATCAACTAAAGTATTTTGTATCACCAAAGAAACTTTTCATTTATTTCCAAACCACAACTAGTTTTGTTAATTCACATAATAATAAACAGATAACAGATTTTTGTTGAGCACAGGTACTTTGTTTCGCCTTTTGTCAGCTACCCCACTGCAATCCAAGGCTGCCTTTTGCTTTCACACACAAATTTAAAATCACAATATTCTCAATCCATATTTAGTAATTAGGATGAATCCACCTCTTCATTATACCACACCCAAAGCTAACTACATGTCAATCAAACTCCAAAACAAAACACTGTGTATATGACTTATAAAAACTCACTCACACTATGATTAACTTCTGCTAGCTTAGGACAACAATAAAGATGACGAGTGCAGACAAGTCAAGAATACAATTTTTTTCCTAATTACTGCTTTTGATGAAAACTTGATAGATTTTACCGTCATACTCACAAGCTCATTACTTTTGATACTGAGCTCCAAAATGTCCTTTGAAAATGGTTGATCATGAAAAACTATCAAATACAAACACATTTTGGAGTATCATATGGTGTCAGGATGTGTTTGTATTTGATCCTTGTTTTTTACAAGTTTAGCTGATATGTTTATTAATATAAGGTAAAATGACATAAATCACTTTGTAACCTCTCAAGGCTTGTATAATAGCTCTTCTAAAAGTCTCTTAAATTGTTGGAAAAGTTCCACTAAAGAATGTTAACGTGGAAGGATATAATGTTAAATGAAGATGCAAGCTTAACCACAAAGACTTTTTGTTAACTGGAAAAAGATTTAGAATACAACAAAACTTTAAAGCCTGAATCATTAGCCTAAACATTTGTATAAACAATTAGACAATTGAATTTAAGACTTTAGCCTTATCAATCACTGTTTGAATGTCTAATCAGAAGCTGAACACTGTAATAGCATAAATAAGTGGACAGATTATTGAAACAACCACTTTGAGCTATCATGATTCGGAGTTGATAAGAAAAAATAACAAATTTGAAGTGAAACCCTTTGGAAAATCCAAACATAAAAATATGTAGTTATAGTTCTGAATTGAAAATGAAATCCAATTAACTAAAACTTAGGGCCACTTGGTTTCTACTTTCACTTCCAATAAAAAAATGCCATTTTAGTTTCTATTTACACAAAATTGTATAAAAAAAAAAGTAAACATGACTGTCAATTTTGTAATTGAAAAGTTAAAAATTGAAATCCTTCTGAAATCTAACAGACTTTCAATTTTAAAGTGAAATTTACACGCTTCCACATACAAGAATGATTCACTGGTGCAATCTTTAACCTCTTAAAAACAAAATTTCTGTGGCTTATGCAAAATTCAAGCCATGGAATAAAAAACGTTTAAATCAACTTTCATTTTTCTTTCTCGCATATTTCATCACGTTTCCTTTTATTTTTCTTCTTTCCATCAATACACTACAAAAATGGAGTCCACTTATCATTACTCAAATCCAAAGGGTTTTTATATATTAGTCTTGTGGGGTGGTCGTAAATGTTTGGTTATCTGACCTAGGTAGACAACAATTACTTTGTATACTGTAATGACAAGACAAAAAACATCACGAGTAGTAACCAATTACCTACAAAAACAAAAACAAAAACAATAGCAATAGCGTATATGAGTCAAATGTTTTTCAATGAATCAAACCACTGCTATATAAAACAACAAATGCTCACAATATAACTTCATTTCCCTCAAATCTTTACTTCTTCAGAATTACAAAGCAAATTGAAAGACAAAAAAATTGAGTACCAAGAAGTAAAATCGAATCACAGATATTTAGAAGTGGTGATAAATGTAGTGATATATAGAAATTGTGGAGCGTATTTTTCAGATCATATATATAGATATAGAATATAAATATACAATTGAATCTAAAGAAATTTAGGAAAATAAAATAAAATAAAATAGAAATGCAAGCATATCCACGACGTACTCCTTCTAAGACAGCCACCAATTCCATGTTCTCTTTTCACAAATGAATATATATTGTCTCCATCAAAGGAAAACCAAAATAAATGTGAAAAGGATAGGTGCTTCATGTTACAACTCCATAAAAGATAAATTCTCAAACTATTAAATAAATATACAAAATTACAATTTAAAACCTGCAAAACCTTACTAAACATTATAAATTCTAAATAATAATAATAATAATTATTATACCAGTGCTTACAAACTAACATAAATATAAACCAGATCACCGAAACAGTTTTTCTTCATATAAATAAAATTACTTTTTCTTTTTTTCTTCGAAAACCTTAACATGGAGGAAATAAATGGATGAGTAATCTCCAACTTCCAATAAAAGGGAAAATTTGTTAACATCCAGAATAGTAGAATTAGAAACCACTATGTAGAGGTGGTAGTTGGAGACTATACCAAGAGTAGTTATAATATCATTTGATTTTATGTATAGAAATGAATTTCCATTAATTAGACACGACAGGAGTAAGGTGTTGATTAGCCTATGTCTGAGATTGAACATTAACCTCTTCAATTCTCCATCATTCACGATATATCATACAACTACCAGCTTTAGCTTGAACAACCTATTTCAAATAATTAACAGACAACATAATCATGGTTCTTTTCCAACATTTTACAAAGAAGTAATAATGGTGAAAGCCTAAGTTTAAATCCGCATCAAACTCAGAAAAATCAGGGTGCAGCTTGTTCAAACACACTGCAAAGTTCAAAAGTAAAAAGAACTTAACAAGAAAATCTCCGAAATATTGAAGACATATATAGGAAGGGGAGAATCAAAGTGTTATAGTTAGTAGGCAAAAGGAATCAAAACAGTGTTGACATTCGGAAACTCTCAAAAACAACTTTGTCGTAGCTGAGTACAAACAACGTACACTACAGTTAAGGTGATAGGGTTTAACAGATAAAGCAACCAAAACCGGTTAACACACACACATGAAAAAAAGTCCACGAAACTAGAATCTAGCTAATAACCTGAGGTGGGCACAAAAACTAGTGAACATGAATCAGTACTCTTAATTAATAAACCTCGTTCGCATGTGGAAGAATTATAAAATATAGGGAATGATGAACATGAAATCAGGAAGACAATGTTAGAAAAAGAAAAAAAATCTGTGAGGACCATTCTAAATGACGTGAATGGTCCATGGTCCCATGCTATGCTATACTTATTAAAAAAATTGCCGCTAATTAACCTGCACTGTTGATGAGGGACTTGGTTCTGCCACGCTATCAAAAGTCACGCTTTCTGTTTCATTACAGATAATATAAAATTGAACCATGAGTAATATATAACAAAATCATGAAAGTGAAACATTGAAATAGGGGAAAGAAACAAAGAAACAAAGAAACCGAAAAAACGACACTGGTTTTCACTGTTTGATATAATGAATTAATAAATGACGAACCTGTTGTGAGGCATGGATGACGATGTTGTTGTTGTTGAGTTGAGGTGGTGTGTGGGGTTGAGTTGGGGTTTGTTTGGTGGGAATTGGAACAAAGCAGAGCCAGATTGGAAGTAATTTCCAGCACTGGAAGTTGACAGAAAGAGAAGTGAGCACGCAAAAGTAACAGTGTATGACTATACCAGGTGCCTCTGTGTGCTCACTCTCTTCTGTCAATTTCTATGTTCCAAGAAACAAAAACAAAGCGGAAAAACAAAATGACTCACCAAATTTGGAAAGCTTCACGAAAAGGAAAAGTGGATTTCAGCAATCAAAAGGGGAAAAAAATCTGAATTCATTCAGATCTGGAAGAATAGAGAGACACCCATTAAAGGAAAAACCAAGGACTGTTATATACGATCCACGCCACCTCCCACACACCATCTTATTCATCCACAATTCAATTACTGGAAGATCCATTAGGGTTTGATTATTCATAACTATCAAGAACATCTCAAAATTATAAAAGGAAAACTAACTAACAGGTGTATTAAATTAAAAGGTAAAAGAATAAAAAGACATGTTTTAACTGATATAAAATACTTGTTAAGAAAAGTAACATGATGGAATGGAGAAAGAAAAAAAAAAAAAAAAAAGAAGAAAGGTGAAAGCACAGACTGTGGGAAAGGTAAGAGAAAGCCCTTACTCATGCAACACGTCCCAATGACACGTATGAGATCCCAACCCACACACACACACCTCAGAGACTCTGAACTTTGAATAGTTACACACACCTGCATCTAACTCTCTTCAAAGATGAAGAGCTAGAAAATGGAACTCATACACCAGCTTTTCTCTGCACACACAGACTCTTAAATAGTTAAATGTCACAAATGACATTGGACTTCATTTCCTTTTTTTTTTTTTTTTCTTTTTTTTTTTTTGCCTTCTAAATCTGTCAATCTTTTCACCCTAACCAAAACATCATAAATCATTATTATTTACCAGACAGCAACCTTAATATTAGTAATAATAAGATTTTTAAGTTTTCTTTGATTCAGAGATGGAAGATTGGAGTGTGACAAAGCCAACATAAGAGATGAATATGAATGAGTATTTTTATTTTTTTAACCATCATAACTGATTATGATTATTATCATCATATATATTTTATAAGAGTAAAGAATTATTAAAAAAAAAATGTTTCTTTTATTATGTGTTGTATGAATCCAGTGTGTGTGATGGGGGAGTGAATGTGACGTTTTAGGAGAAGACAAAGAGAACAGGAAGGACACGATAAAAGTAGAGAGAGAGAGAGGTTTGGATATGATATGATGGAATGATGAGCGTCTGATGAGGAAAGGGGCGTTCCCTGCCGTGTGATCAGAGTGGGTACCAAAGCTGTTATGGTGGTAATGATGGTATTGGAAATTGGGCTGATTGGACTTTGGGCCTGCGACATTTGGGGGAGACAAAAAACCATTAGGATTCACTGCGACCACACGTACTGTAACATTTCCCAAACATCACCTCACTCACCCTATTCCTATTCTCTCTGCTGTTCGCACTCTCACTTTACATCACAATCTTATCTTCTTACCTTAATAATTTCATTATTTACGGCCATCTTCTGAACCGTAATAAATAAAGAGTTGTATTTTATCCTTCTCTCCTCATCACCAAATATAAAATAATTTTGCATCATAACATAAATATTTGTGACGACTAAAACACTAGTTTTAGTTTTTACGAGAGTTTTAAAGTAATTAATGTTTTGAGGAAATAAACTACATTAATATTTGTACTAGTTATATAAAGAATTAAAAGAAGTAGTAGGGTACAAAATAAAATAGCATGATCTTACAAACACCTTTCAGTATTTTAGTAAATAATCCATTGACTGAAATGGCAGTCAAATTATATAATAAAGAGTGGAACAAGTTGACGCTTTTTAATTAAGGAAGATGTTTGGTGGTAGGTTGAAAGCAATGTGATATTATTATTATTATTATTATTATTATTATTATTATAAGAGAGATAATTAGAAATAAATAAAAAAGTAATTAATTTAATTAGAGACAGAGACATGAAAGGTGTATGTACTACGAATCTAGGATACGATGACCCAAAACGGAATGGTTGGCCTTTGGAGTAAAATTGAGGCGCCATCCATTTTATATATTTATTAATATTATTAATTGAATGAATAAAAAAAGAATAGAAATGATAATAATGATGATGTTAGCCGTAGAGTGTAGCAGGGAGAGGCAGGGAGCAGGGACCGTTCCTTGGTACTTTGTACCGTTTTTCTTTAGTCGTTATCTTTATGTTTTTTAATCCAAATCCTGAATATGCATTCATTCCATCATTTTCTTTATTCTAATCTTTATCAATCTCCCAATTCATTACTAATTTATGAATCTCGCAGCTACCCTCCCCTTTTCAAACAACCACCCACAAATATACATACTAAATTAACTTCAATCATACAAATTCTAATACATATACTCTGACACATCTCATAAATGATATGTTCGATGTTTAATATCTATCGGACACTAACATTCATTCAATACTTTTAGAATATTGTGTCCAATTTAAAAGATATTTCTTTTATTTTTACATAATTTTAATTATTAAAACAAGAAACAAATTTTATATTATCATTACTTTTGACATTTTGGATATTAGATAGATAAATAGATTAAATTCATTTTTGTGTTAGTTGAAAATATGTTATTTAGCAGTTTCAAATATACATGTATATACATATCGTATTCCGTGTCCTATCTTTTTTTCAATTTAATTGTATTTTTGTGTTCGTATCCGTGTTGTATCCATACCCGTTTCCGTATTCAGGCAACATGTCTTCTAATTACACAATAAGGATCGAGAAATTAATGTTTGAATTTACGTCCTCTCTTTTAGTATTTCTGGACTCTATTAGAAGAAGGTCTTATTGAGTTATTAGAGCTTCTCGTCAGAAATAAAAAATTATTTAAAAAAGTAAAAAAAAATATTTAATCAAGTACATACTACAAACTTGAATAATATTATTTTTATTTGAGTTTAAGATATTAAGATATTAAGTTCTTTCATTATATTAGGAGTTTTAATTGTAAAAGAGTTGTCTTTGTTAAGAGTTTTGTTTGTTACAAAAACACTCTACCAATATTATTTTTCCCAATCTTGATTTCTAAGAACCCAAATCACGAATTCTTAGAATCATGACCATGTAAACATGACACATGTATTGAACTATAAAACTCAATACAATTTGTTGTTGAAATCAACATAATTTAGACTTTCAAAGTTCAATACAATTCAACAAGTTACCTTCTTTTCAATTTTTCTATCAATTGTACGAGCATCAACGTGAAACCCTGCTTGGTGGATCCGATTTTGCAACTAAAAAACTGTAACACTAAATTTAGACTACAACTTAAAGTATAATAACTAGACAAAATATTGAATCAAGTTAAAAGGAAACTAAAGAATTCTAAACTAATTATCATTGGTCGCTAAGGATCAAAGAGCCAAAGAAGACCCATACATGTGCAATTGAGTTTCCATGTTTTTGACAAAGGTAAAATGTACAAAATTTAGGACTACTTCTACCTAGGTCAATTGTACTGGTTTCAATGTGTATCAACACTAATACCAATAAGGTTAAACTCCAATAGAACAACATAGTCATCCCTAAACCTAATTAGAGAACACCCCTCTACCTCATACCAACACGTTGTGAACAAGGCCCCTACACCAACGAACATTGTTCCTTATGACAGCAAAATTTTCATTGACGACAGAACATACACACACACATAAGTAAAGGTGTCGTGTGTATAAAAGGATATACTTTTTAAGCTATAGTATGATGAAAACATACATAAATTGTGATAGAAAATTTAGCACGTAACCAAGTTGTGTTATAAAAATCTAAATTTGATTTTATATAACTTGTGACAATCAATCCCAAACTTATCGTTCACTTTATCATATCTTTCTTGATTATGACATTAATATCCTTCCTCAAATTCAATATAAATATATGCTGTAAGCCAAAATTTAGAAAAGTTGAGACATAAAGCAACATATGCTGCTTTGCACAAAGCTAACAATAGATTTGTTTGGTGGGATATACTAAATATATGAGTACAACACACAACAAAACACATTTTTAAAGTAGATTTGATCAAAATCAGAAAAACTGTTTAGAATCTTAAAAGGAAACAAGTATGGAATAGAAATTGATTTATGTGATGTTACCAAAGCTCTTGTACAATATGGTTACTTGAAACATAACTGACAAGTTGAAAACAAGAGTTGCATGAGTGCAATGAATATGAGCAGGTGCAGTCTTCAAATATGGAAGAAGAAGTAAATTTAGAGAAAGAAAAGATGAGATGTGTGGGACACTATTAATTGATGGCAAAAGAGTGCAAACATAATTGCCATCCATTAACATCCGTACACAAGGAGGAATGAAAGGGAACCCCATGTGCATTTCCTCTCATATTTATTACCCTTTTCTCTCTGTCCAAACTTTTATATTCTAAATTAATCTCATTATTTTGACCATTATTCATAAAATCTTAATATGAACACATTGATTCTGCAATATTAAAAATAAGATATTTATAGTATATAAATGACCTCAAACATTTATAAATTATTTCATTAGGATTAAATTAGATTTTAAAGTATGCTAAGATGATATTAAAGTCATTCAAAATCTCTATTCTAAAGATATTTGTCATCTGTTGGATTTATTATGTTATTTTGTATGGAAGAATTATTGTTTGTTGAACATATATCATGTCACCATTATGTCTAATCATACATTCAATGTATATGCTTTAGTGTGAAAGAAGTGTATGTTGAAAATTTTACATCAACCGAAAAAAAAAATATGTTTACAAAATATAAAGTAAGTACAAATCTCAACTTATAACTAATTTTACAAGGCTCAATCACTTTTAAGATAATAAATTTCTTAATTTGATACCTAATTACTTAATTTGAATTTATTATGTTATTATAAATTGTGTATATGTTGAGATTATTAATTTTTATAATAACTACTAATATTTAAATAACTTTTAATGGATTCACGATATATAAAAATTAAAATTTAAAAGTTTTATCGTACCACCGGTCATAACTTTTACTGAATAAAATATAAGTTTGTTTATTGTTGATGTATAATAATATAATTATAATATTTTGAATATGATTTAAAAGATTTTATAAATTTAAGTTATAGCTTAATAGATATGTATTGTTAATGTAAATTGTTCCGTATTATCAACTAATTGAAAATTAATTTTACTGTGAGTTTTAAAAAAATTATTATAGAAGTCATTAAACTATCCCAAATAACAATTTATGATCAAATGAAAATAAAGAAAAAAAAAACCTTTATACTATCAATGCATATAATATTTCTTATTTAATTTATTTGATTTTAACTATGTATTAATTATGATGATCAAAGTGTCTAAAAATATTCAAACAGTAATGGTATGAGAAGTATTGAATAAAAAAACTAAAAAAATATTCATATAGAATTACAGACTTTAACTACTCTAATATATATATAACAATTAAGATGATGTTAACTAAAAATGTTAAATAATTTTTTTCAGTTATTGAGAAGAAAAAAAATGTTATGATTTGTTCCTTAATTGAAAAAAAATGGCATAAATAGATAAGTGATAATTTAATCAGGCATTACTCTTAAATACCCACGTTCACCAGAATTCATATCCTTTTTTTTTAATTAAGGGACACCTTAATAAATGATGTCATACTATAATGATTTGTGAATTATTGAGTCATAAAAATCTTCTGTGGAAAAATATTTCATTAATGAGAATGAAGAGTAGACAGATTATATACATCATCTAACATAATAATGCTATATGTAATGATTCTCTTAATCCTATTTTAAGTCAAGATTTTTCATTAGATTGGAAAAAATAGTTCAGTCAAATTTATAGTATTATTATTAGGGATGACAACGGGACGGGGCGAGGACGGATTTCGCTTTCCCATACTCATCTCTGCATAAAAAATTCATCCCCATCCCCATACCCAAATTCAACGGGTATCAAACTTTTTTCTCATCCTCATCCCCATTGGGTAACGGGTATTATCTCGTACCCATACCCGTACCCGTGTTCTAACTACTTCAATATTAATTCTTATAAAAGAAAAAAAATTACAGTAAAGAAAACATAATATTATGAAATATTCAATATTAGGAGGATTTTCTTCGATGCCAAATATCTTAAAATAAATTATAATTGTTTACATTTTATATTAGAATACCAAATAAAATTTCACGTGAACTAAAACATTTATTAAATTTGCAAACTACAACATTGACGAACTTAGTTGATAAAATTAAAAAATATTTCAAAAAAATATAAAAGGAAAACAAATATTCAAATTAAAATATATTTTAAATGTTTGTTTACTTCAATTTTTTAAATTCTAATGAATCTCTTTTTTAT
>Ga0214545_1000065_pt1 | contig 107396 bp, 52 predicted proteins | sample CNSS4metaG_FD_160064 | JGI IMG/M metagenome (GOLD analysis project Ga0214545, IMG submission 160064) | Root nodule microbial communities from cowpea collected in UCLA plant growth center, Los Angeles, California, USA - CNSS4 | ecosystem: Host-associated > Plants > Roots > Nodule | place: USA... | reverse complement strand
TATATATATATATATATATATATATATATATATATATATATAGAGAGAGAGGTTAGTATGTCAATTTATTTAATTATCTTATATTTAGTTAGATTGAATTAAATATTATTTAAACCCATTCTTATAATGTATGTGAATATTAGTTATTTTTTGTGTGTACGTTGATTATATAATATAGTTTATACATTATTATATTTGATGAATAATATTATTTAATACCCATGTAAATGTAAATGTATTATGTTTACTAATTGATAGAATACGAGTTATGCTGTATTTGAAAAATATAATAAATATACTTCTTTTTTGTATAAATACATTATAACATTGAATACTTTCATATTATCGTTTTAAAAATAGTACAATTCATATACTTTCTATCATTCCTGTTGTTATGAAAAATAATTTTATCAATTACCTTTTTTAAATCTCGGATTTCATTAAATATTACATAAGATATTTGGGTAGGTAGTGAACGAATTTTATGTGATAGAATGAGCAAAGAATAACAATTATCCATCTTCGTCTGGTTGTTTATAGTTGAGTTCGTATTTATTACCTTGTTCCTATGAATATATAATTTCTTTTTTCTTCATCAATTTTTATTAAATATATTTTTAACTCTTACACATTAACAAAATTTAGTTTGTAATAAAAATGTTATACTGTTTTATTAAAATGTTTAATTTTTTTTTGTGTCGAAAAAGAAAGTAAATGTTTACAAAGATAAAATAAATTATTTCCAATTTTTTGTTGAATTAAAATTGGTAATTCATAGCACTATATATATAAGGTAGGTTAACATGATAAGGTGATCCGTGGTTAGAAAGAAAGAAAGAAAAAACACACGTTGCCTTAGACAAAATCTGAATGAAACAAACATTGACATAAAATACTTTTCTTTTGATTTTTTTATTGTTATTCATTCTCTTCAAATAACAAATATCAAATTAATATTTTAAGTAACATTAAAATTAGAAATCTTTAAAATGACATTTGCATTTAATATATATATATATATATATATATATATATATATATATATTATAAACTCACTTTATTTTTAAATAAAGATGAAAAGGAAATAAAAGAACAAATTGAGAACACTTCTTAAATTTTCAACGTGTTACTTATTATTTTAGGTAAAAGTGTCTTATTGTCCACAAACAATATCACAAGTACATCTACGTAGATTCTCAGGAAGATCAAAACACATGCAATTCGAAGGCATGACACTTGTTCCTAGTCTTGTAAGAAATTCATCAAAGCAACTTTTTACTCCCAGTGAACATTGTCCTTCAAAATTCATCGATACCGGACAAAACTTCAATTGACCTATTCATCACAACATCAAAAAACAAATTTTCATCATTTATACTATGTGAATAATTACAAGAGTATGAAAATTTTTGAAAAAATCAAAATAAAAGAAGCTAGAAATCAAGTAATAACAAATAATTTTACCATAAGTTTGGCTAAAGAGGACAAACAAAGCCAATACAACAAGGACACTGCTTTGCAACTTGGTCATGATGTTAACTTCTACAGAATTTGTTTTTACTTTTACCTTTTGAAGTGATTCAACAATGTTGTGTCAAAATAATATTTATATACATGTATAATGTAACATCCATTATTTTGTTAATTAATTATTATATTTTTTTCTTTATTTAATATATTTCTTTTAGAAACAAAATAGATACGAAAAGTAAATAAAATATTATCAGTTATGGATGTTTAAAATTATTTAAATTTAAACATGAAACTCCCATGATTTGATTTCTTATTATATAAATTAACATATGCGTTACAATACACAATTATTTAAAACTTTTTCAAACTTTTGCTTTCCACGTAATTTATTTACGAATCATTATAATCGTCACCAACAATGAAAATAAGGATAAGTTTAAAATCAAATATGATAAATTTTTAAATATAATTATTTACAAAAGAAAATCATCTTTCATAATAATATTTTCAATCAGCATAACTATTTAATGGATTAATTCATTCATTCAAAATTTGAAGTATAATTTTATAAAATCTTCAAGATAATCCTCTCCTCTTAATTTGTGAGATCTTCCACAACATAACACGTGCTCTTATTACATATAAATTATAAACTCTATTTAATAATAAAATATAATTATTTATAAAAAGAATCATCTTACATAATAATATTTTCAATCAGCACAACTATTTAATGAATGATTAATTCATTCAAAATTTTAAGTATAATTTTATAAAATCTTCCACATAATCCTCTCCTCTTAAGTTTGAGAGATATTCCACAACATAACAGATGCTCTTATTACATATAAATTATAATAACTCTATTTAATAATAAAATTTTCATACCTAAAATATCACTTCTAAAATTTTATTCACAATATATATTAACCACAACAGTTTAGTATTCATTAACTACAATTTAATATAGGTTAACGACAATAATTTAACATATATTAACAAACAAATTAATATATTAACAATAAGAATTTAATGTATTTTAAGCACAACCATTTAATGTATTTCAAGCACAACAACAATTTATATGAGCAAGATCAATATTTCACACCAATAGCACCAATAAATTCACATTAACATCACCAAAAATAAAAATAAAATCAAAAAATTATTCAAATAAAAAATATTTTTCTTGCAAGAAAACTTTATTTGCTTAAAAAAACTCAAATTAAAATCAACAAAATTAATTCCTTTATTTAAAATTAAAAAAGAAATTACTGTAAAAAAAATTATTCTGCTAATAATAACTAAAATAGATAATAATCAAATTTGTTTCATGTTTTACAAATATTTCCTCTCCAGATGATTTTCTTCTAAAACTACACCACTATATTATTTCTTTTCATTTTTTACCCTTTTTTTTATATATTTCAAACCATATAATAATCTAACTCAATATATCACACAAATTCATACCTAATAAAAATAAAATATTAATAAATTGAACCATATATAATTTAACGTATCAAAATCATAATATTTATTCTTTCCCTTCAAAGAATTTACACCATGAGTTCAAATCGATCATATGAAAAATCTTAAGAATATCATTACTAACCAACTATCAACCTCCATAATGATATTTTATATTTTTTTATTTGTAAAAATTGTATTTTCTCTCTTAATTGATCTATTATCGTTATAATTTATATTTTTCTTTAGATACCACAAAACCTCAATACAAAACTTGTTCATACATTAACTAAATATTTTCTTATATTCCATATGAATATCATTGTCAAAGTATATTTTCTTGTTAAAAAATAACAATATTTTCCTTTCTACAATTCCAACCATGGTCACAATATAATCAAAATAAATCAATCTTCCTTCGTATTGATATCAATCTTAAAATACTTATATCACATGCTCTCAAAATACTTTTATTTTTTCAAGAATTCTCAAATATTTCTCTCTAATTCAAAGATTAATATGAAATAATTAAAAATAACAATAACTTAGAAACTGATAAACTTAATAAATTTCATAAATAAATAAAAAATCTCTTATCTTATTTCTTGGATTTGAACTCCAATTTTTTAAACTTGATCAATGCATACTCCTTACTTTATTTTTCTTTCACCTCTTATATCCTCTCATTTTTACAGACTTTTACAGAACATAATTTTAATATGTCCCTAATGCGTGTTCAATTATGTTTTAACAAGGAAACTACAATTTTATTATTTGTTTTAATTATTATTGATGTGTAGTTATACTAATTTAATTCTTTTATTGTCACTGTTACATAAAACTATATTTATTTTCTGAAAATATTTATATTTTATAAATTATTATTTTTAATATCTATATATATATATATTATTTCAATTTTTAACTAAAAATAAATTATATAAAACTAAATAAACAAATAATAATAATTTATATATACTTATATAAAATTAAATTAATACTTTAAAAAATATAACTTCATACCATATAATATAAAACTCTTGAGGTGTGTCTCGAGGAGCTTAACTTATTCATCGACAACAGTTACTTTGAAATATGTTATATATTAATTAAAATTCGACTTAATCATAATTAATAAAATTTTATATTATTTAGAAAATAAGAATATTTACAAGTATTATACATTTGTTACAATAATTTATTTAATATTTATCGATAACAATTAAAAAATAATAAAATAATAATATTTTTCTTATAAAAAATATAATTAAACATATAAAAATTAACAAAAAATAGTATTAAAATCTAAAAAAATAAAAAATTAAAATTAAAATATCAAGATTTAATTGAATTTATAATATTTTTATTTTTATTAATTAAATATTTTAAAAGATATTTTTATTTTTATAAAATCAGTTACATACATTTATATTATTTAATTAATAAAATTAATTATTTCGAGTTTTTCCTTCTATTTAATTTCCTCTACCTCCTCCTCCTTTACCCCTCTCTAACTCAAGGAGACAATCATTAACACACCAATCTCCACATCACCCTTTGATGATAAATTACTAATAGTTTTTTTCCACGAATTCTACAAACTCGTTTTTTATATATAAGAAAACGATACTTTTTTACTTCTCCATTTTCCTTTTTATATTAGGAGTTGTATTGTTACTCTAGAATATATTATAAGAAAACAAATTCTAAATGTTGTAATTTTAAAATTAATCACAATTGGTTTAATTAATGTTGAATGAAAATAGAAAGTAGTATAAGGGAAAACTGGATGTAATACTTTTTTTTTTTCTTACAATGGAAGAAAAGTGAGATCAATTGCACTGATTACTGCTATCTAAGCTAGGTTTCACATTTTTCTCATTTAGTTATACATTAACATAATTAAGATGTCTTTCTTATTGTTATTTATTGTTGCTCATTCTTTTCAAACAACAAACATCAAATTAATTTGTTAAAGAACCTTAAAATGACAAATAAAAAATCAAGATGAAGATGAAAGAGAGGTAACAAATTGAAGATATTTCTTAAAATTCTCAATGTGTTACATAAGATTGGTCAACACTTATTGTATTAAGGAAAATGTCTTAGTATCCACAATTAACTTGACAAGTGCATTGGCGTTGGTTATTAGGAGCATTACTACATGTGCAATTCTGAGGCATGGCACCTGCTCCTAGTCTTGCATGAAATTCTTCAGAGCAACCTTTTCCTGAAGTACCCATTGGACATTGGCCAGGAAAATTCATCGATTTTGGACAAAAATGGATTTCTCCTGTTCATCACAAAATCACAAAGACATCAAAATTTTATTTCAAATTATCAACATTCATACCTTGTGAACCAATGCCAAAGAGCATGAACTCCGATAAAAAAAAAGTGCTAAATCATGATAAGTAATAGCTTTACCATAAATTTGACTGAAGAGGGCAAACAATGCCAACACAATAAGTACACTACTTTGCAACTTGGTCATAGTGTTGGCTTCTACAAAATTTTCTTTGCTTTTACCTTTTGAAGTGATTCAACAATGTTGCATCAAAGAGATATTTATATACATGCATAATGTAACATCCACTATTTTTATTAATTAACTATTATATTTTTTCTTTATTTATTATAGGTTAAAACTCTTATGTGGTCCTCATTTTTGTTCAAAATTTTCAATTGGGTTCTTAGAATTTAAGTCATCATTTTCTAAAATTTGTTACAATTTGATTATTTCCGTTATTACATGACTAATAATGTTAACTCATGTGTTATGTGTCAACTTGTGGATTTTTTTCTTCTTTTTTTTGATTTCATTACGACCAAAATCACTTTAGACAACGACATAAGATTGTGATATAAATTATAAAAACCGTGGTCTAAAAATTAGATCATATTTTTTTAGGTGTGATATAGGTAAGTGTAGTTGTAGGTAATAGACAACAATTTTAGTACGACAATGATTTTAAAATCGTTGCTTAAAATCCTCACAATAGACAACTATTTTTTCAGGTTGATTTTAGACCTCACCATGGTCTAAAGCAACAATTATATAATCATCGACCTTCAAGATATTTATACAACATTTATAAAAATATTGTTTATTATATGCTTTGGCCACATTTATTTAGCCGTGTGGTCTAAACTACAAAATGTTGTAGTGTTTTTTATTTATTTTTAATTGTTTATTGAAAATTTGTTACGTGTCAAATTAAGGTTATGTTACATGGCAGAGGCTGTATGATGGAAAAGTGACAATGCCCCACATGTCATTGTTAATATGTGAGAAATCTCAATTTAGTTTTTGTATTTATTATTTTATCTTAATTTAGTCTCTATCTCTTTTAAACTGAAACAATTTTATCTATCCAAAATTGAAATCAAATCTAACTTTTATATAAATGTTTCAATGATATTTTTATTATAATTGATATTTTTAACCAAATTAAATTTATATTTTATATTGAACTTTACTTAAATTTTGTTTTAAATATTTGTTTATCAATAATTTATTCACATATGTTATAATTGGTTTGAAAATAATATATAAATGTAAAATTTTAAAACAATTTTATAACAATCATGTTATAACTCATGATTAGAACTTGGCCACTTATTATTATTATTATTATTATTATTATTATTATTATTATTATTATTATTAATATTATTATTATTATTATGTTAAAACTATTTTATTAGCATTAAAATTGAACAAATTTAATTATTGATTATGAGATGCAAAAATTAAAATATTATGTTGTTTAAATAACTGATATTGATTTGCTTTATTTCCTAAGTCTTATAGTAACTGTAACTTTTATCTTTTAAATAAATTCTAATTTTTATTTATGTTCCCAATTTGACGTTTTTGTTTTTTTAATTACAAGTAAATAATTTGAAAAAATCAGTTGATTAAATTTGAATAAACAATTACTTAAAAAAATTAATTTAAAAAATGATGAAATTTAAATAAACAGTCACTTAAAAATAAAAAACATATTTTCCACTGATAAGGACAAAATTATAAATAAAATGTGTACATAAAAAACACGATTACAAAAATCAATCATAGATTATTTTATTTATTTTTTATGTCAGGTAAAATAATGTATTTGTTTTAATAAAAGAAGTAACTGTTTCTAATATACTCGTTGTGAAACAACTTGAAAATGCGATAATTATGAAACGGACAATAGCATGTGAAAGGTTACGTGATTTAATTTATTACTTGTTGTTTATTAATTATCATTCATGGTTTAAAATGTGTTGTTTATTAATTATCATTTATGGATTACAATTAATGTGTTGTTTATTAATTATGGTTTACAATGTTTGTTTATTAACTATCATTTATGGTTTACAATATGTTGTTTATTAATTATCATTTGCGGTTTACAATGTGTTGTTTATTGATTATAACAGCTTATTTATTTACTACCATTTATTTCAACTTTGTGTTCCATCAAGCTGCCGTTTTAGTTGTTTTTTTATTTATTTATTATTATTAAAATTGATTGCTGTTCGTAACTTAAAGTATTGTATTTTTTTTCCTTCTTATCTCAGCTTCAGATTACTCTGTTCAAATAAAAATAATGCATTTAATAAAAAAAGTGAAAACATTTTAAAAATTTATTGGCATGCTATTGTTTCTCTTAGTTATATGAAAACTTTAAATTGCAATTATTATATGATGAAAGTTTAACTCCTCTATAATTGAAATAGTTTAAAGTCTAATAACATACTTTTTAAATTAACTTTAATAATAATAATAATAATTTTTTCATTCGAGCCAAAGAAAATATTTATTTATCATTTATATTTTTTAATACAATTTTAGTTAAGTAATTATTCCATATTTTCCAGTTTTTTTTATCTTATTTCAGTAGACATTGATGTGTTATTATATTTTCTTTATTTATTATCGTGGTTTTTTCTTTCCATGCTAACTAAATTAAAAATGTAACTAAACAAATATTGCCTTAAAATTTAAAAATTAATAAATAAAAATAAACAACATTTTACTGAAAAGGCGATAATTAAAATCGGGACGTGGAAATATGTATTAAAAATAAGAATAAATATAATTTTGTTTAAATAACTTTTTTGAAATTATCTTTATAATAACTCTAGCGAACTATTGTGTCTGTGTGTTGTATTTTTTTAATTTTTATAGGAATTTGTCTTAAGATGAATAAAAAATATATAACTAATTTTTAAAATAGTTGTTAAATGTAAAATTTAAAAAATAAAATATGTATATAAAAGAAGTTTTGAAAATATATAACTAATTTTTAAAATTGTTGTTAAATGTAAAATTTAAAAAATAAAATATGTATACAAAAGAAGTTTTGAAAATAATGGTTAAAGAGAAAAAACGTTTTTAAAATAACGGTTAAGAGTAAATTATCTATAAAATAATTAATTTTAAAAATAATAATTAAAGGTAAAATTGAAATATCAAAATATGGACACAAAATAGGGTATCCTCTTTATATATTACTAGCGTAACACAGGCGCTATCGTGTCTGTGTGTATGATTTTTTAAATATGCGTGATATTATATTAGTAGGTGATAATATTATAATATTATTAAGTTAATATATAAATTAAAATTATATTTATTAAAAGAATAACCATTGATAAATAAAGAAGCAGAAAAACATCCAATTTTATAAAAAGTTTGTAAAAGTAACGGTCAATTTTTTAATAAATTATTATATTTAAAAGGTAAAATCGGTATTTTGAAAAATGGACACAAAAAGAGAATCCCCTTTATATATTGTTATAGATTATAGATTAAGGGTAAAATGAAACATTGAAATGTGGACAAAAAAAATGATATCATCTTTATATATTATTATAGATTATTAACAAGATGAATTATAACTTTTTTTTTTAATTTAAGTATAAAACTTATAAATAAAAATAGTTAACCGGATATAATAATTTTGTTTTTCTTATAGTGGGAGATAAGTGAAATAAATTTCATCATTATTTAAGTTAAGTTTCACATTTTTCTTGTTTAATTAGACCTTAACATAAGATGCTTTCCTTATATTTTTTTTATTGTTGCCTATTCTCTTCAAACAACAATCATCAAATTAATATGTTAAAGAACCTTACAATGACAAATAAGAAAAGCAAAATGAAGATGAAAGAGAGGTAACAAATAAAAGATATTTCTTAAAATTCTCAATGTTTACATAAGATTGGTCAACACTTATTATTTTAAGGAAAGTGTCTTAGAGCCCACAATTAACTTGACAAGTGCATTTGCGTTGCTTATTAGGAGCATTATTACATGTGCAATTTTGAGGCATGGCACCTGCTCCTAGTTTTGCATGAAATTCTTCAGCACAGCCTTTTCCTGAAGTACCATTTGGACATTGTCCATCAAAATTCATCGTTTTTGGACAAAAATGGATTTCCCCTATTCATCATAACATCATAAAAACATCAAAATTTTATTTCAAATTATCAACATTTATACTCTATGACCCAATGGCAATGAGCATGAACTCTGATTAAAAAAAAAAAGTAAAAAATCATGATAATAAGTAATAGTTTTACCATAAGTTTGGCTAAATAGGGCAAACAAAGCCAACACAATAAGGACACTGATTTGCAACTTGGTCATGGTTTTGACTTCTATAAAATTTTATTTGCTTTTATCTTTTTGAAGTGATTCAACACTAGTGCATCTAAAGGATATTTATCCACACATATCATGACTAGCACTACAAAAACTCACGTATGTGGTAACGTTTTTAATATGGTGGTTCTTAAAAAATGTTACAATTTATCGTATAATCACAACAAGAAATTATCTCATTAACAATCAATTTTAGTGACCAAAAATTGTTAATCACTATAATGACTAATTTAGATATCAGTTTACAAAATAAAAAAATTCTTGGTAACTAAATAATAATAATTATGAATAAAAAATTATAATTGGTTGTTAAATTGGTTACTAATTAATTGGAGACTAATTTAGCAAAAACCTTTGTAGCTAGTGTTTAGTAACCAAATTCTTTTGGTAGCTCAAATTTTGGTGACTAACTTTGTAAAAACTAACTTACAAACCAATAATAATTTTTTATTCATAATAGTGATTATTTTAGTAATTAATAATTTTTTATTTTTTAAATTAATATTTAAATGAATCATTATAGTGACTAACACCTTTTAGTCATTAATATCCAGTATTAATAAATACCAAAGTTTGATAACTACCATAATTTACATATATAATATGATGTTTTAACTGTCATTATTTTAATTGTCACACTATTAATGTAAAATATGATATTTTAAATTGTGGTTTTGTAATAAATTATTATTTTTTTATAGGCATCTAATTTTTTTATTTCTCTTTTATTTTTTAGTTCGTGTTAGAAGCAAATGATATTTTTTTTAGTTCTTATATTGTGAGAGAAACATTGCAACAGAAGCAAATGAAAAGTGTTAGCTTAGGTGAAGGATATAATGACACTTTGATAGAAAATGATTTTTGTGTGTGTGTGTGTGAAGAATGAGTTTGACTTTTAAGCTTGGGAAAGTTTTAAGAGTTGCAACTATTTGACCTCCCAATGTGTGTCAGTTTTGCGCATGAAACAGAAGCATCCACATGGACGTGATGTGGCCACTGGGTCTCCATGTTAATTTCCCCACCACCACAAAATGAAACGTGCCACAATAAATACCCACACGTGTCAATCAGACTAGGTCTCCCCACATTATTTATAGATATTTGAAGACAAATTATCGATATTTATTCATACATTACAAGAATTTTTACGATCATTTTTATAAATTTTATTGATAAAAATAAAAATTAATAAAATTAAATTTATTACAATTTGTATAGACAAAAGTTAGCATTTCAATTATTGAAAATAATATCTCGATGAATTTGTTGATAAAATTTGTCAGTGATAAATTAAAATTTGTATTATTGATAAATATTTTTGTAGGTAATATATATATCGGTAAATGTTATCGATAGTTTATAATTCTTATTATCGATAAATTTTTATTTTGTTAAATTTTGTCGGTAATTTATAATCCTTGTTATTGATGGATTTGATCGTTAGTAAATTTTGTCAATAAAATAATGCAAAACTTCTCACTTTGAATTTTGACCAATTTGTGTAAAATTTGTTGATAAAATTTATTAGTAAACTCTGTTAATAAAATCCATTGATAATTTATAATTTTTATGATTGACGAATTTTTTAATCGGTTAATCTGTGTATAAAAAGAACATCTGATTTCTCATTAACTTTGATGAGTTTTTCTTTTAAATCAAGTGAAAACGGGTCAGAAAAAGAATTGAAGGAGGAGAAGAAAGAAGAGAGGAGAAGTCTAAATTGGTGGTGGTGTAAAAGCAACAATATCAGTCAAATGTGAAGGAGAAGAATGTGGGAAAGAGGAGAAGGAACAAGAGGCAATGACAATAGTGAAAGAGGAGGAGGGCGAGGTAGAAGGAAGAAAAGGAAAAAAAAAAGGAAAAGAAGAAAAAGACTCAATTGTGATATTTATCGATAATCAAAATTTGTTATACTAATTATGAAGAATTCAAATCATCAGTAATTATTAATAAATAGATATTCACTGAGTAATAAATAAAATTTATTGATATATACTTTTTACTGATTTATTTTTTATTGTAAATAAACTCGAATTATTGACAAATTTTTGTTAAGCTTAAATAGTCATTTAGTTATAGTTTTGGTCGACTTTTTTCACTTTGGTCCTACTTTTGAAATTGTTTTCAATTTGGTCCTACTTTTCGTTATATTTTTTCAATCAACTCCTTTCCGTTAGCTCCGTCTAAATCGTTAACAGATGTGAACAGTAACTGCCACGTGTCATTTTGTGATTTTTTTAATTTTTTTTAATTTTTTTAATTTTTTTAAATTTTTTTAAATTTTTTTAAATGTACACGTGTCAAGCTCATATTATGCCACCTGTCATTATTGATTTTTTTTTAATTTAATTTTTTTAATTAAAAAAAATCCACATGTCAAACTAATATCATGCACGTGTCAGAATCATATTTTTATATTCAATTTGGTCATAATATTCGTTATTTGTTTTCAATTTGGTCCTAGTTTTTTTTAGTTTAGTATTTTTTTTCCTCTTCAAAGACAAAATATAATTTGTATATAAATGTGGCATAATTGCAGTTATATGAATATTCTTATTAAACTACATATTTTTATTAAATATTTTTAATTTAAAATTAGAGTTGGTTTAAAATAAAATATTTTTAACCTCTTAAAATTTTAAATTAATGGTGTTATTGCTTTTTTTGTTTTAATTTTAAACTAACGCTAATTCTAAATTAAAAATATTTAACAAAAATATGCATTTTAATATATACAAATTAAATTTTGTCTCAATTGGGAGAGGAACAAAAATTAGGACCAAATTGAAAACAATTAAGGAATATTGGGACCAAATTGAATATAAAAAACTGACTCTGACACGTGACATGATATTAGCTTGACACGTGGATTTTTTAAAAATTTAAAAAAAAATTTAAAAAAAATTTAAAAAAAAATTTAAAAAAAAAATAAAAAAATCACAAAAATGACACGTGGCATGATATGTGCTTGACACGTGTACATTTTTTTTAAATTAAAAAAAAAAATTTAAAATTTTTTTAAAAAAATATTAAAAAAAATAAAAAAAATCACAAAATAACACGTGGCGGTTACTGTTCACATCCGTTAACTATTTTAACGGTGTTAGCAAAAAGGACTTGATTGAAAAAATATAACTAAAAGTAGGACAAAACTGAAAATAATTTCAAAAGTAGGATCAAAGTGAAAAAAGTCGACCAAAACTATGACCAAATGACTATTTAAGCCTTTTTGTTATTATCGATGGATTTTGTCTGTTGGAAGGTAGTGATGATTTTTAAATTTTTGTAAAAGTATATTTCTTAAAAATGTAAAGTAAATACCGAAAGTATAAAAAAAAATATAGATATGGAGACATACCCCGTTTAAAATGTGGTGGAGGCTCGTCCACGCCTCAAAGATTCCTTTTAATTAGATATAGCACTTTTTTCTTCTACCACTAATTGTAGGTTTAAACTAAGTAAATGTGCATTTAAACTTATAATACGACTCCTAAAAAGTATGATACCCCTGATAAAAGGAAATGTGTATGTGTAAAGATATATAAATATATGCGTGCATTAGAAGTTGTCTTCGCTCGTTTTTTTTTGTTAGAAATATAACGTTACTTTTTTAATATATGTGTTTATCAACATTTCTTGCATAACATTAATTAATACTTCTAATCATCTAAAAAATGCATACGGAATTGTTTTTGTATTTTTATAATAAAAATATATATTTTTAATTTGTCTCATTATTATAAGATTAAGTTTCAAGGTAAACATTCACATGAATGCCATATTCAAAGGATTTATTCCATATATATGGCTTAGTTCAAGACGACATCTGTAAGTAGTTCAAACATATATTCTTTTAAATAATTACTCCAAAAGGATGAATTTGGCCTTAATCATCATATTCTAACAGATTAACAAATGAATATTACATATATATATATATATATATATATATATATATATATATATATATATATATATATATATTGTTAACAATATTTAGATAATATATATTTTTATTTAAATTAATTTTTAAAATATATTTAATTTAAAGATAAAAAAATATTTAATTATTACTTGAATTTAATAAATTAAAAGTAAGATACTATAAATATTTAATATTCACATTTTATTCTAAAATAAAATAACAAACTCCTTCATATATATATATATATATATATATATATATATTAGTATTGTCCTAAATATGACATAAATATGAATAAAAAAAATAGTTCATTACTATTATTATATATTACATTTGTTATAGTATATGAAAATAGTATATTTATTTATCCTTTTTAATTATCAAGAATCTTAACCTTTGCTATTTATAAGTTTATTAAAAAAATATGTTTTATTTAGAGATATTATTACAGCATATATATGTTTGTTTAGGGTTCAATCAAACCTTAAAATAGATGTTTGTTTGTATCATATATCGAATGTTAAATTAATCTTTATAAAACTTAATATACTTATTTTGAACTTTATATTAATGGTAAATTATCCAAAATAAACCCATAAACATGATGAATTGAAGTTGTAATAAAATAAGTTATGATGGATAAAAAGTTGAAACTCCAACCATCCAATTTTAACTGAACTCAAGCTAAACCCTAATGTAACCAAGCATAGCATATATTTCCACCCTAGGAGGTAAAATGTTATGATTGATAGTTAGAAACTTTTATAAATAAAATAAAGAAGAAGCACTTCAAATTTAATAACGTAAGAGTCAACTGCATTATTCTCTATTTTCACATTGACAGTGACAGTAAATTAACAGTTGCTGCTGTCATCTCCACTTCTGAGTCTCACTACCATCGATGACTTTTGTCTTATAGTTATTATTATTTCTACACAAATTTAGTATTTTTAAATGGATAATGAAATTTTAGCAATTAATTTTTTACAATTTTATTTTATAATTTGAGATGTCATTTTTTAAATAGTTTTAGAATATAAAAAAGTAAAATAATAAAATAAGATAAATCATTGTCGTTTCAGAAAGTAAGAGAAAATTGTAAATCGTTAAAAAACCATTTTGTTTTTCAAATAATAAACTATGTAGAATTTACCATACTTATGGTGCACTATTATAATTTAAAATATAGCTTATTTAACAATTTAAAATAATTTAAAATTTTATTATACATTATCATATTATTAACGTAATTTGTCACTAGTCAAGTATATCTAACTAAGGTTCTATTTAATGAAAAGGGTAATAAATTAAAATTGAGATGCATAAATGTAATTAGCTTAGCAGGGTTTCTTTTTTCTCTACAAATTTTCATGAGGTACAACCTGAAGTGGGTTCAATTTGAACAAGAAAAGAAAAAAAATGAAATTGATAACAAACTGAACCTAAAAGCTTAAGATTTTATGTTTGTAAATTTTTTCACTCTTATTGCTCAATTTGTCTATTCTCACTTAACGTGATAGTTCATATACTCGCATTTTAACCGCTATCCAAATTATGAACTTTAATATAACTTATTGGAAAAAATCCAAATGTGATAGAAAAGTTTATATTTAAATCAAGAGTCGAGAACATATACAAATAAATCTGAGACAACACTTAAATAAAAAATTTAAAGTATTTTTTCACTTTAAATTATTCAATTTTTTTATATTTAACGTGATACTTCTCATTTATACTTACTCTCCCACAATCATATTTCTGCAATTAATTATTCAATGGAAGAAGTCAGAATATGCTCACATAGCCATCATATATGCGGAGGCCAGAGAGGTTCCTTTCTAGTTAGGTGGTAGGTATCATAACATTTTAATTAGTCAAACTTATTTATATGTTCATTATATAAGTTATAATCATTAACATAATTAGTTAGAAGTCTCACATCGACTAGAGATAAAACTAATTCACAATATATAAGTAGGTATGATTCTCACATTTCAAACTGGTTTATGAGGTTGAGTTAAGTTTTAAACTCACTTCTAACATGATATCAGAGGTTTTATGGGGTTGAATTAGACTTTAAATCTATTTTTGTACCTATTTTTGTATTTAAATTATTTTACATCTCTTTTGTATCCAAAAACATCACATGTATATGTTCTTAATAATAATAAATATGAGTTTAAATTTAATATTAGATCAAAATAAAAAAATATAAACTTATTATTTTAAGATTTTAGATTAAAAATGACAGTAATATTTTATGTAAATTTAAGAATTTACACTATTTTTCACGTTTAATACAACAAGCTCAAAAAAGTTGTTGTCATTAATGAGCAACAGTCCTAATTAACCAGTAAATGTAATAATCCATGTTGTATGAGTCTTAGAAAAGCAATTGAATTTTGTTCCAATTTGGTGTGTGTGGGTTGGTGGACGCGACAAATGGGGAACGTGAAGATGTTATTACTTTTGTTTTTTAATACAATTATGAAGCATTAACGAGTCAGAAACGAAGTGGAGGCAATTAGAACACGATTTTCTTCACCCTTTTCTTCAAGAGTTAAAGATAAAATATTTTCCCACTAATGGTGTTGGGTTTGGAAAGAAAACTTTGACGGACATAATATTCAATATGAAAGTTTGGGAATTAGGTTACAACATAGAAAATGTTATCCATCTCTCTCTCTTCAAATCAATGGGCTAATTCACATGATGCATGCTTCTTTCAGTGGGTCACATTTCTCTCTATCACCTTTTCATTTCATTGTGGCCACCCAACTCTCAATGTTCATGGCTCAAACAAACCCTAATCCATTATCGGCAGTTTCATAGAAAGAAGTCAGAGACATAAAAAAATAAGAATATTTTTTTTTTTGGTTTTGACATTGATTAATACTTTTTCGGTTCATCCAATAAGTTATCGTTTAGAAATTAATATCCAGTACAATTTAAATACTTTTTTTAGACAAGTATTATGGCAGAAATATGTATATCTTCATACTCAATTGAAAAAGTCAGAGATTTCTCATATTTATACCTAGTTAATGCGGGATTCTCCGTCAAAACAGAGATAGATTCGGATAATATCCACAAAAACAAATTTATTTGTCATTTCTATGAAATATTTTTTAAAAATAAGGCCGTAATAGAAACATATTTTAAAGATAAGACTGTAATAGAACTTCATATTACGATGATTATTCCTAATAATAATGTAAGACCGCCGTGGGTTGGATTAGAATAAATACCATTAAATAAAAAGCAAGTTAATTAAGATTCCATCATTTTATTTTCTTATAAAAATATATCCGTATAATGGTGGGCCAATTTCTACAGTTGCAGAAGCAAAGGAACAGGAATTTCCTTTTCTTAAATCGAATTTTTTTATTTGACTTTTATTTTTGGTTTGTCCACTACAAGAAAAGGTTTATTTTAATTTAGACTCTAGAGAACGTCATCTCTAATATTCTTCATCAAGAAATTAAAAACCTGAATTTTAGAGAAAAGAATAAAAGTGATGAAAATCGAAATTATGAAGGGAATAGAGATAGATTGCAAGTATCTAATTCTGCACCCTTTCATCTAACGAAGTGTGACACTTATATCAAACAACCATTCATGGCAATACTTTAAAGCATTGCAAATATGTTACTTTATTTCATCATTTTGATTTACAAATGGAAGAAACACTCACTTTATTTCACTATCAAGAATCACATGGTTCCTATGTTTAAAGTTGATCATGGAATATTTTCACGATAATGAAACTTCAGAGAAGAAGCAAAACAGGGTCTTTCTCACAACCTGGACCACATTCTGGCCCTTGTTTTTACCAAATTCATGAACTGTTCTTGTTTTTTTTTTCTTTTTCTTCGATTTTTCGCATGATTATTAGTCACACAAACATTCACCATCAGTTCAAGAGGATGTTGTTCTGTTTACGTCAACTCTGTAACTACCATTAGCTTGTGTCATCGTTCAGTACATAGAATATCACTGATTTAGACTGGGTTTGGGTTGAAATCTGAAAGCCAATTTTTTTTTTTTTTAATTTTGATCCAAACATAAAAACAAATTACCAGACTCTTCATACGAGGAAATTCTAGTGCCTGTAACCATAATTTGGCTAAAGAAAGCACTATCTTCTGCATTGTGAACCATTTAGAGAAAAATAAAACATGGCTTGCATGTGAGTAGGAAAAGACAATAGGAAAAAATTGTGGTGAAATTTTATTTTTTCTTTCTTTTCTTTAATCAGACATATTCATTGGACAACACCAAAGTTGGACATGAAGCAATAAAACACTGTTAGTTTTTGAAAAACAAAACAGAGGAACAGTAATATATAATCTTAGTACTTATCCCATAATAATGTCACGCACTTCTGAAATCAGAAATCAATAATGTAATAACTTCACTGCTCATCATCACATAATCTCCATGAAGCATCTACCCAAGCACAAAAGGGAATCTTCCTGAATGCCAAAAGGGTAGTTTTGTAAATCAAAATCCATCTTTTCTGCTATAAATTTCAGAACCACCCCACCTCACTGCCATCAACAGAGAGAGAGAAAAGAGTAACAAAGAGAGAGAAAGAGAGAAAGATGAGGCCAATAAACACTGTATCATCATCATCATCATCATCATCATCATCGGTGAGTGTTACTGGAATTAAAATATGGAAGTCACCGATTCCTTACTTGTTTGGAGGCTTAGCATTGATGCTGGCTCTTATATCTGTGGCATTGGTGATCCTTGTTTGCTCCTACAGAAAACGTGATTCTTCTCCGGAATCATCGTCGTCATCATCATCATCTGAAGCTGAAAACATGAAATCGCAGCCAATGAACAAGATCCTATACACAAACTCAGAGCCTGAGGTTGTTGTCATTATGGCTGGTGACCACAATCCCACATACCTTGCCAAACCAAGCACTTCTTCTTCTTCTTCTTCTTCTTCTTCAGTTTATTGTACTTGTGGTGCTCAATCTCAACCTGAACCTGAACCTGAACCTCAACGAAACCCTTCATCAACCTCATCCACTGAGTGAAGGCTAATGGATCAATAAAACCTCATGGGTCAGCAAGTTTTGCTCTACACTCTACACACTTCTCTTCCTTTTTTTCAATTTCATGTTCCAGTGGTTTTGTGAGAGCACGGAATGTGATCACTGAAGATGAGTGTTTCTTTCTGAGAATTTTGTTTTTTTCATAATGAAAGGATATATCTCCCGGCTTATATATTTTGCTACTGATTATGCTTTTCGTTTTCTTTTCTTGCATATTGTTAAGGTTTTATAAAGTAGAACACGAACACGACCATGAATGAAACTTTGAAACCTTGTATTGTATACCAGTAATATGGAGTTTAATGATGAAACATTGAAAGTGAAAAGAAGAAACCATACATAGCAAAACAATCGCACTGAAAGAGAGGAACAAACACGGTTTTCTTCATATTCTTTTTGTAATGCTATCTTGAGATCATGCATGAGAATTGCATTCTGTTGAACACGATCCATGAGTTAAAAAAAGAGGGTATATATATCGGCGTGTCACTTAACACAAAAGAAATTGTTTTATCTGTTACCCAAACTTTTTTTTTTTTTCTTTCTCTGCACCTTTTTCTTTTGTGTTTGGATGTAGCATATATGTGATTCTATTTGTTTCTGAGTTAAAGTTCTGAGAGGAGAACGAGGGATGCTATGAAACGAAGAAGTGTGTGTGTGTAGTTGGACACAATAGCCAGAAGAATTAAAGTGGGGTATCACCTATACAAAAACCGAATACAAACAATGTTCAGTGCTCTTTTATTAAAATGAACATTCCAAATATAATATCTAGAGATAAAAAGAGAGAATAACTTTTGCTGGGTTCATGATAAAGTCATAACAAATATAAAGCTATAGTTTTTTTCTTTCATCCCTTTTTCTTTATCACAATTTGAGTCACACAACAAGTTAAACTCAAGATTAAGTTGAACCAACAAGTAACGTTGATATATTACATATCTCATTATTCCAATACTTTTTTAACAGCCAAACACCTCAATTTGAAGATGTTGGGAGTAAGTTAAGTCAATCTTCATATGAAATGTTACAAAAAACATGAGTTCAAAAATATATTTAAATATATTTTTAATCCGTAAACTTGAACGCAAAATTATAATTTATTCATGTTCCAAATTTTTTATATATTTTAATACACAGACTTTAAAAATGAATGAATATAGTCCTTATTAACATATAACAAGGTTAATGTGTTCTATATTCCAGACAATCTGAGTTGGAATGTGTTAAACTGGTATAAGTAACTTAAACTCCATTCTGAAACACATTTGACACGTAAAAAAAAAAAATTAACATAATTGAGTTAGAAAAACTATAATTATTTATTTTCAAAGTCTAAGACTGGACCATGTTCGAAGAAATTTAGATTCTTTGCTGGTTTTTTGTGTACTATTTTTCTACTGTACTTTCATAATATATTAATTATCACTAATTTTAACGTTTTAAAATATATTTAAAAGATTTAAAATATCAGTGTATTTTTAATATCCAACCGATAACAGCACCAAGAAAACTAGAAAATCGTGCCAAAACCATATTTAACTTTGAAAAAAAATATGATGTGTAAATGAAATAGTTTGTCCAATTAAGGGAAATATGAAATGAATGGAGATGAAATAATCGCGGCTAGCATTGAAGTCGAAAAAGCCATGAAAGTGAGAGAGAAAAGTGGTAGCATAGGATAACACAGCATCTAGGCATGTGAAAGTGGAGCCCTTTTGTTTTTTAACCAACGTGGCCTTCACTTTGTAGGAGCCACAAAGATTTGGTATTACTCTTCTCAACTTTTCAAGCAGCGGCGAAACGCTTCTTTGCATAGTGCATAGTGCCTTGTTTGGTATCTCATTTTCACGTTCAAAAAACGCGGCGCCATGGAAATGCCAACACTGCAAAATCAGTCAACGGAATGTCACAACTTCAAAACCTCACACATATATACAAACCTGTTAAGTTTAAAGAAGAGGTTTCACTAGAGAGAACAAACATCAATAAAACCTGAATCCAACTTTATAAGAAATTGACATCACTCTCAACCCAAAATTTTAAGGCGATGGAGTTATGTGCCTTTTCTTATATGGTGTTCAACTTTATCATTTTTACTCAATATGAAACTTAAACTCACTTGGATTTCTAACAAAACCCTTTACATTATGTGCTCCTACAACGACTTAACCTTAAAATAAGATTAATTTTTCATTTTGAATGAATTTGAGTGATACAACAAAAGATGATAATAACGAACCATGAAAAGTTATGTATTTAAAAAGAAAATGGATTTATTAACTATCTTTAATAATAAAAACATGAGTATATTTTGATAATCTCGTTTCTTGTGATTCCCATGGTTTTTATTCTTTCCTCTTGACGTAATCCAAACAAAAGAAGGAAGAATTTATTTTTTATGTTTTTCTGTTCGTTCATGTTCCATCCATTCACTTTCCACTAATCATGAAACTAAAAGAGGAAAGAAAATATGAATTAATTAGTTTTTAGTGATTTTATAGTAAATAGATAATATTTAGTGATATATTGTTTGAAGATGCCTCTACGTTACAACATTTCTTCACGAGGGTTGAAATTAAGGAGAATAAAGATAAGTGTTATCCTCACATATATTCATACAAAGTAAGATATAAACCATTCAGCTCGTGGCATGTGTTACTATTAAGAACCCATTAATTTGATTTCTTTTTCACTGGTTTTTTACGTGTATTATTCTTTTCTCTTTCATTTTCTTTATTTTTCATCACACTTTTTTTGCTGTTATTAATTATCTGTAGTAACCCCATCCACACAACCTTAACCATTTTCCAATAGATAATGTATAAATATGCTATGGGGATATTCCACATACTTCAGATATAAACTATGGTGGATTTCTATGGTTGAAACCCTAGACACCTCTCATGTCTCACTCACACCAAAATTGAGACAGACACCTCTCAAGTCTTATCAAGTTACATGTTGATGTTGTACGGAAGCATAGTATAAGAGAAGAAAAAAAGGAGAAAGACATAAAAAAAAATGATATAGTAATTAAAAAACAAAACACTAAAAGACATAAAAAAATTAGGACAATTATTAAAAAAAAAAAGAAAATTGTCAAGAATGGGATTCGAACCCATGCCCTTTCGGACCAGTACCTGAAACTGGTGCCTTAGACCAACTCGGCCATCTTGACTTACGTTATATAATTTGACATATTAATTAATATTCAATAATTATAAATATTTTTTTTATTTATTTCCAGCATGTGGACAAAGTATATATGTTATTTTGACAAATTACATCCTAAATGTTTAAATTAAAAGTATTGTTGTTTTGGGCTTATGGTTATCTTTGCTACTTCTTTCAAGTTCAGACGACTGGACCAAAAATGAAAATAGGACAACCATTTATGAGGATAATGTTTTTGTTTTTACCTTTTGATTTGTCTCTATTTTTGGTTGTGTCTGTAATTAAAGTGTATTTTAGTGTAATCGTATCTCAACTCTTTACTACTTGAGCAAAGAGAAACTTTTTGTTCCTTAGTCATTAGAAAATATCATATGGTCTCCTTTAATCTCTTTATAACATATAGTTACATTTTTTTTTAATCTATGAGAAAAAATCATTAGATGGCGCATAGTTATTCTCCATTTTGGTCTTAATTAATATGTATATGAGATATATTTAAAATTTTAATTTAATTTTTATATGCATGGAAATTGTGTAGTTCAGAATGATTTGATAGTTTATAGTGTGTCTTGGATTGTTTACCCATATTAATGGGCTAATGTATCTAGATCTATAATGTTGCCTTCCAAATATTACATGCTTTTTTTTTTTAGGCTCATTGGATTATCCTTCAGTAGTTTCTTACTGTACCTCCATAATGTTTTCCTTCACCCCTACATAAACAAATTTTTGTTTTCGTTTTTCTGGATTGAATAATTTAAAGTCGTTTTTAGAAGTTAAAAATAAAAGTCGGATTAAGCTATAAGCCAAAAATGACTTTAAAATTGTGCTATCCAAAATTCATTTAAAAAAAAAAAAAACTTTCAAATAGCATAATTCAGAAGGTATTTTCAGATTGTGTAATCCATTTTTTTTAACTCTTCAACTTTTGAAAATAATTTTTCAGATTGTCCAGTCCGAAAATCATTTTCAATTTTCGAATTACACAATTTATAATTTCCTTTCAAATTACATAATATGAAAAAGGACAAAATTGGAATTTTCTTTATAATGGTGCATGAATAATTTATGGAAATGCAGGAAAAAGTTGCGTTATCTGTGTCAAGATAACAAGGTTTTTCTCTTTGACTTTGTTTAACCATCATCATCGTGAGGAAAGTTTTTTGTTTTTCCTTTTTTAATGACTTAGCTGACATGTAGAATGTCAAAAAATATTCAAATGCGTCGTCTTTCGTATAAAATAAAGCATGGATATTTGTCGTGAAGCAAATGAATTTACCAAAAATGTTTACAAGTCACACAACTAATTTTTTTAACTGAAATAATTTTGTTAAAAGCATTTCCAAACAAAAATAACAAATCTAACATTGGATTTGAGTTTTTTTTTTCTCTTTCTAAAAATCACAAGTATCTTTTATATAAGTTTTATTCAAGCTAAATAAAAATATTACGAACGATAGAATTTTATTTTTATACATTTAATATAACCGCATAAAAAAATTAATATTCATAATAGTTTTATTTAATTTGAATAAGATTTTTTTTAAAAAAATATTTGTGATTTCATAAAAACGAAATACTTGATATAACCTAACCTTTATCAAATTTCTAATGAATTCAAGAGCTTAAATATATTTAACCACACATAACAAGTAGAATAACTTCTTAAAAAGAAGGTGGTAATGAGATTAGGGTACTTAAGAGCTTCAACAAGCAATCTTTGTTCTAGAAAAGAGTGTTACAATATATATATATATATATATATATATATATATATATATATATATATATATATATATATATATATGTGTGTGTGTGTGTGTGTATGTATAACTCAAATTGTAAACGCTTATCCAATTTTAATATAACCTTGTGATTCTTGTGATTTTGTGAAGGTAATACTCATGCATTTTTACTTCAAAAAATATAAACTATTTGTGGCAACAGTTAGTTAGTACACATTAATCAATATAATAGTATGAAAAGAATAAAAAAACTTATTTAGGATCCCCAAAACCTATATAAGGTAGGTTTATTCCCTGTCCTACCCAAATAATTTAACCTACAATTTGTCCTTCATTTTCCACCTACAACCTTACAAACCTTGTTTTCAGTCCTCTAGTTAAACAAGTTTATGCTAATTAATACATGTGAAATCATTGTAGTAGGTTTAAGCGACCTTAAAATTTAAATTTTAAAATTCAGTTAAATTCAAATTAAATATATCTTTAGTACTAAATTTAGATGTTAAACTTAAATTTGTATGTGTACTACACTTTGATACATTTTTATATTCAAAATTTAAAATTAAATAAATATAGTGTTTTTAACTCAACTATATCAACTTCTGATATGCTAATTTAAGCTGATATTTGAATTAATATATCGCAAAATTTCATATAGCTATTTTAAAAAGATTATATTTATTTTAAGATTATATTTTACATTTTCAAGAACCAAATATATATTTAACCTAATTAAATTTTAAAAAACATAAAGAGGTATATGTGTCATACACTCGTTATCAAACTTGGACACCTTTGATGTATATTGTAATTCATTCATTTGTTATTTGATTATCAAGATTTATGAATAAAAGAAGTAATTCCCTTCTCCATTAGACCAAACTTAGTAGGTTTTCTACGTGGTCTAACTTTGTGGTTAGCACGATCACATCACACCTAAACTAGTTTAGCCAACAAACCTTTACCAACAACGACCTGCCATCATATTATATTAAAGTTGAAGTATAAATTTGAAGACTAATCAATGTTCATTAAAAAAGACTGCTCAGCTTCTCATTTCAATATAAGATACTTAAACAAACACGCACCTATATAAATCAACAAACAGTTTATTAGTTGGAGTGAAAGTGAATTCGATCTCTGTAAATATTGTCTTGAATCCGAATCCTGTAAATAGGAAGAGAAAATTCTGTAAGAATATCAGTCATATTCTCTACAAGGATTAGTGAAGAACAAAACACTACATACTAATAAAACTATAATAGAAAAAACACATGTTTTGAGAGATAGATTGGCCTGTGTTCTACAGACAAGACAAAGAATTTTATGCAATGATGGATACACACAAAGTGAAAAGGCACTTAATAAAGCATATTCAAAGACAGGGATTTTACATTCCCTCCAGTTGTGCACATTGTGCTATTGGGACATCTGTATTATGCAATAAAAGTCAGAGTCCTATTTAAGATGGGAAAGGCAGAGGTTAAAAAAATATTATTTATAGATACTTCTTATGACCAAAGATGGCAGTCCCAACATTCCCTTTGTTTAATTGATGCTTTCAAAATATTTTAAGATGCATTAGGAACCTTCCTGGCTCCTCCTTGAATTTAAGCCCTTGCCACACACACTGCATCTACCATTTCACTTCACAGCCCTTTTGGCCCTTTACCACACTTTTTGCAGTTGAAACAGATAAGCAGATATCAAGCAATCTATCAGGAATCTCTATTAATGTAAGTTCCATGTAGATTTTCATTCACCAGCTATAGATTCTCATTCTTTGTTCCCCTGTGTGTTTCCTTGCCAGTGTGTGTTGTTTTTGCTTTGAATTGGCATACACACAGCTTTCCTGTCTCAGAATGGATTCTTTTAAACAAATCTGGGGTGGTGCAGAAGGATGTAGCAGTAGTGAATCTGGTTGGACTATGTATATTGCCTCTCCCATGCAGGAAGATGATGCCGGATGCAGCAATGAAAATTATGGATATCATGACATCTATGGTGAGAACAGGAGAAAGAAGCAAGGGGCCAAAGTAGATGAAGAAGAAAGTGACGATTCAATGGCTTCAGATGCTTCTTCAGGTCCTGTACATTATCACCATGCTTATGGTCACAGCAACAACAGTCATGGCACCAACGCATCTAAGAAAGATAAACAAGATCATGGAAGCAAGTGTTCTAAGAAGAATGCAAGCAAACAGGAGAAGAAACGTGTTGACAGCAGAAGTAAAAAATGATTAAATGTCCATTGTATATGATGCTGGGATTTTTTAACCATGCATCGACATAATTTGAATTTGTTGATTTGTACTCACACATCTCTTCTACGCAAAGGAAATATCCCTAATCATTCTTTGAAGTAATGGAATCATAAGTTTTACGCTTCTGAAACTAACTCTATGTTGAACGTTATTATTATTTGAATGTGGAAACTGACATCCAAGTGAGAGGGTAAATGCATGAGCCATGAGAAACACACCAGAAATGTGCTTGAATTGAAGCATTATCAGTGGTATTCAAGCCAAATAACACCAGCTTTCCTGGAAAAAATTGATGGTTTTAAACTTCCAAGTTCAAGGAGGGAGGAATTCTAGAGAAGAGGGTCAAATTTTCTATCATGTAACTCCAGCTTTAGGTATACTTTCTTTTTTACCTCAGTTCAAAATAGAAATTCATGCCAGATATGAAGAGAAATAAATGTCTGGTCATCCATCAAGACATCATCATCATTAATGCAAAACACAAACTTAATTAAGAGTGAAAGGACGTTTTAGTTGAAAACATGAATGTGAAATTTCCAAAACTAAATGATGTAGAGGTAAAAAAATGCTGAAAGAATTTTGAATTCCAACCTGAAACTCTCTTGATGATTACGTACGCAAAAGTTGTATTGAGCTGGTTGACAGAAGAAACAAGAAACATGACACAAGAAAAGTGGCCTGGGGGCAGTTAGAGATGTGGCCAAAAGATTGAGGATAATAGCACAAAAGGGAGAAAGTATTTTCTATCAAAAACCTTCCAATAATGATTCGTGCATGCATGTGTCTGTGCTGCCAAATGCTATGCAGCACGAATGGGGTATGCTCCGCTGGAAAGAGGGTAAGGTTTCACATAGTTACACAAATGACAACTATAAGCAATTAAAGCTTTGTTGCAGTTATGTGAGCTAACTTTCCAAAGATTGGACACGAATGCAACAGCAAGGCAATCACAAGTTTTAGGCTGTATGAGTGACATAAAAACATGAGGGAACACATGACTTGAAAGGAATCATAAAAGGTCACACTCATATAAAACCAATTGAGAGAGTATTTTTTTAGCAGATAGAAAAGAGGTTTTTTCTCTTTTGTCCACGTTTTAGCAAAGAAGGAAAACAAAGGGAAGTGAGTCATTGTAAACTTGAAACATTAATTGTAAATGATTTTTATATTTCCCATTTATAACATCAATAACTGCTACTACTTTAGATCTTCAGTGGAAATTTTGATAGCATCAGGATCTGGGATTGCTACAATGCTCGTAGCTGTTTCCAAATATAAAGTTTCCATGAGAGCTATTACATATCATCCACCCTGAACTTTGTCACTTTTCAGAGTCTATAAGCTATTTTTAAATACTCAAATGGTTTGTCACCACTTGCAATATCGCTTTCTGATTTGAATAGATTCTTGCATATCAATTGACAGCAAGTAACGCAGGCAAAGGTAATGATGTGTAAAACCAGAGATCCTATCAAATAACATGATTCAACTTCGTAACTTTCTTTTAGAGAGGTTATTATCAACAAGAGTTGCAATGCCTTTAATTCTAAATAACAAGAATTGCGGCAAGAAATTATTTGTGTAAAAGTTGCACATGAATTGAGCCAATCCTTGATTCAGCCAAGAAACATTAAAGGCTTTTCAATCATTGAGCTCATTATTGAAAAAATCATTATGGGCTTCTCAATCATTGAGTTCATTATTGACACTGAAGACTTCAAAGAAAACGAAACAAAAGAAGCTCAGAGAGAAACGAAAATGTCAAAGAAAAAATGTGTTCACAGTTACTTCTAACCACTGGCTCAAATAGAAGGAAGATGTAGAGGAAAGTGGAAATGTAAAGAAAAGGCCAAATGTAAACTAACTAAAAGGAAAGTTCAACCACTCTTAAATAGTGTTTCAAAATATCAGTTACCGTTTCAAGATTGACTACTTCGATCATGGTAAAATTTAGTCACAATTTCATATTTTTTTCAATGTTAAATTTAAATGATCTTCAAGTAAGTCATAAAAAATACAAGTCAGATAACATTTTTAAATTAAAACCAAATGTAACGTGCAAATTTAATAATAAGGTAATAATAACAATTTATAAGTGAACCACGTGTATGAACCTTTGTAACATAACAATAACAATGGGCATTTGTTTGACAAAAATTATTTTTAGTTAAATAAAAAATGAAACAACAAGTTCTGCACTGCTCCTTGACCTGTTCCCCACAGGTTTTACAATATGATGGTTATTTGGATTAAGTAGAGCAAACACTTGATCAATTCATTGATTTTCTGGTTGAACAGGTCAATTAGGTAGGTAAGGCCTGACATAAAATGTTTACAAGGAAAGTGTAAAATCTAAGCTCAAACCCAACAAATGGGAAAAGAAAGAAAAAGTAAATGTATGCATTATTCTACGGAGCATAAAATGAGTAGGAATTTGCATGTTACTCCAGTCGCATCTAGCTTATTCAAACACAAGGAGTAAGTGGAGGAAATGGGAGGGGAAAAGAGCTCAACACCTGTGCAAGCCAGATTTTGATTTGTCATTATCTGTGGGGCAAGCTACAACAAATCAAAAATGTGTCAACCTACACAAGTATGCAATTCCAGTAGTGCGCAATTATTAGAGATTTAAAGTAGAAAATATAGTAAGAAAAACCAATACTCCTTCAAACGGAGGCCAATTACATTGATTAATCGATGTCGATGGCCTCTCTGAACAAAAAATTGAACTGTTGAATCATAAATTAAAAGAAAAAAATGACAAATTTTAAGTTGGCTTGAGAAAACACTATCCCCACTAATATGGGGCTCACACTAGCTATGTAAAATTTGTATACAACAAAGCCAGAGCAAATAAGGATTTTATTTAAATCCATTTATCGCTACTATTCAATCATAAGTTGCCACAACACTAAAAGCTATTCACCTCTGAGAATCTCAATGATGTGACAAGTGACAACATATAATTAAAAGATAATGTAGGATCAAGAAGAAAAAGATCGAAAGAAAACTCAATTTAATTAACAAGAGATATTTTCAATTGGGATAAGCAAGTACTGATACTTCTATTAATAATTAGGTTGAGCACTAGTACTTGAAGTACAAGCCCAAGCCCACGAATAATAAAACCAAAACCTGAATAAATCAAGAGAGATATTCTAACATAATCTACTGATATTCTGAATATTCTCTAACTCGCCAAACTTGATCGCTCTTGACAATAAATGAACATCAAACACATTAAGTTAACTACGAAATAAAATATTTCAACTCCTACTGTAACATAACATATATCGATGGTGTTAAAGGAAAGCTTATTAATATGAAAATTAAAAAGGCATCAGGAATTGGGACCAACTCTGTAGCAAGCACAAAGCACAATCAGCAAAGATACAACATTGTTGTTGGAGAATGGAATATCAAGCAATTCAGTTGGAAATAATCTAATAACACTTCACCACATAGTGGCTATGTAAACTCAACTCAGCACACGGTCCGAGCAGAAAACATTACATTTATTAGAAATCCTCATGGGCTCAAACAAAGTGATCTAAATTCTTGACTGTTTGGCAAGCTTGAACCACTCAGTATGGTAAGACCCCTCTATGTCAACCCTTTCATATGTATGAGCTCCAAAGTAGTCACGTTGAGCTTGCACCAAATTAGCAGGCAACCTTTCCCTTCTGTAAGTGTCAAAATAAGCAAGACTAGCAGACATACCTGGAGTGCTGATACCAGAATTGATAGCAAGGCAAACAACTCTCCTCCAGGCAGATTGGCGATCAATTATTTCCTTTGCAAACTCTGGATCAACAAGAAGGTTTGCCAGATTAGGGTTTCTATCATATGCCTGCTTGATTCTGTCCAAGAATATAGCTCTAATGATGCAACCCCCTTTCCAAATTCGGGCCAGTTCACCCAACTTCAAATCCCATCCCTTTTCGACACTCTTTGCACGGATCAGATTCATTCCCTGTGCATAACTACAGATTTTGGCTGCATAAAGAGCCTTCCTAACATCATCAATCAACTGCTGCTTGTCTACTGGATGATCGGTCACAATCTCACCAAAGCCACCTGATTTAAAGACTTTTGCAGCTTCTACTCTTTCCTCCTTCAACCCACTCAGAAACCTAGCATCCAACGATGCTTCAATAGTGGGAGCAGCAACTGATAATTCAGCAGCTTGCTGAACAGTCCACTTACCAGTACCCTTCATGCCAGTCTTGTCTAGAACTTTGTCAACAAGATATCCATCTCCTTTATCATCCTTAATTCCAAATATATCAGCAGTGATTTCAATCAGGAAACTCAGAAGTTCACCTCTATTCCATTCTGAGAAAACACTTTGTAGTTCCTCATTTGTCAACTTTCCGACTGACTTCAGCACATCATAAGCCTCTGCAATCAGCTGCATATCACCATATTCAATACCATTGTGAATCATCTTCACAAAATTACCAGAACCACCTTTACCAATATATGTCACGCAAGGGCCACTATCAGGGACTTGAGCTGCCACCTTGAGAAGAATATCTTCTATGTATTTGAAAGCTTCAAACGAACCACCAGGCATCAAAGAAGGACCATTACGAGCACCTTCCTCACCACCAGAAACTCCCATCCCAAGGTAGAGCAAACCCAATTCAGCCACTGCTTTCTCTCTTCTTTCAGTGTTCTCGTACCATTCATTGCCACCATCAATTATACAGTCACCTTTTTCCATGAACGCAGACAGGGTCTTAATGGTTTGGTCAACAGGTGCCCCAGCCTTAACTAGCATTATAATCACCCTAGGCTTTTGAATGGAATTAACAAAAGCTTCAGGATCATGGTAGCCATAAACTGGAAGATTTCCTTCCACTTTTGCTCGTTCTACAGTCTCATCAACCTTGGATGTGGTTCGGTTATAAACAGAAATGGGAAAGCCTTTCTCAGCAATATTGAGTGCTAAATTTTGGCCCATAACAGCCAGTCCAGCCAGGCCTATTCTTGTTGTGGGTTGAGCCATAATTGTTATCCTGCTCAATGATTGAAATCAAATGCAATAATAAGAATGAGGTACACAAAAAAGCTGGCGTGAATTTCTGATTGAAGGAAAACAAAAAATGCTATAAACTACGATGAACAAAGACAATTAGAGCTTGATTGTTAACTCTCAATGCCATCAATTAAACTTCTACTCAGCAGAGCAATCTTGAACATATTCCAATTGTATGGAATGGAAGAAAGGGTGTCATCTAAGAAATATTCAGCGATAAAAAGGTAGAGAAATTACCAAACTTTCTTTTAAAAAGTGAGATCGCAAAATAACCCTACGATCATGCCATAAAGACATCAGAGCACCTTAAGGCTCGTGTGTTCTCTTCATTACTCTAAAAGACTAGTGCGTATACTAAAACCCAACTACCAAACAAACCGCATGCATTATCCAGCAAAGAACTTCGATCTCAAAACTCAAAATCCAAAAAAGTGCCAATATACAAATAATAGTACATAATCGAGTTGCAAACCAAAGCAGTTATTTGTTCACCCAAAATTACAGAAAGACAGCCAAGTTCAACATGATCTTACAGCACATTCATCTAAAAAAATTAAAATTAAATACAGACAAGAGTAACCCAACAAATCGTAAGAAGTGTATCCGCCACAAGCAAATCAGTGTCAAGCATTCCACAATCCAGCAAACTCACCCCACAACAACTAGGGGTGTCAATCAGTATAAAACTAGAAACATAAATCCAGATCAGCAAACCCTGAAGATCAAACCCAGAAAAAATAGCAAATACACTCTTCATTTCCGACAAAAACCACAACATGCAGAACAAATCTAGACAGATTAAGAAAACAATTAGCAAACATCATAAGTTCATGTTAACCACCAACACTATCTCAGAGTGAATCCTAAAAACCAAAAAGATAGGGAGAGAAAAAGGTCTTCAAGTACAAACCTGAAATTTAACCAAATCACAGAAAAATTATGGCCACAAAAATCACAGATCACAGATGAAAAGATGCGGGGATCCAAGCGCTGTATATATATTAAATAACAAACATAAGGGTAATACTATTAGTTATTAATCATCTGTCAGAAAAACATTAATACAATTATTAAAAATAATAAAAGTGAGAAAGATTAGCAATAAAAAAAATCATTATTGCCGCAGTTGAAACTTGAAAACGAGGTCAAGCAGCCAGATTTTTTGGACCAACTGAAAAATGACAATTTATTTTATTATCTTTTTTTATCCGTTTTATTTTATATATAGTAATTCGCTTTAATTATTTAATTAATAAATCATTAATAATATAATTATAAAATAAAATAGTGGAAGTAGATGAAAGTTGCGGGTCAAAGTTGCATAGCTACCAACCGGAATGGGGGTAGGTGAAACATGGTGGGATGAACGACGCCGTTCACTGTTCTTAATATTTATTAGATATTTCTATAAGAGTTTTTTAAACATTTTTTTTATTTCTTTTAGAAACTTTGTTACTTTCTAAAAATGCCTCATCATTTTCAAAAGAAGTATATTCAATTTTATTTGAAAATTCATCTTTTTTATTTTAACGGAATAGTGTTTTATACAATAACTTTTTTTTTTGAAAACAAAATTTGCCACGTTTTCGTTCAAAATTGGGTCAGAGAAAGGCCCAATAACAGTCTCTCTTTTCACATGTGTGTTCATTAATTGAAATTTCAAATTAATCCCCATTCCATTTTTTCTTTCTATGTTTGAGACTACAATCAATATTTGAAATAGTACCGTTAACGATATAATAAATATTTAATATATTTCATCAATAAAATTTATTAAAGAATTTAAAATTTATTTTCAATAATATAGTATTATTCAAACGAATTTGTGAGAGGGTGTTCTTTAATTAATATTCATATGCGGAGGTTAAAATAAGTTTAACATGATAAGTCAACCATTTAAATTAATCTTTCAATTTAATTAATTTAATGTGAACATAACTCAACTAAATAAGTAATCGAGTTGACTTTTTGGACCAACATATTCTCCTTTTGTTGAATGTTTTCGTTGAAAATTTGATTCAATATGGTTTTATTTGACATAGTGATTGTTTACTTTAATAGTTTTATATATTTTCATCAACATAAATATCTAAAGTACAATGTGAAAAGAACGTCCATCACTAGGCCCAAACTTGTAAAGCCCAGTTGTGAAGAAGAAAAACATGTACTCAACGTAGGACATTTGCTTTTTCCACCTCCTAACTATTTTCTACATCCCATAACTATAATATATTTACCAGAATGATCTTATTTATTGTTTTAAAAGATATCACTCTTTTCAAAAAAATTAAAAAACGTCCCATATTTCTAAATATTTGAGTCCGAGTCCAATTTTTCTTTATCTCTGGTCCTTCTCATAAAATCACTTATTAATATGTCATATTTATTTATTTCTTTTTATTTTTTCTTTCTATCTCTCCCATTAAAAGTCAGCGGTTTTTTTTTACAGTATTCAAATGACAGTGATTAAACACTGTAGAACTATTTTTTCTTTTTTTCTTATCACAACTTAGAAACTATGATTTCAAATTTGAAAGTACTTGCAAAAATTATGGTTATATAAAATATAAAGTATAATTTCATCATCTAATTTTAATTCCAAACCATTATGATCTACATTTAAATACAATTTGAAAATTCATTCTAATAATAGCAGTAAATGAAAAATCATATGGCATAGTCTTTCATCAAAATGTTCTCATAGGCTAAAGGTCTTCACCAAAACTACTAGTGATGGACTTAGTCAAAAAAATAGAGGTTTCGATTCTGAGCATCTCTCTACATTTTGGCCTACATGGAAAGTAAATTAAAAAAAATTAACCTTTTTTTTCTAATATTTCATACTCAAAACATTAATATTTTCTAAATTTATCTTAATATCGACAAAAAAATACTTGAATTAATTAAATATTAACATAAATATGAATAATATTTGACTTTTCAAGTTTAATATAAAAAGTGAAAATGGGTATTTATCATTTTATGTTTTTTTAATTATTAAAACATTCTTTAAATTTATAATATTTTGCTTTAATTTGTAAAAAAACATGTTTTGGGTAGTTACGCATATTGTCACTGGAGTTTGTGTTCATAACATTAAATCACACCGACCCATTAACATCTGAAAAATGAGAAAAAACGCATTATCCATCATCTACCATAATGGATATCATCTGCTACAGAGGAGATTAGTCTAGTGCGTACCTTGTCCAAATATTTTCTTTTTTTTCTTTTTGCCAACTATTTCCATCGTCACTCACCTGCACCTGACATAATTACTTCCACACACCACACCAATTTTATTCAATCACACAATGTTCAAAAAATATTTCACTAACATTGTTGCAGGAACCATTATATAATAGGACATTTGTGTTTGATCTTTATCTTGTGAAGATTCAACTAAACAGAAAGCATCACACTCATAACAGACAGAAAATGAATATTGTAGATGAGGAGTTTGTAGAATCTGATGATAACTATTTGAAGTTCAAAAACATCTATGTATGTAAAATCCAGACATTGGCTTCATATGTTGTTTAGTATTTAATCTGTTGTGTTTTTGTTTTTGGGAGATTATTGCTGGAACTGGATGATGAGATCATGAGTGAGAGTTTTGTAATTGTTTTCTGGGCCAGTACTATGATGATGTTTTTGATTATGCAGAGTGTCCCACTAGTTGGTTCTAACAATTAACCCAGCAGGATTTGTTTATAGCTCTGTAGCCACTTTAAATAATGCTTATTGCTTGGACATATCATATATGATATCATTGTTGGAGAAGATAGTGGCAAAATTTATGAGCAGACAGACACCAAGATTAGAAACTCAAGAACATGTCATTGCCGTTTATGTTATGTTATGGTTTCACCTCATACATCTCAAAAGGGAGGCAAAGACTACTACTGCTACTACTACTACTATTTGTACTTCCACAACAATTCACACACACACAAGAACTCGGAGAAGAAAAATTGAAGATTTGGTCTTGTCTTGAAATTCAACCAAGCAGGTTGAAGGAGCTGGTGATGGAGGAATCAGATTTGACATAGGGAGAGACATCATCGTCAATGGGGCTGAGAGGAGGAGGGTGGTAAGGACTATGTAGCTGCATGTCACATATCATTTGGCGAAGTTCTGAGGCTTCTTCTCTGAGCTGAACATTCTCCTGAGAAACTCTGTCATGTGATTCAGACACATGGTTGAGCTTGTCCATAAGCTGGTGGTTTTCATTCCTGAGCCAAACCACCTGCGACCAGAGTTCATCAAGGTGCTTCTGCTTCCTCATGCGTGACCTTCGTGCTGATTCACGGTTGGAAATCATCCTCCTGTGTTTCCTCTCATTGATGAGACTTTGATGCTGCTCATCAGCTTCATCAGAGGTGGAGGTGGTGCTGCTGATGCATGAGGACTGAGGGGGGCTGAATTCTGCAACCATTTGCTGAGGGTTTTGGAAACCATAGAACTGGTTTGAGAGTTTGTGGAGTTGAAATGTGGGGATGGTGTTCTGAGTCATGCTGCAGTGAGAAGGGTAAGGATAAGGGTCTGAAGGGAGTAAATAGTTCAGTCCTGTGATTTCTCTCCCCTGCATGGCTTCTATGTATCAGTATATATCTATGAACAAAAAGATTGAAGAACAACACTGATGGAGAATTAATGGAACTAAGTTGCTATTGGAGATGAAGAAAACAAGAGTGAGATGAGTATATATAGGGAGAGAAATTGCTGAAATGGCCCCACTGAATGTGGCCAGAGTAACAGTATCAGTTTCGTTTTTTTCTTAGCATAGATTGATGTAATGTGAAGCATTATATGTTAATGTGGTAACTTTTTCTTTGGAATTATGGTAACTCTTCACCGACAGTCAATGACTAAGATCAATTTAAAGGTTGATTTCTTTTGGTTAACGTTTTTCATACACACAAACTGAAAGAAAAAGGTTATCTGTCAACTATAATGCTGGTTTAACGTTGTATTGAAAGGGTTTCATATTTTAGTATGTTTTTTGTGTGTGTAAAAGGTAATTATGGTGAAAAACACCCTTTTAAGGATCTGGAAAAAGGGTTATCTAGAATTAAACAAAAGAAGCTTGTGGTGTTTATTTATGTGCATATGTGAGATGCATGGTGTGTTGATGTGGTGTGTGGGGTATGAGGTTCATTGAACAAGCTGTGTGAGAAAGACATGCGGCACATAGACATGGGTGACGCAACGTGGGGGAAGCAACTTGGGTTAATGGATAATCATTTTGGACAAAAAATGCTTACATCATTTGGACAGAGGCATTTCATATCATGGAGACTATAATAATTCAATTGGCAGAGTGTTTAGGCAAAAGCAGGCACAACACAAGAGAGAAAAAAAAAATACATGTTCCACAAGTCAATTTATTATACTAAGTGTGCAGTACTGTGTTATTTCCAAGCTCGTTCTGTGTTGGATTGGATAACGTTCACATAAATGACATAACAAATTTGGAGGAAAAAAGGAGATTGGGAAAGGCATGGTAGTTTCCAAGAGCAATAAGAAAGAAGGGTTTATGATTATGAATATGCATATATGTGATGACTCAAGAGCCACTCCTTTTGGATCCTCCAAATACAATAATATTTTTAACTAGAAGCCAAATATTTGATCATCAACCACTTATGTTATTTTACTATAGTTAGGTACTAGTTGTTTATTTCGTCTTGGTAATGACAGCTTCAATAGTAATCTCTAGCAAAAAGGAACATCAGCTTTTTACTCCTCACACCAATTATGTAGCAGAAATACTCCTGGTACCAGACTGTGATGTTCATTGTATAGAGTTAAAATCATATAAAGGTTCTGTGTTTGGGAAAAGATACCTGCATAAACTAGGTAAGATATGTGCACAATCTAGACCATTTTACAAAAAAAAAGGTTGTTGTAGGGACCAGGATATTATCCAATAACTTATTCAAGGAGTGTGTGAGGGTAAGCTTATGCTACTATCACGTGTGCTGCCCAATTATCATGGTTGTCCATACAACCTGTCTCTACTGAAACAAAATACTGTGAATGACTGTCATTTGAAAGTAACTGTGACACCAAGAATTATCGTACTCGTTTAAAATCTCACGAAACCGACTTGTAAAATAAGGTTTGCACGCATTTGTATACTACTATGAACTAGTTTTATCCTGGTCGATATAAAACTTTCAATATATACCATAAACCTTTGGGATATTGATGATTTCAAAGTGAAAACAGTTTATAGCCCCATAGGAGAGGGCAAAGGGTAACAATCTTTTTAGTGGTGTTGACAAGTTGATCATTTTTCAATCACAAAGAGGCAATAGTTCCAACCTGCCACTTCTTCACAATAGGCTAATTTAGGTTTAGTAAGGAAATGATAATAACACCTTAAAGTTTTTCAATTGCTTTTAATAGATTCATTGCGTTATCAGCATCAATGAAATAAAAAAAGACCATAGTGATTGCATCTTGTTCTTTCTCTTCCAAGCTGTTGTTGTTATATATCCATGGCATGAAATCCATTTCCTTTCTGACAAAATATGATAATTGACAAAATGAAAGTGTTCATGTAGTTTCTTGAGTTTGGTTACATCATTTTCCATAAAATGAAAACAATTTTACTCATTCAGGGAAAAAAAGAGAGAGATGGGTTTGGACTTAACCACCCAACTGAGTGGAAAAAATGATAATGCACGTGTATAGTGGAAATTAATGAATAAGAATGGTCTTCCTTTGCATCTTCCACTAAACAAAATCTTAAAATAAATTGAGAACAGTAACCAAATTTCTAGTTCAGAAAAAAAAAAAACTCTTTCTCCCTGCACTTCCCTGTGTGAATTTGATTAAGTGGACTCATCGGTCAACAATATCATTAGACAGATTTAGACTCTTCTTTCTTTTCTTGTCTGTTCATTGTTCCTTATTCTTTCTCCTTCTCTTTTTTCTCCATTCAAGTGTTTCTCTTTGTTTTCCCTAACCTGTGTGAATGAGCATAAAAGTGTGTTGTACTCTTGTATATACACTGGGAGACTTATCAGTATGTCTTTCATAAACCTGTTTCATTGTTGGTAATTGTACACTGCTTCGTACTTGTTCCATTCATTGGTTTCGTGACTTTGGTCAAAATGTTAAACCACTTGAACTTCAATATTCCAACCCCCCATTTGAATTAGATCATCTGCTAAACTTTTCTCTTTCTGTGTTTTTTAGTCAAGTCAGCAAAGTCTGTCTTAAGAAGTGGACTTAAAATCTATCTCGATCTTATAAAACTGATATGTATGGTAAGGTTTATACGCACTTATATATACACACATTATATTTACACTATAAATTTATCTTATCTCTAGTCGATGTGAGATTTTTAAATGTTTAAATAGTCTAAATGTAAGCGGCAACTAGTTTGTAAGTCTTGTTGATATACAACATGTCAACTGAGTTTACATTGCATTTCCTATCTTAGTCCGCAACTGGAAGTAAACTATGCATTTCCTATCTTAATCCACAACTGTACTATAAGTTTTTGTGCATAATAATCACTGCTATTTTATATTATTATCAGTTTGCATGCTTAAATTTGCTACTAGTTTTCTTCAGTCCACACTATCCAAGTTTTGTTTTCTAAGGAGATTGTGGTTTAACTAAAGTTGAACTTTATGAAATTTTCAACTCCACTTGGCCCCAAGAAACGAGAAAGTTTGAGGTCAATCCTCAGAAATCGTGCTTTGTTTTCATAGATAGATAGAAAGATTAAAAATGAGACTAATAATGTAGCAACATAAGACCACGTGATTTTCTTAAACTGGTTTTGCCCCACAATGAGAACCAAAGCCTAAGCCTATTTGAATACGAAATTGAAACAGGTTTAAGAAACCAAAAAAGGATAAAGGCTGATTCATCATATCTATTAGTGCTAAGCCATAAAAGTAGAAACTATAATCTTTGATTTGTAAGTGGGTTAGTTATTATTGCACACCTATTTTTTCAGAAGAAGAGGGTTCTTCTAAACTTTCTTTTTTTTTGTCTGTATTATATTAAAACAATGGTTTGATTTGTGTAACAAGTGGCACGGATTGTGCTACAAATAAAATAAACTTGATCGAACCGAAGTTTATGAAAATGACTCTACGCATACATTCTATTTGAGGTTTGGTTCTTAATCTCCATTTGATTTCATCCAACTTGGCCAATAAAACATGTCTACCTTTAGAAAAGAAAAATACAGTATAATTGCATGTTGACTATTAACCAACAAATCTCCCAAAGAAAATTCGTAACCAAGCACTATTGCAAGATCATGTGCAGAAATGCTTAATTGCATAGTTTTTTCTTCTTTTTAATTAAACAACTTCGACAAAGAATATTGCTTGGTAACGTATATAATCTTTTTGGAACATATAAGAAATAATAAAAGAAGCACGATAGGAATATAAGTGTAAGTTTAAGTTTCACATTAACTCAAAATGAGAAAGTAGAATACTATATAAAAATCAAAAGACCTCCGTTGTCTTCAAGTTTTAGATTGAGAGTGGTGTCAATACTTTATGTGATTAGATTCAAGTCTTAGTTTTACTCATTATTTAATTTAGATTCACTTAAATTTTTTAATCATATAAAACAAAAATATAGGAATTTGTGGAGATTCCAAAAAATCTAATAATACACATCTTCTTAATATGATATATTTTAATCAAATTTAACTTATAAATAAATAAAAAGAATACTTTTACTTAGTCTTTATTCAACCAAACAATAAATATTACTTATCATCATCTCTGATTTTTATTTTCTTCCTCTTACTTTTTATTTTATAAAACAAGACATTATGAAAAGAGAAAAAAAAATAAAAAAATAAAATTGTCTTTCTCTTTACTTACTATTATAATAAAATATATGAAAATCGTTTAAATTCATTACATTTTTGCTAACTAGATAAATCTTTTTTTGTTATTAAATAATTCTTCTCTGCGTGGAAACAAAACAGAAGAGACTAGGTTTGACTTAAAATCCATGGTAGGAATAAAATAATGACTAACTTTCAAAAAAGGAATAAACTATTATTTACTCTAGGTTATATGGGTGTGCATAATTGCATGAGACAAATAGAGATGGGCTCCTTTTTATTCTTGTGGTATCTAAAACTTTCATAAAATTATTTATTTCAATAGCAAGCCAATCTAATCATGATTCAACAAGATATACCAAAAGATAAGGTCAATTCAATTTTTTAATATAATATATTCAATTTAGCATTGTATAATTAAATAAAAATGTATAAAACGTAAATTATTGATAATTTAGAAGAAATAATATTATTTTATTTAAAATTATTGTATCTAATATGAAAGACAATCTTATTTGAATTATTAATATTAAATTATAATTAGACACTGTTAATAAAATAGACATATAGACCAATTATCTATTATTTGAAATTTTTTAATATTGTAAATTATGAAATCATTTTAAACTAGTGTTTTAAGCTTTAAAATATATAATTGTTTTTTCTATAATAATGTATTAAGTTTTTTCAGGTGGGTGGACTAAACATATTCGTATTAGTTTATGTTATTGTTTCAAAAGATGTTAGATTATGCTGTTTTTTAATCAACGTATTATTAATGATGTTTTTAGTTCTGAATTTTTAATAGATATATTATTCATTTTGCAGAAAATAAATAACAAAGAGAAGCATATTATTTGTAAATTGTAATTATATTATATAGATATTGATTTTGATTAAACAATTTCAGTGAGAAGAAGTAGAAGAAAGTATTGAGTTGAGAGACGAGAAAAACGCGGGCGCACGATAGAAGTGATGTAGGGTCCACGCTAACAAGCACGCATTGGTGTCTATTGCACACCACCCTATTGCTCAACATGTCAAATCAACCACCCAACAAAAATATACTAACTTCTTTTATTCATGTCATTTATTTTTTAATATAATTATTTTTATACCAACAAACTTTTAGACACACTTAAAGTTATATTTTTTAATTATCAAAATATTCTTAAAAGTAGATTGTCATGTAAAATCCATTTTCTCCAAAAGTAATAATATTTTTACATTCGTTTAATACTATTTATTATTATTTACAAATATAAAAATTTATTTTTGTCATGACTCGTAGTTTTGTAGTGTCAAAATATCATTTCTTTTTATTTTCATAGATATATTCAGAATAATGTTTATTTAGGACTTATTTGTTTTAAAAAAACATAATTTTGTTATAGTTTTACTTTAGAAGATATATTTAAAAAATTAAAAAAATATATATTATATAATTAAATGAACTTATTAGGTAAACCTAATTTAACACATCTTCTCATTGTTGACTTGGTGAATGCATTACGACACTCTAAAGGTTTCAGTTAACTTAAATTGTTTTCACATGTTAAGTGAATTGGTAGATCAAATTTGACTTATTTTACCACTATTAAGTACAGAGTATGACTTGTGTCATATAAATATAATTGAGTAATTATTTTTAGGTAACTAACATTATAAATAAGTTATTAAAATTATTAGCATTATAAAATATAATATTCTTTTTTCTATCAAATGCTTTTATTTTTATTATTTTTTAGTTGTCAAGTAGAATTATGGTATAGATAAATATCGATCATGTACAACGGTATATGAATAGTCAAATTTGAAATTAACTAACGATCACATAACTAATTAAAACATTAATGTGTATTTATCGTTTAATATTGACCATTTAAATGTGATATAACAATTTATATTATTTTTGTTATTTATTATTGTGTCTGAGAAATTCACACCTAATAGGCTTCATGTGTGTCTGTCATATTAGAAAATGCGTACCATGTGAATCACACCACTGTCTTAAAAACAAATTTTGAAAACCCTTTCATGTTGACCCCAGAATGTGTACTCGATATTAAAATACTTTGCACCTTCATAATTAATTGTCCAATAAAAATATAATAAAATAAAAATGTAAATAATGTATTTATTAACGTTCATGGATGAAGATGAATTTTAAAATATCAATTATATTAGAATTAATATATGAACAAATGTAAATATTTATATTCGGATATATTATTACTTTTTAATCATTCATTTATTTTATTTGAAATTCAAGTTATAACTAGAAAGGTTAAAATCTTCATGGCAATTTTCGTTTTAATTATTCAATTTAGTTGTTTTTTTTTCTCAAAGTCTTAATTTTTATTAAAATTATTCAATCAAGTTATTTATATAGATTGGTGTTAATTTCGTGTATGTATATATCACATGTCAATTTGTATGATTTTTTTTTTGTCAAACAATATTATGAAATAATATGGAAAATAATTTTTTTTACATGATATAATTATGTACATAGAAGAAAAGAAAATGTAATTGGAAATTTTTAGTTTTTCTTAATCATTGATGGATTCAACTATTTTGAATTACAAAGAAAAATATATTAGATATATATATTAAGCAATCCAAGATGAATAACAAGGGAAATTTTGGAAGTTAATAAAATTTTATTATTTTCTCTATTAAAATTTAATTTTTTGATATTATTTCCCTCTTAAAATTAAATAATGCTCCTGGATAACAATGCGATCTTGCAATCTATCTTTATATGAAATTGTCGCGTTCAAATCACTTTTATTTCTTTTCGTACACACTTTTTTAAATTAAAATGTATAGTTTGTCCCTTCAAATTAGATTCGTTCGTACTTTAATCTTAAATTTGAATCTCTCTCTATATATTTATTTGTTTATATATCTATATATTATAGCAGCATGAGATAATTTCTGTCGCAGTATCTTGAAAAATCAAACAAAATGACAAAAATATATGCTGTGGTTAATATTTCACGTTTCATGACTTTAAAGTTTCACATTCAATGAACACGACTCAAGCTGTCGTGACAATTTTACATTCCTCAATATTTATATCTTACAAAAATAAATATCCGTAGTTGGAAACTACAAAAACTTACTATTGTTTTTAATTTTAATATAGTTCTAAATTTCACAAATAGCAATAAAATATATAGTTAAAATTATAAAATTATTATTAAATGTGATTTTAATGTAAATATGAATATAAATAAAATAAAGAATATAATTATTGTTTTATTAATAAATAAAAGAAGAGAATCTCACTACTAAAAAACTCATATTACCTGTCAATTTTGTTTCAAAGTGTTTTTTGTAGAAAATAATTATAAATTTTGTCATGAAAAATTTGCAGGAAATATTACTGCCAATGTTATTGCAAAATATTTTGTATAAAACACTTTTTACAATAAATTTTGTAGAAAATACTTGAAAATTTTATAATTTTGTAGAAAATAATTATTCACGAAAGAATTACCTGCCAATTAAGATTTTTTAAAAAAATAGCAGAAAAAATAGAGTATTTTTTTACAAATTTTGTTAACAAAATTACCAAAAAAAAAATCATATAATATGAGAATTTTAGTAGTATCTAGACTATGAACTTATAGTATAATGTTAGGTTGTTGCTGCTTCAATGAATACCTCAGCTTCAAATAGTAATCTCACTCACATCATGTGATAACGTTATATATATATATATATATATATATATATATATATATATATATAAAAGAATTGGTTAAGTTTTTCTTTAAAATTAAAAAATTAAAGGATTGTCATTTCAATAAAATATAAGAGATAGATATTTGTCTGTATTAAAAATAGAAGGAAAGACTGGTCTTATTTTAGCATGAACTCATGTAAAGTAAGTGCTTTTTAAATTGCCTTTATAGCTTTACTACAAATAATTTGTATTATTATTTTTAATTTATTTTCTTCAAAAACATATTAAAATTTGTTTAAACGAAAGATATTGGTACTAATAAATTATTATAAATAACGAAGTAAAAACATTTAATTTAATATGTACGTAATAAAAATATAAAAGAACAACAACACATCTTATTATTCTATATTTTATTTTGGCACTGAAATATAACAATCATCTGATAACTGCTTTATGTTATTAAGTGAGAATTGACATATTATTAATAAACAAGTTCTACTCCTTTATCATCAATATGAATAATAATGTATGCTAAAAGTTTGTCATTTACATATGATTCAGTTATTTTTACCATATTATTTAGGTTTTGTGGGGTCTTTGTTTGTTTTTTCTTTTCCCTTCTTTTTCGTTTAGGGTTAGATATATAGTATAGGGAAGGAGCAACATGGCCTGCTGGTGCTGTCACATGAAATCATGCGTGTGCACCCCACTATCACAACCCATGTTATTATTATTATTACCAAAATTATTATCAAATTTATTATAATTATACTGGCCTATCCATATTTCTAGCAAGACGATCACTCAAGTGGTTTAAGAATAAGTGGTTGAAGATGGTTCACAATAGGCAGACGATTTTTTAAATTGTTGACGAGAAATTATCACATCAACAACTCAAGGATCATCTATCTGTAGTGGAATGTCTTCAACTGCTTATCCTTAGACCGTCTGACTAATTGTCTAATTACGAAATGTTAATAGACCATACATTACAATAATTATTATTAATAAATAATAATGTTGTGGATCGTGATTGAACATGACAAGAAGGGTGAGATTTGAACAAATATATAGGTACCCATTTAATTTTTGATTTATCAAATCAATCCATATCTCTATGCTCACATCAATAAAAATAGCACAAACATCACAATACCTTGTACGAAGCAAAAACACCATTTTACACGTTCAAATGAAGAAGAGAAGGAGGACACAGAATGATTGAAATTAGACATGAGTACAATGATAGTACTTGAAGGTTTCACTGCAGTTCGACACGTACCATGACATTGTTGAACAAGAATCTCATCAACATCCTCCATTGCGGAATATATCATGCACCAGACCACACACTTTGAGTCTTTATCTCCTTTCACTACGCAAAAGCATTCAATTAAGATATTTCGTTCCCTGGTTTTACTTGCACGTACAATAATATATCAGATTACGTACTTCTTTTATTTCTTTCTTTCTCTCTTTCTTTTTCTTTCTCCACTACACAAATATATACACAGTGATAAGAAACTTAGTGCTTCAATTTATTTTATTATTTATTTTCAAATGGGTGTTGTATTGTATCTCCAATTTTCTATTGGAGATAGCATAAAATGTACCTCATCATATCAATAAGAAGTTGTTTGTTATTATGTTATTGCTGTTGTTGATGTTGCTGTTGTGTGTGTGGTCGTGTCAGATATGTCGTAGATTATCCAACCACAATTTCACATACTCTTGCCATGTGTTAAGCAGCAATTTCGGACTTCTGTGAACACGAACTTAGTTTAATGTTATTTAATTATTAATACATGGTTGAGTGCAGTTTAACATCTTCCACTAAACTGGTTTTGATTCCCTAACACAATCATATGGTGCTGCATTGCGCTCTAATCAATTCACCTCCAAACTCACCAATTTAATTAATAATTTAATCAGCCAGTAGAAAACACAAGGCATGGTAGATATTTTTCAGTCTTGTAGAATTTTAAAATGACAGAAAAAAACTTAGGTCTCCATAGTGACATTAAAAATGACACACGGAAACTGCTTAATATGAAACCGGCTATGTTATTTAATTAATGGTAATGCCAAACTTGTAAACAGGCCAATCAGAAAGTAGTAGCACTCTATTCAAGTGGATCACTTCTGCAAAGAATGAGAAAAAAATCAGCTTTTGAATTTGGATAAAGAAGAGGTTAAAGCTCAAGTTCATTACTTAGAATTTAATAATAGTAACATCAGCTTTAGCCATTAGATGGAAAGCAAAGATATCTGATTACTCAGAAAACTAAAGCCAGCAACAAGAATCTACATATGATTCATTCATACAAATATGAATCTAACAGCGAAAAAATTGAATAACGTATAAACCTATTGTCTTAAGATTTTGGATTGAAGATGGTGTCAATCTGTTATATGAGTCAGGTTTCATTGATGTTGTTATTTCTTGAACCTTTGAAAGATCCATCAAATATGTGATCATCTTCAAGTTCTTGTATATATACAATAACATATATCTGTGGAGAGAAATGAAGGTGTTAAATTAAAATAGATTAGTAGTTGAAAAGACCTTTGAGTCAAAAGGAGAATGAAATGGAGAAATATGTCTGAAGCATGTTGCATAATCTTTTCATTGAGTTCTCTCCAAACATTGGAGGACACACCTTACTTAATGGCATCATAGCACAGAATTATTAGTGTGTGATATGCTGCGATATGCACCCTGTTGAGGCTCTTTTCTTTTTTGTTGTTTGTTTTAGACTAGCACTCTCTTTTATGCTTCCGATTTTGTTTTTATCTGTCCTCTCTTCCAACATTATCTTGGATGATTCTGCAATCAGCTTGCCAAATTGTTCAAAAATCCAGTGCCTCATTGACCACAATTTCTTGTCCTGAGGAGATAACACTCTCTAAATAGCAGAAAAGGTGTCACAGTGTGATTGGCTGAGAGAATAAAGCCCTTTGCCTAATGTCTAATAGTGGATAAACTTACATAATCAACATAGTTTTTTTATTCATTATCATTTTAGCACCAAAATTGATCATTGGTGGAGTCCATTATTATTATTATTATTATTATGCAAATTGGTTATTGGTGGGCTATACCAAACTCCTTCTTTTCTTTCATACCATAAAGATTCCTGACAAATAGGTTGGACATTTATGTTGATGCTACTAGATTGTGTTGGCTTAAGCCTGCTTTGTGGAGTTTCACACATTCATTCAGACTCACCCATGTAGAGACCAGAGTTAACAGGTGTTGTCAATGTTATGTTGGGTGTGCTATAAATTGGTGAAGTGGTAGTGGGGGCTAATGTACCTCTAAGGTAAGACAAAAGGGATAACCAGAAACACCGAGTAAAGATAAGCGAGAGTAACCGAGAAAAGAGTCTAGATTCTTTGCCGAGATTTTTAGTGTAATCGTCTGTTAAACATGAAAAATACACCAATATTGGTGTATTATTAATCATGCTTATATTATAAAGACACAACAGAAAAACAGTACAGAAAATAAAGACACAGCAGAAGAACAATACAGAAAAATCAAAGTGAGAATCCAAATAAACAAAAAGAGGCACTATTGAGAGACCCTCCTTGCCTATCATTTTCAAAGCTAGAATGATTGAAGTAATAATGATTCTTAGTCCCCACTTAAGCTTTAAAAATAAGAATGATTTGGAAGGAAAAGGGGCAATAGTACTTGGTAGAAATGTTGAACCAAAGGCACTCTGAAGGGCCACACAAAGCAAGGTTTCTCTAGAGGGAATGAGTGCTCTCTTTGATTGCTGTTGTGAACACTGTGGAATCAGAGAATTAATGAAATTATGAAAGTGACAACCTTGCTTTGTTTTGCAAATTTCTCAGTGAGAAAAGTTTTTAAAAATCTGAAAAGTGGATACATATGGGTGAAGTAAATCCACCAGAAGATCTCACTTCTCACAACTCTCACTTTTGCTGTATATGCATTGCATATGGATTGTAGAACGGTATACACAACTATCATGCTTCTAGGATTCTCTGCTGTAAAAAGTGACACCCATTTTAATCTCAACCTCACGAACAATTTTTCAAGTTTATTCAACCTTCACATTCACTTCCACCAATCACACAAACAAACCATAAAGAAAATTAACTTTGCAGGTAAAAATACAGTAAGGAAAATGTTTTATAACGTATATTTTAGTCGTTAAAAAAAGGTTAATTTTGTAATTATAAAATAAGAGAGAGATTGAAGGACTGTCAAAATTTGTTAGATAAAATGAGAGAGACACATTTCTATAAAATAATGAAAAACTCCATTTAGTAAATAGAAGAATTAACGAGAACATTATTTGAATCAATTTAGTTCTTTTCTTCCTTTTAGGTGCATAAAAACACAGGAAAAATTCTTGATTGAAATAAATGCTAGTTTCATGTGTCCAGTTTTTTTATTAATAAAAAAAGTAGGTCAATTCTTGCAAGATGTATCTATTTTGATAATTTTTATTAATAATAAAAAGGTGTGTTGGTAGTATTTTCTTATTTATCAAAGTTCTGAATCATTATTAAAAATTTTCATATTAAATGTGATTTTTCTTGGAAATTTGTTAAGAAAATTTGTAAGAAAAGATTTTTTCTTGCTATTTTTTCTAAGAATTTTAATTGGCAGGTAATTTCTTTATAGATAATTATTTTTTACAAAATTATAAAATTTGCAAGTATTTTTTACAAAATTTATTGCGAAGAGTGTTTTACACAAAATATTTTGCAAAAAAAATTAACAGCAATCTCCTGCAAAAAAAATTTAAAATAAATTTTAAAATAAAATTAATAGAAAATATGAATTTTTTTAGTAATCAACATATTAAAATTTTTACAAACTAAAAGCTTCGACAGTCTTATTTTTTTAATTAGATTTAAAGATGGTATTATTTACTGAAATTTATATAAAATATCAAATAACTACAAATTGATTAAGTCATCTTGGAAAAACAAAAGTTGTCACAAAAGTAACAATAGAAAACTACTACAACTTGATTTGGGTGAGTCTCTAAGGAAACATTTAGAAAAGAAAAATAAAATAGAAAGGGAAAGAAAGTAGGTAAGTGAGAAAGGAAAAGAAGAAAAATAAATTTAAAACAAAAGTTGTTTGATTGAAAATAAATAAAAAAAGAAATAGGGTAGAAATTGACTTTTTGAATTAAAAACAAACAATAATAGAGGAATTCCTAATCAACTGTGTGCAACAGAAAATCAATTAAATTCATTAAAGCCTCCATGCACTCAAATTTTTTTTGTACAATTGCAGTATCGTGTTTTGAAAAAAAAAATCTTGGACCCACTAATTTTTTTAAGTCTACTCTATTAAACTAGTAACATTATTTTATTTTATTTTTCTTCTTCTTAGCTCCGAGGCTTGACTTTTTTTATTTTTTGAGAAAACAATGTTTTCTAGTAAATAAACTAGAGGTTTTTGTAACACTTAAAAACCTTCTAAACAACTAACTAAACTAGTCCTGAAAATAAAGGATATGTAATTTATTATGTATACATATACATATATTTTGAAACTATATCTTTCACTTTTTGCTTACGTTGGTATTGCAATATTGAAAGAAAATATTATGATCCTCTTTTTCTTTGACCTAATTTATTTATTTTGGAACAATCATCTCTTATGAAAACTATGAGAGGAACCAATTCATTGGTTTGTTTTGAAGTATGAAAATCCCGCGAACTCATGCATTGTACTATTACACTAGTGAGTAGATGTTACAGCGTACTGTGTTTTGTGGCCTTGCAATGCTCAAAGCTTCTCCATCAAACTTACTCATCAAAACCCTGCCACCATATGCATTTTGTACTCTTTCCTCAACCCAAATGAACCCCTCCAAGAAATTAACATTTTCCCATATTTTCCAAAAATGCTCCAATCTTAAAGCTCTAAATCCTGGCAAACAAGCCCATGCCCAGATGATTGTAACTGGTTTTGTGCCCAACATCTATGTTGCCAACTGCTTAATTCAATTTTATTGTAAATGTTCCAATATGGGATATGCATTCAATGTGTTTGACAGAATGCCTGAAAGGGACGTGATCTCTTGGAATACTATGATATTTGGATATGCTGGAGTACGGAACATGGGGTTTGCACAGTCTTTGTTTGACACAATGCCTGAAAGAGATGTGGTTTCGTGGAATTCTTTGCTCTCTTGTTATTTACATAATGGTGCTAATCGAAAGTCAATTGAAATATTTGTCAAGATGAGATCACTGAAAATCACATACGACTATGCTTCATTTGCTGTTGTTCTGAAAGCTTGTTTAGGTATTGAAGACTATGGTTTAGGGCTTCAGGTGCACTGCCTTGCAATTCAGATGGGTTTTGTGAATGATGTGGTGACAGGTAGTGCTCTGGTAGATATGTACTCAAAATTTAAGAAATTGGATGATGCTTTTAAGGTTTTCCGTGAAATGCCAGTGAGAAATTTGGTGTGCTGGAGTGCTGTAATTGCGGGCCATGTTCAGAATGACCGGTTTATTGAGGGACTAAAACTGTTTAAGGATTTGCTGAAAGTAGGTATGGGGGTGAGTCAATCAACCTATGCTAGTGTATTCAGATCATGTGCGGGTTTATCTGCATTTAAATTGGGTACACAGATGCATGGTCACGCTCTAAAGTCTGACTTTGGATATGACGGTATAGTTGGAACTGCCACATTGGACATGTACGCAAAATGTGGCAGAATGCCTGATGCCTGCAAGGTATTTAACTTGTTGCCTAATCCTCCTCGGCAATCTTATAATGCCATTATTGTTGGATATGCTCGGAAAGAACAAGGTTTTAAGGCTTTAGAGATTTTTCAGTTTTTACAGAGGACTAACCTTGGCTTTGACGACATTAGTTTGTCTGGTGCTTTGACTGCTTGTTCAGTGATCAAAGGCCATGTGGAGGGAATCCAGCTACATGGATTAGCTGTAAAATGCGGTTTAGAGTTTAATATTTGTGTTGCGAATACAATTTTAGACATGTATGGCAAGTGTGGAGCTCTGAGGGAAGCTTGTTTAATATTTGACGAGATGGAGAGAAGGGATGCTGTGTCTTGGAATGCAATCATTGCAGCTCATGAGCAAAATAAAGAAATAGAGAAAACACTTTCACTCTTTGTTTCAATGCAGCGATCAGCAATGGAACCTGATGATTTTACTTACGGTAGTGTTGTAAAGGCATGTGCTGGTCAGCAAGCTTTAAACAATGGTATGGAGATCCATGGAAGAATCATTAAGTCTGGTATGGGGTTAGACTGTTTTGTTGGCAGTGCTCTTGTTGATATGTATAGCAAGTGTGGAATGCTAATGGAGGCAGAAAAGATCCACGACAGACTGGAAGAGCAGACAACTGTTTCCTGGAATTCGATCATCTCAGGATTCTCATCACAAAAGCAAAGTGAAAATGCTCAGATATATTTTTCTCAGATGCTGGAAATGGGTGTAATACCTGACAACTTTACATATGCTACAGTTCTTGATATCTGTGCTAATATGGCCACCGTAGAACTTGGAAAACAGATTCATGCTCAAATTTTAAAGTTACAGTTGCATTCAGATGTGTATATTGCCAGCACACTTGTAGATATGTATTCAAAGTGTGGAAATATGCGGGATTCCAGGCTAATGTTTGAGAAGGCACCAAAGCGGGATTATGTCACTTGGAGTGCCATGATTTGTGCATATGCATACCATGGTCTTGGAGAAGAAGCCATTAAATTATTCGAGGAGATGCAGCTTTTGAATGTGAAACCAAATCATACAGTTTTTATTTCAGTCCTCAGAGCTTGTGCACATATGGGTTATGTGGACAGAGGGCTACACTACTTTCAGGAAATGCTGAGTCACTATGGTTTAGATCCCCATATGGAGCATTATTCATGTATGGTAGATCTATTAGGGAGGTCAGGCCAAGTAAATGAGGCTTTAAAGCTTATTGAAAGCATGCCTTTTGAGGCTGATGATGTAATATGGAGAACTTTGCTCAGTAATTGCAAGATGCAAGGGAATATGGAAGTTGCAGAAAAAGCAGCCAATTATTTATTGCAGTTAGACCCTCAAGATTCTTCAGCGTATGTTCTTTTATCTAATGTATATGCTAACGCAGGGATGTGGGGTGAGGTTGCAAAAATAAGAAGTGTAATGAAGAACTGTAAGTTAAAGAAGGAGCCAGGCTGTAGCTGGATTGAAATAAGAGATGAGGTACACACATTTCTTGTTGGAGACAACGCACATCCAAGATCTGAAGAGATATATGAACAAATTCATTTGCTTGTGGACGAGATGAAGTGGGCTGGGTATGTTCCGGACATTGATTTCTTACTTGATGAGGAGGTGGAAGAACAGGGTCCTTATGAAGGGCGCAAAGCTACCATTGGTAGTACGGGATAATAATGTAGGAAATATTTCAAATGATGTTTACAATGGCTTACAGGGGCCTCTTAAAGAACATCAAGAGTTTGGTGGGTTTTTCCAGCAATCTGACCACATCAAACATATATTCGTCATTCATTCATTCATATTCGTTGAGACAAGTACACAGTTGAATTCGATATGGAGGAGAGGTTCTCAGCCTGTGATTATCTATATCTAAAGAAATCACATAAAATTAGAGTCCTCAGATGTTCTTCACTTCATTAATAAACCAGATACACATTCTCAAACCATTGGATCATTATGAACAGATTCATGCAACCATCGAATGAGTACGAGACTGGTGGGAAGATGTAACACGGTACTCTCTGAAGTCTATTCCTATATATTAACAATGCATTTAGTTTAACTAGGCGCTATTTTAACCAGTTCAAATACTTAAACCGGTTCTCCTCTGGATTTGTATCTGCATATGCTTGTATAATCAAAGTGAAACTTCACTCGGGTGGGTAAAACTTTTGCCATTTACGTCGAGTATTATTGACATGCATGCAGCAAGTCCCCAACTAGAACGTGGATCTCATAAGCTCATAAATAAAAAACAAATTAAAAGATCGTTCTTTTAACTATAAAGTACCTATCCAGATGAAGCACCAGAGTTGCTAATAGCAAATCACAATTTCTCGTCGCCAGACCACAAATTAGAACCACTTGTTTTACTTTTAATGCTTTTCACACGTTGAGACAATAAAGTGAATACATTTTCTAACAAGAATTCATATATTGATGAGTCACATTATAGATACTAATATCTTCTTCAGCTAGACTCAACTTAATCAACAACTCTTAACATATCCCACTAGCCAAAAAGGATAAGATCGCACCAGAAGTTGTTTAAGAAAAATGGTCCATCATATGCTTATTACCAAGTATAATCTCAAAACTAGTTATAAGAGACCGGATCATATCTACCACAATCATTTTCTCCCTTACTACAAAACTTGATTTCTACACAATAACTTGCACTAAAACCTACAGTGTCAATGGCCTTGTAAGTTGTAACCTATACTGACCTTTGCGGGATATTTAAGGTTAGGGTTCCATTCCTCCACACCTCAATATTCCCTCCTAGATCCCAAAAGCAAGGGAAAAAAAATCTGACTATTCCTTCATTAATTGACATCAACATTCAGATAAGTCATGGCGGAAAACAGTAAGACAAGTACTGATAACATGAATAAATGCTTAAAATTAAGAACTCCTGCATCTATTCTCCTCACAGAATCAGCATCTGGCATAGAATCTGCAAACTTTTCTTCTTTACCATCATCTGTGGATGAATTTTTCCAAGACCTGTCCTCCTGGATAAGGAAAATAGGAGCAACGATTACAACTTTGATCTGTTGACATTATTCTTCTATGTGCTTTAATTTATTTTAAATGTTTATATCCTCTTTTATCCAAGTCCTCATATCTGTGAACTTGTTATAAACTTCAGAAAGTGGCTTGACAACAATGATAAAATGCTAAATTTACTCTTTTAATGTATATCAAATAAGATAATATAGCTCCTTACAAAATAAATTAAATATGGTAAGTAGAAAAAATAGAAAGTAGAAGTGAACTAATCAGCATATCTAGTAACATTTCAGTGTCAAGTCTTTCTCTTTGGATCAGAATGCAACCAAGAACCAGGTGCAAACTAGGTGCCGATAAAATTAAAGAAAAACAAAGAAGATAATATCATAATGTCTATTATATTTATTTTCTATCCGAGCTGTATTGCAGAGCAAGAGAAGTCTAAACAATAGAAAGAAAGTACAGTCACAGGCAGAAATGCTCCCGTGATCTTCCAACCCCATCCACAAATAGAGCAACAAGTGCACACACACACATACCCATTATTACCAGTGTATATTTCTTAGAAATAGCGAGATAAATCACTATGGCATGTTTTAAAAATTTCACAACCCTTTTACATTGGATAAAAAAAAAATTGCCAACCACCCCGCCAACAACAACCAAAAGGTTACAAACTGCTAGCTCCTACACACCAAAAAAATAATAATAATACTTTGACACCCAACTCACTTTAACAAAATAATAATATATATATATATATATATATATGAGAATTTTAAATTGAAAAATAAAATAAATATGATTAAAAATAATATTATTTTGAGTTGTCAAGTGGGTGGTTTTTGTTTGGTGGGTGTCAAACTATCATCATCACCCAAACATAAATAAAAAAATCAGTCCAACACACCAGATTAATATTGCTAAATGTAGAAGTGATAGTATGACGCAAAAACCAGCAAATCCACCCACTGGCGACTTCATATTATAAAAATAATCACTACTTCACCAAAAATCGTGTTTTATTTTCCTATAAAAATTATGCTTTTGAAAATAGTTTTATTTGACATTTGTTGCCCTGAGAAAGCAGGTAAATTTGTCCTATTGTAGTTTTTTCAAGTAGCCCAGCCAACTGTTATCCAGAAAATCCTTTTAGGAAATGCTTTTTTGATAAAAGCTAATTTTATAAGTTGACTTGCTCAGGAGATTCTTGAACATCAACCATATGCAAAAAATAAAAACACAAGTTAATAAAGTAAGAAGTACCAACCTTGTGATCGGTTGTTAAAGCCACACTAACTTCTTCAGGATACTTATTTGTCTGCTTTAGCTTCACAACCAATATTTTGTTCTCACTTGCTAAGGAAGACAGCTGCAGACAAAGTACACCGATTTCAACCAACCATAAACTGAATATAGTAAAGCCCACAACAAATCCAGTATACATTTTGCTAAGATTGAGTTCTCAATACCAAAAGATTTTCAGTTTCAAATACCTCACATTTCAACACATCATTCAATATTTTCAATCAGATTTCTTTTGAAGTCCTTCTGCTTTGTGTTTTTTTCTTTTTATCTACCCCTTCAATCAAGGTGACTAGTAAATTCATTTGTGCAATTGTGAATAAGATATTACTAGTAAAAATCTAAGGTTTAGGTGGAAAACTAAAGGAAGGGAGAAAGGATCATGCTTGCTCAGTTGTGCAATTGTTATTCACAGACTGATCCAAAAAATAAAGCATCACATAATGCAAACCCGGTTACTATACAATGTAAATCAATTGAATCCAGTTGAAATCCTAACTGTTTGTGTTGATTAATGAGCAAGAAACACTTAAACTAAATATCATGCAGTCTAAAAACCTAGAAGCCTATAAACAATATCTTCCATCTCGTATCCGGATGGTTTTATTATTTTGTAGGCTTCCAAAAACCTGATCTTACCTGCTTATTAAGACGCTCTCTCTCAACAGCTAGCTGCATGACCAAACTTTTGAAAACTTTTGTCTGCTTTCCAATATCCTTTGCAGATGCCACTTTTGCTTCTTCCACTTGGTGTAGTGATCCTTCCAAGCAGTGCAATCTGCTCCTCAAGAAGCTTAGTTCCTCGTTTAAATCAGTATTGGATTCAGATAATATGATGCATTTCTCCTCTGCACTGTCAGCCCGGCTCTCCGCTTTAGAGACCTTTGACTTAAGATCCTTTATCACTTGGTCCATATCTTTAATTGTGGAATACAGCATATTTTGCTTCTCTTGACTAGCTTCGGCAGATGCTACAGCATGCTGCAGCAGTAAATTAGAATCCCTTAGCCGCCTCTCAAGTGACTCTTCCCTCTCAGATTTGCCACCACTATCTTTCAAAAGAGCTATCTGTCTGTTGAGTTCACCATTAGCTTCTTCCAATATCTTACAATGTGCTTCTGCGGTATTAGCCTGACTTTCTGCATTAGATATATTTTCTTTCAATTCAACGATAATACCTTCTGTCTTTCTCACTTCAGAACTCAAAATAGCATACTGTGTCTGATATGCATCAGCAGATGCCCTCACATTGATTAGCTGGCTTTCATATTCTTTTAGCTGCTTCTCAAGTGAACACACCTTGTCCCTTAAAGTGACAACCTCAGAATTGCCAACAACCTCAGAAGTTTCAAGCTTAGCTCTGAGCACAGATTCACGCTGACTTAAACCATTCAAATTGAACTGAGAAAGCTGGAGTCTACCCAACAGCTCTTTTGAAATTCCTATCAGTATCTCACGTGTATTATCTGCCTCAAACCATCTTTCCCAAACATCAGTAGCTTCTTCCTCCACCAGACTTAGCTTTTGTTCTAAAGAAGCCATCCTTTGTTTTAGATTTTCTTCAATTTCCCTTGAGTCAAAGAAATTCTTCTCAAGATCCATTTCGTTTGCTAAAGATTTCTCTAGCATCCTCAGAACAAGTCTCTGTTGCTCGGTTGTGTGCATGGTTATTACCGAACTTACATTTAAAGATTCATCATCCTCTAGGGTGATTTCAACATCTTCAATATTGCCTGTTGTCATTAAAAAAGGGTAAAATAACATTTATCAGAAAAGGAGAATTATTTAGTCAAAGATACAGTTCTTATTGATCACAGTTTCATCATGAGTCAGCCATTTTGAGCAAGCAACTCCAAAATTTTCTTCACACATTTTTCTTCTAACCAAAAAGAGGAAATCCATTAATACAGGAGGAGCTCTCATCCACTACACAAACAATTTCACGTGAAAATGGAAGTGGACCCCCCTCCCCCGCCAGAATTTGATGGGACAGACGTAAAAGATTTCGTAGAAATATCCTTTTCTTTTAAGAAAAGGACAAAATCATGAAATAAATGACGAGCAATCAATGTGTCACCAAAAAAATAAAACCTACATTAATGAATCAATCAATGAGTTTCTTTGCATACCATTTCCTCCCCACTTATAAGAAGACAAAGTTCTCTCAAAACTAGCAGATAGTTTCTTAATCTCTGAAAACTGCTCCTCGGACGGCTTCAAACATTGTTCAGAATCAAGAAGATTGTCTTGCCTGGGCTCAGAAGAGGCCTCCCTATCTCCAGCATCAGCATGAAGGGCGTCCAAGAACCTATCCAATTCCACAACCTCAGAACCCAACACCCCACATAACAGGTCAAACTCAAGAAACTTCCCAGTACAACCCACGTCCACATCATTGTCTTCTCTGTCCAAAACAAAGCCCTCCAATTCAACCCCGAGAGCTTCCAAGTGCATTACAAAATTGCTTAAGTTTGCAACTTTCTCAGAAAAACACGCCCGATTCAGTTCCAGCCCATCGAGCATTGTTACTATGTCATCATCACCCAGATCCCCAGCTGCTTCTCCACCGGAAGAAACCCCTCCAAGATCAATATCAACTATTTCTTTACCACTTTGAGTGTCCATTGTTCTAATCTAACACTTCAGCACTTGTTGCTCTGGAACCTGGTACAGAAACCAAATATTAAAATTCAAAAAGATTATACATTTAAGCCAAGAAATTGAATATAATCCATTGAAGCCACCCTAGCATAGAATTTGCAAATTAAAAGGGATAAGAGAAATGAATGGAGAATGGTAGGTTTGAAGGAAGTATTAAAATTTTCGCCATAATTGAAAAGGGGAATGGAACCATACCAGTTGAGAAGTGGGGAATCCGAAGAAGAGTAACAGGGTCGGTTTGGATAACTGAATTGTTGATTTCCGATAACAGAGACAGTTGCGCCCTAACCACGCAACCATACACTTGCCCCTTCACAGTGAAACTAATCGCTTCTTGGTTTTTGATTTTTTTTTTTTTTCACACACTTAATCCTAATGTGCAAAACACAAAAGTGGCACATCATCTTTTTTTTTCACCGACCAAACCAGAAAACCTAGGAACAAGGTGTTATTTTTGTTGTTGCTGAACACTAATTTAGACAAACTTCTATGTTGCATCTATCATATAAATTAACAAAATAAAGATGATAAACAAAAAGTATATTTTGAGTATTGGTTACTATTTACTTCATATAACAATAACTCTACAATTTATAATGTTTGTTTGTATGTTTATTAAAATAGATTTAGAGGTTGAGTAAAAATATAATAAATATTTTAAATAAAATTAATATGAAAAATAATTTATAAATTTAGAAAATAAAGATATAAATAGTAGAATATGTAAAATATATAGAATAACTTACTAGAATTTATAAATCAATGATGAACATTCTAATTTGATATTATTAGACTCGTATAGATTATCCGTAGATTGATAAATTCATCTAACATATTAGTATCACTTTGAATTTTAATTCAATCCATTTTATGAGATGATAGCTAATTAAAATAGAGTTGTTGGTTAGTGAATTATGTAAAAATAAAAAAATTATGCATATAATTTCAAAATTATATCAATTTGTTTCTACTATTTACCATCAATTTGATTATTCAAAAACTCGGTATGAGATTCAAGAGGTTTTTGAAATATAGACAAAAAGAAATGTCAAAGGGTATTCTTAATATATCATCATACTTAAATACAAGTGTGGAATATTGTTATTGGTAGATCATTATAATTTAAAGTTCGACATAAACACTTTCTTAAAATCTGTTTTCAGAAGGATTAATCTAACATCTTGAACAAAATTCACAACTCAATAACGTGGTAAGATAACTTAAGTGCATTAACTGTTTAGTTGGATTTTATTTAAATTGATTGAGTATAAATGATATAATCGATTTATTTTGCCAAGATGTATATTGTACAATATTTCAATTACTTATTATTGTTGTGAAATATTATAGAAAGAATGAATATTAAACGAACACAGTGACGTACAAATTGTCCACTTTAATTTTATCGAGAAGTAGCAAGAGTGATGACAAATTTGTATATTTCTTGCAATATTTCATCAAAAAGGATGAATATGTATAAAAGGTTAAATTCATACATTTTTTAAATTTAGAGATTAAATTATATTAAAATTTTTAAGAAATACTAATTTTAATTTTTATTAAAAATTGGATGATGAAAACATATTTGACTCTAAATTAAAAATATAATGTTTTTAATATTTTTTTGTATTTGTATGGGTTTGAAGTATAGATTAGTTTCGTAGTTATCACAATGTTACCGGTTTTGAATAAGGGGGTGAGAATAGAAACTATGAGCGGAGGGTTGGGCTAAGAAATGAAAACATGTAATGAAGAGGTGAACTTATTATATTGTGGGTGTCAATAGAAGGAGAACAACTGTTCCTTCTGTTAATCTTATTAAGTGGAAGAAGTACTCATTACATAATGTTTTTTCTAATTACAATCTTGTTAAAAACAAAACACAATTTTTCTGAAAATTAAGAGAAAGTAGGAAGAAAATAATTAAGCTAAGAAGATAATATTGAAAACAAATTAAGAAGAAAACAAGAAAGAAAAAGCTTTTTAAATTAATGAGTTAACGAACAAATAAAAAAAAATCACTTAAAATACTATAAAAAGCTGAAGTAAATGATCTTAAAGAAAAGAAGACGAATAGAACTCAATTTTGACTTCTTCACTAGATAGTTAAAAACTGACACTGTGAACTATTATTTATAATCTGTATCTTTCTGAAACGTCGATCATAAAATTAATTTTATATTAAAAATATCTTCATTTTAATGTTAACTAATTATTGAGTTCTTCATCAGCATGCACACAGATCTAACATCATAGGACATCCATTAAAAAAACTGGTGAAATTAGCTTAAACTAAACAATCATTCAAAAATATTTTATCATAAACTTGTGGCTGCAATTTCACATACTTCAAATTCAAACACACACTCATTTAACAATTTCACAGTACAAAGCACTTCTGTATCTTATTTGTTTGTTTCTTTCCCTTTAAACAAACCAAGGATTCCATTCCTTTAAGTTAAAAGACAATATAAATGTATTTTCGAATATTACCAATTAAATTAACACGATAATAAAATGGATACTCGTACAAATCAATTCTAAAATTATTATTTGTACGAATTATAATCGTATACTGTTACGATCTAAAAAATTCAGTCTAATAATTAATTAAGAATTAAATATATTTTTAGTTCTTTAAGTTTGAGTTAAATTTTTAATTAGTTTATCTTTAAAATTTTTGACTAATTTAGGTTTTCATCTTTTAAAATGAGTGGATTTAGTCATTTTAATCAGATGTTGTTAAGTTTAGCTAACGTTTCAATCCCTTTTTATGATAGTATTTGAATTGTTTATCCCGTTTGACACATTTTTTTTCAATGTTAACTAAAATATTATCATAAAGTGCATAACAAAATTTGATTATAAAGACTAAATATACACATCTTTAAACATGAAAGATTAAATTAGATAATTTTTTTTAAAAATGGACTAACTCTAAATTTTATGACAAAAATATATTTAACCATTAAATAATAATATAAATAATGACATATAAGAATTAGCGCTTATATTATTTAATGATTCGGCGCGTAAAACATTACTTTCACTAATTTATTATTTTGAGAGTAATTTAAGAAATAAAAGAAAATACCGTGTTTAAGAAAAGAAAAAAAATAGGTAGAATACAAATGTGGTGGGGGAGTTGAAAGGTTAGAAAGATTGAAACGTTTCAATTGGAATGCTTTGGTCGGTGTCGTGGGCCCATCTTATTTTTTGACGGCGACAGATGTGGGCCCTTGGCCCAATGTGAAACGAAAAGTCATTTGATGGGCTTCTAAGAAATGGCCATATTCACTGTCACGCATCCCTCACTCTTCTGTCCCCTTTCCTTCGAAAATGCACTATTTTCCGCGGCTCACACTTTTCACTTTCTTTAAATGTTTTGTAGATTCTGGTCAAGAAGAAATAACTAAAGTCAATACTTGATTTTTTTTTAACAACGATAAACTTTTTATTTTCTGTATTATGTTCAATATTATTAATCTAGTTTTAAATAATCAATATAACATTTTTTATATTAAATATATACAACTGGTTTTAATTAACTAGTTATAATTGATGTGTATTATTTATTATTTATGTCATCACTTTAATTTACAAATATTCATTGATAAGGTTTATAATAAATATTAAATGGATATATTTAATAAATATTTTCCAAGATTAAATATGTTTATAATTTATTTGATATTTCTTTATTTTTAAATTCTTAAAAATGAATAAATATAATTTTTATAATTCAACTACATTAAATTTTGTTAATTTTTTTAATGTTAAATAAGTTTTTAAGCTAACATTTAACTTGTTTATACATTCAAATGACAAATTCTGTTAAAAAAATTAATAAAATTGAATTAAAATAATTATATCTTTTCATTTCTTAACTTTATATACCTGAACAAAATTTATCACGAGAGATGAATTTCAATATTGTCTCTAAATTTATTAACTACAATCCTATTTAACACAAATTTTAATTATTTACTAGTTGATGGGTTGAATTATATACAAGGGTTATAATACCCGTTAGGTAATGAAGAATAATTTGTAATTTTATTTGATATATGTATTTCTATTTTTAACTTATACAATTTTGACTTAATTTTTTTTAAACCAATTATATGTATTAATATTTTATTGTTATGTAAATTTTTAAAATTAACTTTTTATTTTATGTACCCGTCATGTGCTTACTAGTCGTATGTGATTCTATATATTATTAAACCAGTTTGATAAAAAACACATTTTATAAACTCGTTTTAAAAGAAAAAATAATATGAAAAGTAGTAGCATAAGACTAAAAATAATCATTATAATAAAATGGAATGAAGAATATTATTAAACCCAAAACAAACAAGTCAATATAAATAAATAAAAAATATTATGTTTTAGAATATTTTATAATTTTGCAATTTCAAAACTCTCCCAGTTGTTATTTAACTTTTTTATCATTGAAGTTTTTAATATTTTTAATTTCAGCTTACATCTATATAATATAAAGGATCAATTTTTGTAATTGATTGCTTTTAGGATAGCAACAGAACAAAACATGAGTCGTAGCATAGTACATGATGATGATTTTGAAGAATCAGAGGAATCTATTTAAGAAACGTAGCATAACCAATTTCAATTATCATTCGATACAAGTTATTTTATTTTGCAATATTTTATTAAATTATTTTTCGTACATAAGATTATTTGTTGATCTGCGACTTAGACCTATGACCAGAAAATATCCGTATTTTTTTTTCTCTCTTTTTCTAGACACGTTTCTCAACTTGCCTTTATCTTTTAAGCACAAGTTACAGATCCAATTTTCTATTTTTGAAATGTTATATCTTTTTAAAATTTTTATTTCATTCGACAACTCAATCTAAAAAGTTGAATCAAAAGTAATCACAGACCCTTGTTTTTTTTCTTTGCTTCAAAATATCAGCACCAAATTCAGGCTTGCATAAGACATGTAAATATCTAAAATCCAAACTTTCATAATGTATGCCAAAACAAATAACTTTATGAAAAAGGAAAAATCATGTTTTTATTTTAAAAAATAAAATAAATATAATATTTTAAACACAAACTAATGGTTTTATTTTAAGTGATGTTAACTTGATACTTATATATCAAGTAAAGTTTAAGATGTCATTCATTAATGTTTTGTTGATGATACTTTTATTTTATACTTAATTTTCAACTAATTTAGGAATGTGAAATAGAAGTAAAAAGAATACATTAAGAAGCTTAATTACTATTTTATTAATACACAAAACATTAATGACTTATGTTCTCATATTTTAACAAAACATTAATTTTTTTCCAATTACTATCTTCTGCTCTATATTCGCCTCATATATTTGTTTATGGAAAAAGGAAATATTATAGAGAAAGGTGATATTAAATTAATGACAACTAAAAATATCACTTTTTTAAAACAATCTTACTGAAATAATTTCATTATTTTCATAAATGAATAAACTTAATTAATACAGATAAAATGGTTAACTTAAAAATATGCAAAATATTACTATTTAAACATCAGTCAAATTAAATTATTTGTGGATAAACCGTAGTCATTGTGATAATATTTTTCTAACATTCTAGAATACAGAGTATTACATTTATTTTACAGGAGAGTATCGAGTATAATGTCAATTTTTTTATGGAAAATAATACTTTAATAAAGTTTTTTATAACAAAGTTAAAAAAATAAAAAAATTATTCTATTTTAATTTTATTTATAAAAAGTTTGTCAAGTTTATAAAAAAGTTTTTGTCAAAAACTCATTTTCTTTTTTTTATTCCTGAAATAACATAAGTTCCAGCTGTTAAAATTGTCTGCATCAAACGTGTCAGCAACTTTAACCACAACATCATTTCATGATTCCAATTTGCATGCATAATTCAGCCAATTGGTAACCGTTAACAATGTTATTGTGTGTTTTTTTTTTTAAATCAATATTAATGTTAATTAGTGTACCATGAAATTATAGTAGTATTATTTTAATCATAACACGATTCCGTGTTTTCTTTTTCTTTTCAAAATTTCGTCTATAAATTAAAGCCGATTGGTCACCAACCACAAATTGGTTTTCCATTTCGTTTGGGGTCTTCTGGGTGCAGATTTCCAACCTTAAATTTCTTTATCGAATCTCTCTGGTCGTAGGTTGCTTTGCTTCTTTCAAGCACAAACCCAAAATCTCTCGGGAATTGCTGGATTCTCTGCTTCTCCCAGCAGCAGATTTTGGGTTCTGACCCGTTTCTTGATTTTCCCCACCTGGGTCTTGTTGATTTTTTCTTGGGTCGTGAATTCCGTGTTGCTGGAATTGAAAGTTATTTTCTTTTCTATCCTTCTGGATTCAACTACCTCGTAGATTTTCAATAGGATTTCCTTGAATTGGGGTATCTTTACATCAGGTATTGGATTGAACTGACCTGAACAAATCTTTGCTCAAAAAGTTTGTTTCTTGATTTCCATTCAGTAATTCGGTATGGTATTTTGTTGTTGATGTTGGGTTTTGTTTTTCAGACTTTTTAGGTTGCTTTGAGATTTTCCAAGATTTGAAACCTGAAAATGACGATTGATAGTTTAGCACCCAAGACAGAGAAGAAGAGATCAAGAAAGAACAAGGCAGTGGTTAATGAAAATGCACCCTTGTTACCTAAAAGTCAGGGTCAGGGGAGTGATGCTGGGTTTGATGATTTCAATGGAGCTTCATTTTCTGGGGCTGTTTTTAACTTATCTACCACAATTATTGGTGCTGGAATCATGGCGTTGCCTGCAACCTTGAAACAGTTGGGAATGGTGCCTGGCCTTATTGCCATCATCATCATGGCCTTCTTGACAGAGAAGTCAATTGAGCTTTTGATTAGGTTTACCCGAGCAGGGAAGTCTGTTTCTTATGCTGGTCTCATGGGGGATTCCTTTGGCAATTATGGAAAAGCTCTGGCGCAGATATGTGTCATAATCAATAACATCGGTGTGCTGATTGTTTACATGATTATAATTGGTATGGCCCATTTTTTAGTGTATGTTTATTGTTATTATTGGCTTAGGCTTTAACCATCAAGCCTAGAACCAAGATCTGTATGGTTGTCTAATTTAGTTTAGTATTGATCATCGTGCAGGTGATGTGCTGTCTGGAACATCTTCAGGTGGAGATCATCATTACGGTATCCTTGAAGGATGGTTTGGTCTGCACTGGTGGACAGGACGGACATTTGTTGTTCTTATTACAACACTCGCCATATTTGCACCCCTTGCGAGCTTTAAACGAATTGGTGAGTGTTGTTCATTTATTTGAAATAACAAAAGAATGGTTAATTGTACTGTTGGGAAGATGACTGAGATAACTGGGATGCGTGCGTAACCATGGTGCATTAGTTCTAGTTTTGACAAAGGTTGAACAATTGAAAACAGGGGATTGCTTGAAGGCTGTTGTCATACTACTATTCATCAGAGTAGTTGTTACAAGTATTGCAGCCAATTTAAAATACCATTAAAGTTTACGAGTAGTAGAACATTCTTATTATTGCTTGTTAATAGTGGTAGCTTTCTGTTACAGTTTAGTCATGTTTTGAAAATATCTATTTATGGTAGAAATTAAGTAAAGAGAATTTTGGAAGCATTGATGTTGTTTATTGCCTTATATTCTATTAGAATTCTTGCATTTTGGATGGAACAGAATTAAATTCCTTGAGCAGTAACTTTTGATTGTTCAGTTCATGTGAAGGGAGTGGTCTTATGTTGATCTATTTGCTTCATCTTTTAAAGTGAATACTGGAGGATTTACATGCCTACTCTGTGGTTGCAGATTCATTGAGATTCACATCTGCCCTTTCAGTTGCACTAGCAGTTGTTTTTCTAGTCATTGCTGTGGGAATTGCAGTTGTCAAGATAATAAGTGGAGGCATTGCGATGCCCAGACTCTTCCCAGTCACTACAGATGCGGCATCATTCTTTAAACTATTCACTGTAGTTCCTGTGTTTGTGACTGCTTATATCTGCCACTACAATGGTATGCAAGTTTCCAAATCTTTGTGCCAAGTTTACTTTTTCCCTTGCTGTACTTGTTTTCTTCTTTTGATGTTTTCATATGCTAGTTCTCTATTTGTTTGAAAGTCAGGCTGTTGCATGGAGAGAGTTTACAAGTTCTGATATATATGCACCTTTTCTTCTGCAGTTCACAGCATAGACAACGAGCTTGAGGACTCATCACAGATGCGAGGGGTTGTGCAAACTGCCCTTATTCTATGCTCTTCTGTGTATGTTATGATAAGTTTCTTTGGTTTCCTCCTATTTGGAGAAGGAACTCTTGATGATGTGTTGGCCAATTTCGATACCGATCTTGGAATCCCTTTTGGTTCTGTGCTCAATGATGCTGTTCGTATAAGCTACGCAGCACACCTGATGCTTGTATTCCCAGTTGTCTTCTATCCATTGCGGCTCAATATAGATGGTCTCCTCTTCTCTTCATCAAGGCCTCTGGTTCTTGATAATTTCAGATTTGCATCTCTGACTATTTCCCTTATTGGTGTTATCTTTCTCGGAGCAAATTTCATACCCAGCATTTGGGATGCTTTCCAATTTACCGGAGCAACTGCTGCTGTCTGTATAGGATTCATTTTTCCAGCTGCCATCACTCTCAAGTGAGTTGGTTACTGTTTTTAATACTTCCAGGATTTTGATTATTGTTGGATCCCTGACATAGCAAACTGAAAATGCACTTAAGCCTGTTTTTATAGGCTTTGTCTGCAAGCACTTGTTAGAGGAGAAGAAATTAAGTACCATAAATGTAGATTATTAACCTTAAAATTTCATTTTAGGGCAAAATGTGCAGTTAAGTATTACATCGCTGCAATTAGGGATTGTCGTGGGTGGGAGGCGATTTCTTAAGAAGAATTACTTAGTGGGCCAGATAGTGAAAGTGAGATAGCTGGGGATAAAGAAATCGCCTCCCACCCACGACAATCCCTAATTGCAGCGACGTAATACTTAATTGTACATTTTGCCCTAAATTGAAATTTTAAGGTTAATAATATACATTTATGGTACTTATTTGGGAGCATTTGTAGGCCATTCCAAGCACCATATGTCAACCACGAAATTCATTTTGAGTTCACAAATGAGTACCATAAAAGTTTTGGTGCACAAAAGTTGAGTTCGGTAGGTTTTGTACATGACTAAGTTGGTCGGTGTGATATGGCTTAGCTAGATGGCTTGGTGGAGAGTTTTGGGAAAAAATGAAATTCGTGGTTTTTGACATATGGTGGTTAGAATGGTCTATAAATGCCCCCAAATGAGTATCATAAAAGTTTTGGTGCACAAAAGTTGAGTTCGGTGGGTTTTGCATATGACCAAGTTGGTCGGTGTGGCACGGCTTAGCTAGATGGCTAAGTGGAGAGTTTTGGAAAAAAATGAAATTCGTGATTTTTGAGATATGTACTGTACACGTAATACACCCCAATACAACAACGTATTACAAACAGTGTTACCTGTACAATGCTTCGTTACTGATTTAAACGACGCGAAAAATGTATTTAAGCCTTATTCAAACAAGGCCTTAGTTGTGGAATGTATAGTACCATACAAAGAAAAATGACGAAAATTTGGGAGGATTAGTTTCCACTTAGGCAGCTGCACTGTGTACTACAATTGTTTTTGTGTTTATGCTTTTGCTGATGCTTATTTAATGTATTTCCAACCATCATTTTAATCGTGCAGGGACCGCTACAACATTGCAACTAGATCAGACAAGATTTTATCTATTGTTATGATAGTCTTGGCTGTGTTCTCTAACGTGGTGGCTATATATAGTGATGCATATGCCTTGCTCAAGCAGAACCAAACTTCACGTGAATGATGGCTGTCAATTGAATTGACAGGGTTATTGGTCAATTAGGAAATCTGGGTTTTCTGAAAGGATCCGATGGGTTGATTTGAATAAACAGAGAAGCTACCCTGTGTACAAAAGTGCTTCAAAAGTGTTGCAGTCTGCAACATGCGTCCAACCTCCTGTGTAATTTGTCATTTGTTGCAATAGTTGAAAGTTTTTTTGAACAATATTCTCTATCCCTTTCCCTGATTTGTTCTTCCTCAAATGTAATAACAGAAACCCTCGCTAGCATTTGTATGTATTGTATTGGGTGAAAAGGAATGAATTAGTTAAAGAAATGGTTACATTTCAAGAATTGGACGAGACAAAACTATAACTTCCATTTATATTTCTGTCTCTCTTATCTTTTTCTATTGTTGTAGAAATTGAACCGTAGATTTGAGAATTACTTGGTATAAATCACTGATATGACTTAATTTGACAATGTTAAAAATTTTCCTGATGTTTCTCTAAAAGGTAGAAGACATTAAAATATTGAACAAAGAAGATATAATTTCTTTTTTAAGTGATTCATTTAGTCTCATTGACGTGGTTTCTGTGATTGCATTTATAGAAAGAGCAGAATACTTGCAAGGACATCAAGAATAAAAAAAAGATGGCAGCAAGGAATATTAGAAATTGCCATGAAGCAAATACATAAAGCTTCATGAATTTCAAAACTTTGATACACATTCTACCATTATAATGCTGGTTAACATCTTCAATGACTTTATCCAGGAATGGCACCCTTGTCAATTTAATGGACCTGGTCATCCCATTCCACAAGGTAGCCACCTCTTCATCACTCTTCAAATGGTTCAAAATAACCCCTTTTTCTCTAAGAATTTTCGCATCTTCCTCATAGTCTATAATCCCATTCATCAATTCTGTGTAACGGGTGAAAACCAGTGACCCTGATGCAGTTGATGCTTCATAAGCAACTAAATTTCTCAGTAGCACTTCACTGTTTATGTCTAAACCAATCGTTGGAAGGTACAATGTTACTGTTTTTACATCAAATCCAATGGTTGATATGTCTCCATTGGTGGCCATGAAACAAACTCCAGATTTTGAGAGTTCTGTGACTGAAGGAATAGCAATTTCTTCCATCAAGGGTGGTTTGTTGGTGGCATTATCTGAGCTTAAATTCCCATTTTCTGCTGTTCTTGCTTTTTTATCTTCTGAGAAAAACAAGTATTCAACAGGTTGCTTTATAAGTCCTACTCCAGGAAGGTTAGAAATTATAGTCCAAGGCAACCAAGTGATAACTTTCATGGTTCTACAGTGTAGGAATTTCTCAATTAAGTCTACTAATGTTGTGGCCAATTTTGAAAGAAAGCTCCAAGCCTCACAGAGAAATTTCTTGGCATAGTTCAAGAATGATTTTTCGTTGTCTTCATTATCTTTGTGTTGATGATCCTCTATATCTGATTGTTCATCCAATTTAGGTACAACCATAGCATACAAAAAATCTAGCAAATGTGCACACTCTGAGACATTGATCTCTGAACAATCCTTCTCTATCACCTTGAAAGGAGAAAGTTGTTTAAACAATCCTATCAGCATGGAAAGCAACATGTCATCTGCTAATTCTGCTGATGAGTATTTGAACTCCAACATCTTTCTCAACACAAACAGTGGAATTTGGTTTTCAAGCATTACTATGTCCTTCAAGATTGCATTATGAGCAATTCTCCTCCCAGCACAATCCATCAAATGAGACATTCTTGATGAAACTCCTGGTATCATCATTGTTTCATCTTGAATGGTATACACTTGAAGAAATTCAAGCAAAAAGGAGGCATCAATAGCCACCATCCACACCAATGTTTCGCCATTAAAATTTAAGTACCTGTGGTAGCATGCTCTTATCCTCTGTTCTAACTTTATCAATTGCTCAACTATGTATTCTAACTTGAGGTTTTGCAGTTGTTCTTGGAATCTTTTTGCTGAAGAAATTTTATACCTCTCCATCTCATACAGTTCTTGACGCCAATAATGATAAGGTCCTATGGAAACTTGCTGAGGGATATAAGAATCAGGATCAGTAGCCATAAGGGGCTTAGGCACATTGAAGATGGACACAGGGAATTGATCATCATCTTCAAGCACTTCATTAAGAGTATCACGTATTTGAATCACCCACCGAACCTCATCAAAGTTGGATTTTAACTCATTTGGTGTTGTGAATCCAAAATGAGACATATTTTGGAGAAATTAGTAGGAATGAGTTGTTTTGGTTCTATATTTGGTGAAAGGTGGAATTTAAACTGCGAAGAATTATGCTTTGGACATCACTAATTAATGTTCATTATGTGCAGATTTCGGTTCAATAGTAAAAACAGCGTTCCATATGCTTAAATGTTAATGAATTTCGTTTAAGTTATTGCTTTTCAGCAAAATTAAGTGTTCGTTTTGTTTCCGTTAATTTTTTTTTTCATGAAATATCACTCTTGCTTTACATAAAATGACAGTTCTAAATTTTTTCAAGTGTAAGTTATAATTTTATTTTAGTATGTTTCATATAAGCTTTTGAAAAATAAATCTGAATAACAAAAATCCAAATTACTAATTATTTTGAGTAGTTGCGGAAAAAGTGATAAGTTCATTTCAAAATTAAATTATACTAAAAAATAACTTTTGCTTTTTATATATTCTCTAAAATATTAATTGTTGTTTATATATACTTAAAATTGCTTTTTTTTTATGTTCTAAATTTCTAAGTAAAATTTTTAAAATTTAATTATGAATAAAATTTTGAAAATGTCGAAAACATCCTTTTAAACACATTTTTTTAATAGTTAAAATTTATTTAACATTGCAAACTTAAGAGAGAAAATAATTAAATAAAATTTGAGTTTTCATATTTTTTAATATTTTATCAATTGTGGATAAAAGAGTGGAAGAACATGTCTCTTAAAATTTTATTGGGTCAGTAATAATAATAATAATAAAAATATCTCAAGGCTAATTGCGTGCGTTCTTGCCGTTCATCTAATCTCTGACACATCAACGGCTCACATGAAAAGGATTCATCTTCAACCAAGCCTCTATCCAAAGCTTCTTCCTGGTTATGCGAGAGACATAGCCAGGTGCTTTCTGCTTTCTGAATTTCTGAATTTCTGGAAGTTAACATTTTTCTTTTAATTCTTAGCGTTTCATAGAGTGGGTCATGCTTTGTTGTTTTATTCTCGGTGGTTCCTCCATAGCAGTATATGGATATGCCCCTTTTGTTGAGTTTCCCGTTTCAGTTTCAAACTTGTCTTCTCAAGCTTTCTTATTCTCCCTTTCTCAGTGCTCCTATTCGTACCAAAGCTTATGTGAGAACGCGTAATAGCTACCTTGGCATTGTTTTCTTGTCACAACCCAAATACTCAATTGGGTCAACAGGGTTTCATGAATCCACTCCAAAGCCTAGGCACTCGGTTCATGCTGTTGTTGACTCTGGTTTGTGGGAGCAAGAGGAAGAACGTGTTGACGATATTGTTTATGAGAGGAGAAACATAGATGATGCCACCTCTGTTGTGTCCAAGAAGGAATTGCCTCCCTGGGGAGAAGTAGAGCTGGAAGATGGTGATGATGATATTGAAGGAAAAGGACAATTTGATACAACTATAGTGTCCAAGGATGAATTGTGTCCATGGGAAGTAGTAGAAGAAGAAGAAGAGGATGACGATGATGATGATGGTATTATTGAGGTTAGAGAAGAGTTTGGTACATCTGTAGTGTCCAAGGAGGGACTACATCCAGAATTGGATGATAATGGTGGTGATGATAAAACAATAGAAGGTTTTAATTCATATTTTGTGTCCAATAAGGAATTGGCTCCCTGGGGAGAAGTTAAAGATGATGAAGAGGATGACGGAAATAACAATGGCAATGACAATGCCTACAGAAGAGCACTTGGTGGTGCTTATTTTATGGCCAATAAGAAATTGCACACCTCGACAGAAGCAGATGATGGTGATGATGATTTTGACTACAATAACGATGATGCTGTTGAAAGAATAACAAATGGGGATACATATTTTGTGGCCAAGAAGGAATTGCCTCCGTGGGGTGGAGCACAAGATGGTAATGTTGTTAGAAACAATGCCGAAAGAATAGCAAATGGAGATGTATATATTGGAGCGAAGAAGGAATTGGCTCCCTGGGGAGAAGCAGACGATGATGGACACCTTTATTCTAGACCTGTGGAAACTACTTTATCAGCTTCTGAGGGGACGGGACTAATAATGGAGCAAAGGGCAATTTTTCTCGAGGAGATGGATGAGAATGTGTTGTCTAATAGAATTGTGGTGCTTAGCAGAACTAACAAGATTAGAAGTGCAATGGATTATTTCAGGTCTATGCAATTATTGGGTCTTTCTCCTAATATCCATGCTTGTAATTCTCTTGTTTCTAGCCTTTTGAGAAATGGGTGTTATGATGATTCCTTGAAAGTGTTCAATTTTACAAGAGCAAAAGGGATAACTACAGGACATACTTATAGCTTGATTCTTATGGGACATGCAAAAGCTCATGGTTGCGATTCAGCTCTTAGATTCTTCAGAGAACTGGAAAGTGAATGTGATGTGGAGAAGGATTTTGATGCAATTGTTTACAACACCATGATATCTATCTGCAGAAATGCTGACAATTGGAGTGAAATAGAGAGGTTGTGGAGGAGTATGAAGGAAAATGGGTGTGCTGGAACCTGTGTGACGTATCGCCTATTGATCAATAGTTTTGTACGATGTGACCAAAGTGACCTTGCTTTTTATGCTTACCATGAAATGATTCAAAATGGTTTTGAACCAGACAGCAATATATTAAATGCTATCATCGGTGTATGTGCTAAGGAGGGAAAATGGGATGTTGCATTAAGTGTCTTTAAGACAATGTTGAAGGGTGAACTTAAGCCAAACTTAGTTGCATGCAATGCATTAATTAACTCACTTGGCAGAGCAGGGGAACTCAAGCAAGCATTTCAGATCTACAACACAACGAAATCATTGGACCTTAAACCAGATGCATATACATTCAATGCCCTACTAAGTTCACTTAACAAGGCTAATAGGCATCACAAAGCTCTTGAGCTTTTTGAGATGATTGAAAGAGATCAAACATCTCAATTCAATATTCATTTATACAATACTGTTTTAGTCTCTTGCTCAAAGCTCAGGTTGTGGGAGAGAGCTATAGAAATTTTGTGGCAAATGGAAGCTTCTGGACTGTCTAATTTGACAATGTCATATAATCTTGTCATCAGGACCTGTGAGCTTGCAAGGAAGTCATCAATTGCACTGCAGGTTTACAAGCACATGGTTCACCAGAAGTGCAGTCCAAACTTGTTTACTTATTTGTCTGTAGTTAGATGCTGTATTCGTGGAAATCTCTGGGAAGACTTGGAAGAAATCCTAAATGTGAGTAAACGGCATTTTCAAATTTCTAAGCAATATCTGTCTGGAATTAGTTTGTTACAAGAATTATGGGTGATAGAGTTATATTGCGGCGTTACAATTTTGAATTTCAAATTATATCATTATGAAAAAGGCTATCATTTAGTACTAACTAAGTGCTGTTGGAAGCATTCTCAAAAATCATTTCGGGAAGATAGTAATCTTTCAAAACCTAGCCTTGAGAAAGGCAACAGATGGTTAAATTTATTACTTTTTGGTCTTATGATAAATAAGAGCCACCTCACAGATACATGTGCAAATCATTCTGTGTATGTATTATGTATGTGTACATGGATATTTAGGATCCAAATTTTCTTGTTTGAGACAATTAATAATAAATTTAATTAGAGTATTAATTAATTAACCTTATTTTCTGGTCTGACATATATTTGACCTTCTGTTATCTGTTCTTTATGCAGCAGAACATGCCAAATGCCACTCTTTATAACGCTGCCATTCAAGGGCTGTGCTTACGCTGTAATGTTAACTTGGCAAATAAGGTCTACACAAAAATGCTAGAAAGTGGTCTTCAACCTGATGTAAAAACACAAGTACTTATGCTTCGTATGATAAGGAAAAGGAAGTAGCTTGTAATCTATTAAATGTTACCTTAACTAATACAACAGTTTTGAAATGATGAGCAACATTCAACTGAATCAGAGCGCCCGATCCAATAATAAATAAATTTTGTTTGGCTTTTGCAAGAGAATAGCAAACCAAAATGCTACAGTAACTCTCTGGCAAATGTATAGCTATTACCTTCACTCTTTTCTTTGGTTCTTCCTTTGATGCATAGGGTTGTAAAGATACTTATTGTTTGATATGTTTGTAAATGATGAAAATGCCCAAGTCTTGTACAATTTTCCTGTCATATTGAAGAGATCAAACTAAGTCCTGGACTTAGCAGTTGTATTGTGCCCATTGCAACTAGTTCGTGTGTATTCTTCCTCAGTGTTGATTCTGTATAGTTTCCTGTGCTATTAAAAGCAAGTTCTGATATTATTCTTGAAGTACCTCGTGATTATGCACTATTTCTTTTGATCTTTGCCATGATACCAGGACAATAATATTTTTTATTTTCTCTACCAAGAAATTCTGAAGAACGATGAATGCCAAGAAATAAATGTGGAAACAAGTGTCCCCCTGCCCCGAACCGAAACTTTGTACTGTGTAGTTTACGGTTACCCTTAGAAATTGACAAGTGGTTGTGAGTTTATTATCTTGCTGACGAATGCCTTCTATAATTTTCATTTATCTGCTAGATAGTTTTAATGATCGACCTGAACTACCTATATCATTACTGTATAGGTATTGATGTAACATACACTTTGCATGCTCTAGCCTAAGGTGAAATGTTAGAATACTTTATGTTATCTTCTAGCTATTAATCTATCTAATAAGAACATCAAATGATTTATCTCAGTACCTGAATGAATTTTGTAATTTCATATCATTAACATGGATCACAATTCAACAATGCCAGATTTTATTTCACTATTTTTCATGTAAGAAATTCAATCAAGTAGCTATTATAAATTTACCATGTTTAATTATTCCGGTACTTAATCTGTCTCATGTACTTTTATAAGTACTTTCTTGTCTCGGTTCCATTCCTCCAGAATAGAAGTTTTACTTAGATTTGAAGTTATTTTTCATTTCTCTTACTCTAACGGTGCCATACAAATTACAATTCATGATTCCAAAATGAACTTTGTAATTCATAATTTGAATCTTGATTTAAAAAGTTGATCACTACAAAGCTCCAAGAGATGGTATGTTAAATGTTTGGTTTCTCTCGACTGGTTGAGAATAAACAATGTAATCATGGAGAAGTAGCACATTCAGGGTGCTGGGTTGTCTCAACCAGGCAGCTACTTCAGTTCCTTCTGATACAAACCTCCCCAAATTACACTCAGCTATCTGAAAGGGTGCACCAATGCCATTCAGCAGTGCTTCAACAGCCTTTCTTAAAGCACCGTTGCCTACTACTTTGCTATGCTTGCCCCATCCAGTTAATATGCTGCAAAAAGATTATGATTACAACTTCAATCCTCACCAATCTAATTAAAGGATAACAATAATCTTAAGAGGGAAAACTTCAAAACCTCAATATAGGAGGTGGCTTCTGGCCTCCAAAAACAGTGGTTCGCAATTCCAGCAACCATGAATGCACCATTGCACAGGCTGCTCCACAAGATGTCAGATGTAGATCTAAGCATTCAGTAGACCAGCCACCTTTCCACACATTTCGGTTTCTCCCTTCAATCACAACCATCTGAGCCCCAAGTTTCTGATGAAAAAATCAATTTATTATAAAAACAGAAAAAAATGGAAAAGTTAGATCAATGTAAACGAAAGGGTGCATCTACTGTAAACTCCTAATATTAATCATTCCACTGATGAGACATCAATACAACACATGTTGTAGAAAATTACAAAGGTTACAGATGCATCAGTAGCAAATTTCTAAGTACTCAATTTTACCTGACCAAAATGCCACAACATATCAGTCAGAGCATTATAAAATGCAGATGCTGTTGAAGAATCCATGTGCTCAAGTTCATCAAAAAGTCTTTGAGCCTGATCCCATATGCCTTGCCCATGACCCATAAGTAGGCCATGAGCTACGCCATAGACCTGGCTATCAAACACACGGAGGCCGTCTAATAGCTTTGAAGCATCTTGAAATGTCTCACAACAACTGCATCCAACTCATCAAATTATGCAATTAATAATTGGTTGTATTTATTTAGAGTATCAAAATACGAACTATAAAAAATAAAGGAAAACAGAAACAGTGTCAAACAGTAAAAGAACATTGAGTACATCATCCATAACTAGATAATGTCTGGAATCCTTAGGGTTGAAGAAGTAAGAGAATACAGCTGACAAAAGGTGTTATTCACCAACAAAGTGAAATAAACCACAGCCAGATACCTGGTTTTCTAGTTATTAAGAGAAATAGAACAAAAGGTTTAGTATAGAAATTTGGGCCAATACTTTAAATAATAATTCAAGAAAAGACATAATACAGCAACAAACCCCTCTTATATAGCATACTAAGCTTTAAAAAGACCCCAAGCCTAAGTGTACATCTAATCATAGACATACGTAGTAACTTTAACTTGAAAAAAAGAAACTGAAAGAAAAAAGTAGAATATAAAATAACACTACCACAGAACTAACGGGTGTGAACAATATTGAATTACGAATGCTACATTACTAGGGGGATAAGGAATGGCTTCTACCTTTCCATTTTCATTTATCTATTCAATTCTAGGGTAACGTTTAAGTGAATACATATAATAAAATGGGTGTAAGACAAACAGAAATATCGGATAGTTATCTGCTACCTGCAAGCATTCAAGATTGCTGAAAATGTGACAACATTAGGTTTGACTTCCATTTCATGCATTTGTCGAAAGATCTGCACTATGTACAAATTGTCTTGTGTGCTCCTCTTATCCTTCTTCGTAAGACCTGCTTTTTCGGCAGCAAGTTGCTCCAACATCTTCATGATTTCATCATTGTTCCCATTGTCAGTCTTCTGATCTAGAAAGGTACTCACAGTAGAAGATGAATGTTTAATTTGAAGGTCATTGGATTGAAAAGAAGTATCAACCCCAGATTCCAGAGCTGGTGTCTGTCCTACTCTGAAGGCATCAATAATGGAGTTGTAAGTCACAACATTTGGCCTACTTCCTTTCTCTATCATCACATCAAGCAGCCTTAAAGAAGATTTGATCAGACCATTTTTGCATAAAGCATCAATGAGAGCACTGTAAAATACAACATCTGTCTCCATGCCTTCATGCTTGAACTCTCTATAAACATCCATTGCCTCAGCATACATTCTACCTTTAGTGTATATTTTAATTAATGTCGAGTAAGTTAGATCATTAGGATAAATGCGTCTTGCTTTCATCTCATCAAATAGTTTTCTGACCTCAACGTACCTGTTGTATCTGCCATATCCCTCTATCAATGCATTGTAAGTTACTACATCATTTTTTATTCCACAACTCTCCATCTCTTTAAATTTACATACTGCCTCCTCAAACCAACCAAGATTTGCATATAGTCCAACCAGTGCATTGTAAGACACCCTATCCAACCGAATCAACAGGTGCTTCATTTCATCATACACATTTAGGGCATCTTCAAAGCGCTCAGCCTTAGAATAACCAGCCATCAAAGTACTATAAGTCACAACATTGGGCCAAATGTTCTTAGCAGGCATCTCCACATCAATAGCATGCCTGGCAAGATCCATCCTTCCACCTTTACACAGTGCATCTACATAAGTATTATAAGTATACACATCACGCCCAATCCCTTTCCTTTCCATTTCAGCCAACAAATCCTTACACAATTGCCACCTACCCTTCGGGACACAAGTTTTCAGAAGTGAGTTGTAAGTAAGCCGATCTGGCAAACAACCTGCATCTATCATCTCCTCCAAAAACTTAACAACTATGTCAAAGGCAATTTCCCCTTTGGCCCCTGCATCAATAATAGCATTGTATGTGACCAAATTGGGCTCCAAACCAAAGTATCCCATGCTCCTAAACAAATTCACAGCCTCCTGAAAGCGATCATTCCTGCCAAGAGCACTAATCATGGCAGAAAAGGAATAAACAGTATTTCCATACCCTCTACTCCTAGACTCTTCAAACAGATTCAGAGCAAGCTCAATCTTCTTTAACCTACCAAGAGTCCTAATCATGTTGCTGGTCAACTTCCCCATGAAAGTACTATCAGTTGCCCTACTCATGGCAAAATCATAGGTCCTAGTAGCTAGCAAAAGGTCACCAGTATTGGCAAACTCCTTGAGCAAATAAACATAATCCTCAGCAACATAAAGCCTATAATTAAGCAACACACTATCTATGGCAGCAACATCATTACCAGCGTTGCTGAGGCTATGCAAGACCTCCTCAGCCGCCTTGGAGTGCTGCTGGTTGTTGGGGACGGCCCTGGGGCCGCCGGAGTTCATCTTCCCTGGGTTCCGATTGGATCGCCGACCAGAAAACTCGGGCGCAAGCTGGGTTTTCTGGCCACCGAGCCACGGACTCAATGAAGATGAAAATGCAGCTGAGGCCGTGGCAGCTGCAGAGGGAACACCTGCACCAGCACTTGAGGCAGATGAATAATACCTGGTGGAAGAAGAAGAAGAAGAAGAAGCCCACCGGTTGCGGTTGTTGTTGCGGCGGTGTTGGCTCCTGTTCTGGTTATGGTGGTGGCGTTGGTTGTTGTTGGAGGGTCTCGGCGGAACGGAGGAGAAGTGGGATGGGGTAGTTGGGGTTGATGCCATTGCAATGTTGAAGCAAAAGGGTATCTCAGATAAGGAAAAAGATGAGAACTTTGGGGCTCTAATTGAGTGATAGCTGGTGAAGCTTGGTTGGTAGGAGAAGAGTGTGATGATTCAGTTCACAGCTTTCAACTCAATTTTTTTTCTCTGCAGACAGACATTATCCTATGTTCATCCCCTACGCTTTTGCACTCCACCCGTGCTGCTCTTTCAGCTACTCTTGTTATTATAATAATAATAATAATAATAATAATAATAATAATAATAATAATAATATTGTGATAATAAAATAATAGGACAAGACTTAAAAGGAGGATTTTGTATCATTTTTAGCCTCATGCCACTTTACCCATTTTTTTTCAAGTTTTATGATGACTACTTTACAGTTTTAGAGTGTTTAACACCCATTTGGAACAATTAATGACTTGTGTTTTGTATAACTTAAGAAAACTTTTGAAATTTTATTTTTAGAATAAAGTATTTTTTTTAATTAATTTATGATTCTTTTTTTTAAGAGCATCTTCTTACTATTCCATATATGTATACATTATCTATTTTGGAAAAAATATTGGTATTAATAATTTTTTGTATAGAAATATTTTATATGTTAAATAACTAATTGTTTTTTTTTTTAATTTTTAAACCTATTTTGATGTTTGATTAATTATTTTACATAAATTGTCCTATTTTAGTTTTTACTAATTTGTTTAAACTAATTTAACAAAATGAATGTCAAACAATCATAAGTTTATGATTAGACGGTTTTGGTTCTGAGATTAAGTTCAACTTTTTTTCTTACATGAAAAAAATGCTATAGAATTAACTATAATTGACTATCATTAATTGCTTAAAAATTGCTCAAATCCTATATACTGAGTTTACAAGTTGGATTAGAAATAGAAGTTTGAAGAAGAAATCACAAGTTTAAAAAGTTTAAATATTTTGATTTTTTTCTGTTTTAAAGATTTTAGCAATATAATTTAAATTTACTTAGTTTAATTTCCTTATTTAGATAGACTCTTTCACGTTCAAATACAAAATTTTATGTTGATATTAAAAATAATTTTATTTAAAAACCAGGAAAAAGGTAAAATTTAGATAGAGAAAAAACTAGTTCACAACAATGCATTAAAAGATGCTCATTATTATATTCTTTTGATTTTCCTTTAAAATATTAAAATATCCATTTAAAATATTTCTTATTAACTTTTTTATTTTTGAATATTCATCGCCTTCTTCTTCTTCTTCTGCTGTTGCTGCTGCATCTTCAACATCTCAACTTCAACACCTCTCTCTCGCTTGGGAAGAATCGCAATGACGAACTCCATGGGCCCCCCTCCCCCCATAAACCCTAATTTACCAGATACCGCTCCCTCAATGCCTCCTCCCCGCGACTCAACAGAACCCCAACCGTCGATGCCGCCGCCTCGCGACTCAACAGAACCCCAACCACCGCTGCCGCCGCCTCGCGATTCGCACAAGCCTCCCTCGCAGGGTGTTGCGGTTCCTTACAAGATTCCCCCGTGGAGCGCTGCCCCTTGTCACCAGTTCTACCTGGAGGTTCTCAAGGACGGTTCCATCATCGACAAATTCGACGTGTGCGAGAAAGGAGCTTACATGTTCGGCCGATTGGATCTCTGCGACTTCGTGCTCGAGCACCCCACTATTTCTAGGTTTCATGCTGGTACGTTATGCTATCACACTTTCGCATATTTCTCTCTTCTGAATTGCGTGACACTAACTATATCAGACCCGATACGGGTGATTTATTTGGTTGAATGAAGTTTCATACTGCAAAATTGCTTTACTTATGATAAACCATGTTGTGGATGTGAAACAGAGAACAAGGTATTCCAAGAACAAATTCAACTCTCTGTAGCAGTATTATTGAATTTCAGAAAGTACTCATTGAATAATGAGTATTACAGAAAAAAAAAAAGACCAAAAAACGTGAGTATTACAGAAAAAAAAAGGCCAAAAAACGTATGAACGAAAACGTAATATCAGAAATAGGTCCAGAGAGAGAAGTTCATAGCAAAACTATCCTACCCTTCTCTGACCACAACAAACAGAATATATACTAGACTTTTGACCGATCAAAATCCTTCAACCTATAATTAGTTATTTTAATTATTCTGCTTTTCCTGCCTCCATGATCAGTCAGGTGTTCTGGCTGAATTGCATCAGTAATCGACTCTTCTGCTCCTCTATTATGAATTTTGTTATTACCAGTCTCAGCTGTACTTGTTACAATTCCTCCCCCATTAAAATGAACCTTGTCCTCAAGGTTAAATTCTGAAAAAGCTTGCTGCAATTTATCGTGATCTTCCCATGTGACAACAGCTGCATCTAATCCTTCCCACTGAATCAGATATTGTGTAACCTGATGTTGGCCTCTCAAGATCACCCGAGAGTGCAAAATCGAGACAGGTTGAATGATAGGAGGCAATTCATTGTGAATAATAAAGGAACATAAGGTTGCAAATGATCTCCCTAACAAGGCTTTAACTGAGAACAGTGGAAAACAGAATGAATTCGGCTGCCTGGGGGCAAAAGTAGCCTGTAAGCAACCTGTCTGAGTCGTTCAATGACTGGAGACGGGCCGAAATACTGTAAACTCAGTTTCTTATTCTTCCTTAGAGCAACCGAATGCTGCCTATAGGGTTGCAATTTCACCAACACCATATCACCAATGTTCAGCTCATTGAATCTCCTCTTCTTGTCAGCATATTTTTTCATGCATTGTTGAGCCTTATGCAAGTTAATTTTTAACCTGTGAAGAGTCAAATCTCGCTGCACTAACTGTTCTTGCACTAAAACATGATCATGACTGTCAAGTGTTTATTTAGTCAATGTAGGAGGATCTCTACCATAAACAATTTTAAATGGGGTCATGCCACTACTATGATGGTAGCTGGTATTATACCAATACTCTGCCCAAGACAACAACTGTGACCAGGCTTTGGGAGAATCATAAGTAAAGCAGTGCAAATACATTTCCAAACACTTGTTTAAGGATTCCGATTGCCCATCGGATTGTGGGTGATATGCGGTAGTCATATTCAAGGAAGTACCACTCAATTTGAATAGTTGCTGCCAAAGTTGACTAGTGAAAACCCGATCCCTATAAAACACGATGGATTTTGGCATGCCATGCAACTTAACTACATTGGTCATGAATATTTCCGCTACTAATTTACTGGTATAATCAGACTTCAAGGGAGAAAAATGGGCATACTTTGAGAGTCGGTCAATAACTACCATTATTACCGTAAAGCCATTAGAATTAGGGAGACCAGTAATGAAATCCATTGCTAAATCCTCCCAAATCTGATCGGGAATAGGAAATGGTTGTAATAAACCTGCAGGAAGGGTGTTAGCCACTTTGGCTTGTTGACACACCAAACAGGTTTGCACAAACTCCTTAATATCCTTGTGCATTCCTTTCCAATAAAATTGAGCTGCGATTCGTGCAAAAGTTCTTGTAAAGCCTGCATGTCCTCCTTTCAATGAACTATGGAACTCATGTAAAATGTGTTTAACCAAGTTATGTGCAGCTGGGATAACCAACTTGCCCTTCCAATAAAGCAATTGGTCATGCACATAATAGTGTGGGTCAGAAGGTTGGTTAAGTATGCATGAGTCCATAATAGCCTTTAATGTGATATCTTGCCAAAGAGTTGCCCTCAACTGCTATAAAATATGAAAATTAGGCTGGGACTAAGCCACGTCAAAGGAGCGAGATAGAGAGTCAGTTGCAAGATTATCCTTTCCTGGCTTATATTCAATATGGAAATCATACCCTAACAACTTAGGCAACCACTTATGCTGCTTAGATGTTTGAATTTCTTGATCCGTTAGACTTTTCAAACTCGTTTGATCGGTTCTAATCACAAATTTATGCCCTAGTAAATAGTGTCAAAACTTGGCAATGGCAGCTGTAATAGCATAGAATTCCCTAGCATAGGTTGATTGCTTTTGCATGGTGGCATTTAACTTCTTGGAGAAAAAAGCAATAGGATGAGAATCCTGACTAAGTACAACACCAAATCCCATTCCCGATGCATCGGTTTCTAACACGAATGGCTTAGAGAAGTCACGTAACGCTAACACGGGTGCTTGAGTAAGTGTAGTCCTCAACCTCTCAAAAGCTAATGTAGCCGAATCATCCCAAGTAAAACTATCCTTCAATAAATTCGTTAAGGGATTAGCAATCACTGCATATCCCTTAATAAATCTCCGATAGTAACCTGTAAGTCCCAAAAAACCCCTCAATTGTTTCAAAGTTTGCGGACATGGCCACTGTAGGACAGCCTGCACCTTATCCTTATTCATTGCCACACCTAGTGCTGAAACAGTATGGCCAAGATAATCCACTTGTGACAACCCAAAAGAACACTTGGACAATTTGGCAAATAGTTTATGCTGGTGTAATTTCTGCAACACTACTTCAAGGTGTTGTAAATGTGCTAGCCAGGTGGGGCTGAAAACTAATATATCATAAACATAAACAAGCACAAATTTCCTGAACATACCTTGGAAAATGTCATTTATTAAACTTTGAAATGTGGCTGGTGCATTGGTGAGACCAAACGGCATCACAACCCATTCATAGTGGTCTTGATGGGTGCGAAAAACAGTCTTAAATCTGTTCTCTTCATTCACTAATATTTGGTGATAACGAGAGCGAAGATCCAATTTTGAAAAGAATTTTGCCCCATGTAGCTCATCAATTAATTCATCTACAGTGGGAATCGAAAAACAATCTTTAACAGTTATAGCATTCAGGCTCTATAATCATTGCAGAACCTCCAAGTGCCATCTTTCTTCTTAACAAGTATTATCGGGAAGAAAAAGGACTATTACTGGGCACAATAATTCCTGCAGTCAACATTTCTTGAACCATAATCTCAATTTGCTCTTTCTGGCTATGGGGATACTGGTATGGGCGAACCTTTACCGGTGTTGAACCTGGCAGCAACGGAATGGAATGATTGTGGCACCGCTGAGGAGGTAATCCAACAGGCACCGAGAATACCAGACTATAGTTATGCAACAATGCGGCCAATTCTGGTGCAATAGTAGTAGGGAACACCAACCCCTAATCCGGAAAACAGTCTTTTTGTTTAAACTGCAGTGTGAATAACTCCTCTATGGCATGTCTGTGATGCATTTTGCACAGGTGATGGAATTGAGCTAGCATTGGTAAAGAGGGTTGGTCACCCTGTAATGTGACAAATTGATTGCCCAAATAAAACTTAAGTGTAAGTTTACTGTAATCAGAAATGTGGGCCCCGATCGTGGCTAACCAAGTAGCTCCCAACACGAGATCCGCACCAGTGAAATATATACAGGTAATTTTAAGACATGGCCTTGAATCTTAACCTCCAATTCGTGGACCCTCCCTTCAACAACTAATGCACTTCCATTATCGACCAACACTTGAAATTTGGGAATGGGCTCAATAGGCAACATTAAAGAATGAGCCAAACGTGGTTGCAAAAAATTATCGCTTGAACCACTATCCACTAAAACCTGCATTGTCAGACCATTGATAGCACTTGTAAATTTTAGAGTACCAAAACCAGAGCATCCTTTTAATGCATTATACGACAGATGATGTTCTTGGGCCAATTGTAATTCCAAATTCTGCTCACGATCGGGAGGCTCAGGTTGTAATTCACCATTACTCTCATCTTGCCATTGAAGAAGTAAATATTTGTTTGTTGGGACACCTATGAGTAGGTGAAAACTTGTCATCACAGGTATAACAAAGACCTTTTTTGCGCCTGAGTTGCATCTCGGCAAGGGTTATTCTTTTGACATTGGAATGTCGGATAGTGGTGGAACTCGAATGCAGAGGGGGACTAGGCAGGAGAGGAGGTAGGCTAGTGGATTTTATGGTCTGACTAAGAGGAAGGGAAGGGTTTGCAGCTTGGGTTTTGGAAGATGGAAAATTAGAGTACTGTTTGGATTTGGCAACATACTTCTCCTCATATAACTTGGCCAATGAGACAACTCTAATTAGGGTTACAGGGGATTGAGCAATGACATCTCTTCTAATATCAGGTTTCAAGCCCCCCACAAAAAAATCTAATAAGGCCTCTGACGATATACCTTGAACTCTGTTAGCTAAAGCAGTGAACTGAACATAATAATCATGCACACAACTTGTTTGTGTAAGTTTAAATAAGTGGGATCGTGGGCACTCATATGGTGAGGGTCCAAACTCCATTTCTAAAGCACAAGTAAAAGCAACCCACGAATGGAAAGAATCATGACGCGTCATCATCTGGTACCAAGGAATGACGTCCTTATCGAAATGAATGGCAGCAATGGTAAGTCGATGGTCATCCGGTGTATTATAATAAGAGAAAAACTGCTCTGCTTTAAAAATCCACTGCAGCACCTCCGAACCATCAAAGCGCAGAAAATTCAACTTGACGTTACGCACTTGAAATGGGGTGAAACAATCGAAGGTGTGTGCTCCTGCTCAATATTGTGCTTCAGTAGGTTATCTATGGTAGCTTCTAACGTTTCAAATCGTACTGTATTTTCTTGATGTCGGGTCTCCATTAATTCCAAAATACGCTTCACATATGTGGCAAGGTCTTTGAGGCGAGTATTCTCCGCCATATCGATGAAAGCACCAACTGAAACAAAGAACAAGGTATTCCAAGAACAAATTCAACTCTTTGTAGCAGTATTATTGAATTTCAGAAAGTACTCATTGAATAATGAGTATTATAGAAAAAAAGGCCCAAAAACGTATGAACGAAAACGTAATATCATAAATAGGTCTAGAGAGAGAAGTTCACAACAAAACCATCCTACCCTTCTCTCACCACAACAAACAGAATATATACTAGACTTTTGACCAATCAAAATCCCTCAATCTAGAGTTAGTTATTTTAATTCTCGTGCTTTTCCTTCCTCCATGATATGTTGGTGTCCTGGCTGAATTGCATCAGTAATTGACTCTTCTGCTCCTCTCTTATGAATTTTGTTATTACCAGTGTCAGCTGCACTTGTTACAGGATGTTCTCTTTCTTTGTGATTCTACTGGTATAGCGTGTGAAGTTTTAGCTACTGGACGTCTATGTAAACATTGAGATGGTTTTTGACCTATGTTTTTATTTTGGTGAAGGATATATTAATTAGGATTAGTCTGGTGTTAGAAGTTATTACATTTAGGGGTGAGCATAAATATTCAACCTGACCGAAACCGTGATATCCGAGAAAGAAATCATGGATACGGGTTGCTCTATTCGGATTCGGTTTGAACGGATAAGATAATATGGATAAATATGGATAGAAATGGTCGGGTACGGATTCTATTTTAAATTTTCGTGGTTACCCGACCCGACCCACAATCAATGACTTTTCCCTAAACCTAATTTGTTGGCAACGTCTTTAGAACCTTCTCCACTTCCAACTTTTCAAAACCAACAATCTTTCAAACACAACTTCTCCTCTATTTCAAGTTTCTTGCATCTCAACTGCAAGCATCTCCCAAAAAATGATTTTGCCTTTGGAAGAGATTTGTCATGGTCATAGTGTCATCGTTTTCTACTTCAGGTGAAGCGCATCTCCAGCGAGTTGCAGAGGTGGGTGATAAAGCTTGCGGTTGTGCATAGGGAGGAGCTGTGATGGGGGAAGTGACGCGCAATCTACTATGGAGATCGCGTCTTCCGATCTGGTTGTGTCTCAAGCAAGTGCGCGCGACAGACAACTGTGTGACGGTGAACCCATCTACTCCGATCTGTGTTGTAGGTGACAAAGTGGTCTCCGATCTGTATTGTAGGTGGCGACGTAGTGGTGTTTTGTCAGTCCGCACGGTGACGTGGTGATGGAAAGAATCAGGATTGTGGAGAAGATGGAGGAAGCCATGGCAGATTGAAAGGTGATGGAGGTTACATTTTCACATTTTTACAGTTCATTCAGATAAACCGCATCCATCCATGCTTAACCGGATCCGAATTAACCCGAACCCGCCGAACCCGAAAACTAAAAAGGTTGGATATGGATTTCAAATATCAACATTCGGATTTGGTTGGATCGACCTTAAGGATCCGAATCCGATTCAACCCGACTGGTGCTCAGCCCTAAATACATTCCACTCCACACAAAGTTGGAGCTTGTACATCATATGGTTCCAACCTTCATACAAATATGATCATTATTTTCATGGACAAAGTGGAAGTCTATTTCTATATGCTTAGCAAGTAGTTGAATTGTTTAGCTCAAGCAGATTCGAGTTGATTATTTCCTACCACATGTCAGATGATTAAACCCATCTCAGCATGCACTATCATAATAGCCAATGTGACTGGATTACCTGTATCCATTTTGAAAACATCTAAAAGTCACATTGAAGTTATGGACAACTTTGTGAATTTCATAACCAATGTTTTTCAATCAGTTAGACTGAGGCATTCTTGCTCAAATTACAGGGTTTTAGATATCAAAGGAGGCAACTGAAAGCATAGAGATTTTGAGTAATATTCTTTAGTATTGTAAACATTATACAAAACGCTAAGTACTAGCGCTTATTCATATCAATACAATATCACAATCCTAATTAAATAGGGTGACAAATCATGAGATAAGAGGACTTATGAAAACAAAGGACACGGGGAAACTATTTAAAGGAGATATTGTCTATGATACTGTAAATTGTTTTAATATCAAATAGTTTTCACATATTTTAGCAATTTGTAAAGCTCATCCATGATTCTTACCAATGTTTTCATCTGTATTTTGTTAGTTATTCAGTTTAAGAGAAGTGGAGATGCATATCTCTATGATCTTGGGAGTACTCACGGAACTTTTTTGAACAAAAATCAGGTATCATCGCATTTCCTCTCTCTCTTAAATTTTGGTGATACTTTCTTTAAGATATCAAATCTTTGTTGTGGTCCCTCTTCATGACTTATTTCATGTTTGGAATATATACTGTGGAAGAGATGCTGGAATTGTCAATTTTGCTTTATAAGCTCTTATTCTTAAATTAATTTTTATTTAAATTCCCCTTTTCTACTATTTAATGCTTTCACGCGAGGCACAAGAACTGTTGTTAACATGCATCTCTGCCATCACTACTAAGTAGACTGTAGGACAGTCAGCTGAGCTTATTTGCTGTTATGGTTCGGTCAGAGCTACTCTTGCCAAAACCTTATCCAAAAGTGTTTAACTTAACCCAATGTTTTAAAAAACCTTTAATTACTTCATTTGCTACTTGGGCTGCACCTAAAATATTCCCCCCTGCTCAGAAATGATCTTGGCAACTGTCTCTTGTAGTACTAGCTAGTAAGAAGGTTATTGAGTTTGTAATCGTTTTTAATGCAAATGCAATCTGTTTATCCAGGGAATAACAATGCTACATTGATATTATCCTAATCCAAATGATGTATATGCATAAAATATTTTGTATGCCCCACATTATATTAGCAACTCTGTAATTGTTGAAATTCACAATAATCATTTGAATTATCACCTTAGTTGTGATTTAATTTATCATTTTTCACCCTAGTTCATGCATATTCAGGCCGGGCTGTTCAAAAGATTACCATTTTCTATTGTATTTTATTGAAATATTTGGGCCCAGCTGTTAAGAAAAATGTATGCAGATTTTGAAACTTTATAGCATCAGGGTCATAAATCCTTTTACTTTTCCTGTTTGGTTAGGTGGAAAAGAACACATATGTTGACTTGCATGTTGGTGATGTCATTCGATTTGGCAGGTAGGTATTCTTTGGTTTGTTTTCTATTATGCTCATAAACAAGTCTTTTCCGCTAGCCCATACTGTTCTAGTTCGCACTTAAGCTATTATTACTTCTTTTTTATTATTTCAGACGAGAAATAAGTTTATTTGTTTAATCTATTTCATTTACTAGGTATCTGTGACTGTTACAATCTATGCAGTAGTTATTAAGCCATTCAGAGTAGTTAGTTGCAGATTTTTGGCGGAACTCTGGCTTCTTAAAGGGATATGTGATTAGTCCAGTCGAATTGTTTGACATGTAACAAGTCCATTTGAATTAGTATATGACATTTTACCTTCAAGATATTTTTTTAAAGTCTCACGAAATTTCAGATTTGTGTAGAGATTAAGGATGTCATTACGCATTGTTATTATTGATCACTTTTTTGGTGTTTTCTTGTGATTTTTCGTTTTTAGTAGTCTTTTGGTGGAGGACATGCTATCCTTCTGTCCCTTTACTTTCCGAATGCAATCTACTGCTATTTGTCGTACCTTGCCTCTGTAAATTCTGTTACAGGTTCGTTAGGCTCAATATTCTTTAACGTTTGGCATTTGGTATAAAACAAATTTTTCATGTCTAGGGATTATGAATCCTAGGAATGACTAAAACCTGTTTGTTGTCATTACATTCTTGGGGATATTTACATAATTCTTTTAATTAAAAATTAATTAGATATTTTTAATTAAAATTAAGTTTAGGTTTTTTTCTTTACTTATTAGGGTATGTGTAGGGTTGGTCAAATTGTGCCTTGAGTAATAACTTATGGAATGCAAATTTAATCAATACAACAGTACTTATTAACTAGACCACATATACACAATTTCATACACTTTAAAAAATTATTTAAAAGTTTATCACGTCAGTTAATTTTAATGGATAATATGATATTTAAAAATTTGTAAATATTCATGGTTAGAGAACTTATGTATAAAAGTTTAAATCATGTGAAATTTCATAGACGTGATCACTAAGATAATATAATTAGCTTCAATAGTTGGATTAATTGAATTTGCATTCTACAAACAGTTATCATAGATGTAATTTGACTAAGTTTTACACCTGGCTTAAACGGATCAAAGCAGTGGTCATCCCGCTACTGCTATAGCATTTTTTGGGAGGTGGCCGCTCTGCTTTTAACTAGTATGGTGTACATATGAAGATGATAGGATTTGATTAATTTTCATCTACAAGAAATTTTATTTTCCTACTTTATGTTTTGTATGTATGTATTCATCTTGTTTTACATTCACAGGTCATCTCGCATGTTCATTTTTCAAGGACCACCTGACTTGATGCCTCCTGTAAGATCCCGACTTCTTTTTTTTTATTGTTACATTTATAACCATTTGTTGTTTTCTGTTGGAAAATGTGTCCCACTACCTCTCTTCAAAGGGAAAAAAGGAATTGTTCCAGCTTCCAGTATTTACGTTCTTGGGGTTAATTGGTTTTGCAGAAACTTCCTTTCTTGTGTTTCCCTTTTGCAAATAATTGTCATATTTATATTTGGGATGATAAATGCATTCTCTAAGTTGATAAATGTTGCTTTCAGTTATCACTTGAGTAAGTGCTCGTTGAATAGTTCTATATTATACATCTAACACACCCCTTCACGCCTTCATGCAAGTGCTCGTTGGGCTTAAAGATACTATTCACTTACCTTCGGTTGAAATTCAACTTTTCATTCAATGAGGGTTGTGTGAGAAACAAGCTCTAGAATATAGAACACAGAATCTCGCAGCAAAAGTTCTAAAGATATTACGAAGAATGACCAGAGATATTTTTAATAGCTTAAAACTTCATGGGATGCTTCTATGTGTCTTCAAAGACTTCTCATTTTGTATTTATAAGCTCCCTTGAAAGTTTAGCCATTGGAGATATATTGTGAATTTCCAATGCCTGGTCTGATATCTCATTAGAGAGAAAGATATTATGATGCATTAAATGACATATAATACATTTCACCAATTTGATCTCTTCATTAGATAAAGCAATTAGTTTATCTTACTGAAATTGGTTGTGAGACCTGCTTGTGTGACTAATATGACTTGTTGCATCATCTTTCTTGATACCTTCCACTCTATGTTCAAGGTGGATGTTTTGATGGTTGGCTCTGACCAAGAGATTGCCTTTGCATTAAGCGCAGATGCCATCTTACCTTTTTGAAACAACAGAGTATGCTTGAATAATATTAGTTAAAAAAGGTGAAACATTGAATATATCATTAAGGCTGTTGGACTATGCCGCGCAAGGTCCTTGTTTGGACTGAAACATCTATATACTTACTGACGAAACATCGTCTGATTAGACGAACCACTCATTTGATGTCTTAAATGTTTTATTTTTTAACTTAAAAAATTTTAGGGCTATAAACATCTTTGGTCGAACATTTCTTCTCTTCACGCTTTATTTTTTAATCTTTTGACAAAATTATAATTTTTTTATCTGATTATTACTGCAACTCACCCTTTTATTTTTCGTGTTGGCTTATTTTGTAGGAAACTAATGCAAAACTTATGAAAGAAGTGAAGATGCGGGAAGCAATGCTAGATAGGGAAGCTTCAGTGCGAAGAGCAAGACAGGAAGCATCTCTTGCTGAGGGTATATCTTGGGGCATGGGTGAGGATGCTATTGAAGAAGAAGAGGTTTGTCAAAGCTTGTAATTATATGATAATCAACTTTTTTTGTTTGTTTGAACTACATAATTAATTATGAACATTTTACATGTTCTGACCTCAGAATCTACCTCTTCTGTTAAAACTCGAGTTGGCTATTTAGTATTTATGTCTGATTTATTAGTTTGATGGATTCAAATTTCAGGATGATGCTGAAGAAGTGACGTGGCAGTCATACAAAGGACAACTTACAGAAAAACAAGAAAAAACCCGTGAGAAAATAATCAAAAGGATGGAAAAGGTGAGTCTTTCCTTTTAATTTGGTTTCCCATGCTTTTATTTATTTTGAATTATAATCCATACTTTATCACTTCGAAAATTTCATTCAATTCAACTGAATATAATACTAATTTTTTATAGCAGTCAACAGTCAACCTATCATCATATCTAATACTCAAATTGAATGCTAACCATATGATTTAAAATATATAAATTCACTGTTGAGATCCCTGTGATGAGAGTTAGTTAGGCTTTTTATTTGCAAGAAAAGTTCACCAGTCGGTCGATCTACTTTTTTGGCATTGCATACTTCATGCACAGCTGCCAAGCTCAAGCTTTCATCTTAGCATGAAAGTGATTATGAATAGTTTCCCAGTGTTGCTATGAATTTCTGCAACCAATTTCATGAGTGAGTGTAGAAGAATAATGTGAGACAAGCAATTGATCCTGCCACTCCCAAGCAGTGCATGCGGGATTCTCGACTCCTGCCGTGTGATCAGATTTAGAGAGAAACCACAAAAGAGATCCAGTTGGTGGATTTGGATCCATAACCATGATTGAGGGTCTAGACGCTCATAATACCATCTAGAGTTTCAAGAGGTTTTCTAATTCTGAAAATATGATAGAACTGAATCAAGTCAGTGTCTAGGGATTCTAATATTTTTTATATGCATACTATTAGAATAATCTAGGGAGCTAACTATACTAACGGGTCTAACTAAGCTGCAACTATTACAAGATAATGTAACCAAAAGACACAATGATACACACAGTCGCATACTCTAACACCTATTAACCATGATAGTCATTTGTGTTCTCTTTCTTTGTTCAGATTGCTAATATGAAGAAAGAAATAAATTCTATACGAGTTAAAGACATTTCTCAGGGTGGATTAACTCAAGGCCAACAGGTTCAGATTGCTAGGAATGAACAGAGAATAACGCAGGTATTGGAGAAAAATAAATTTGACTAGAACCTTATATATTGTTCTTAATACTCTGTGATTGTCTGAGGTTTTAGAATTAATTTTTTTTTTCCTATCATGCTATCTTGTTAATTGGTTAAATATTTGTCACGTGAGCTTATTACCTGAAATTTTTTAATGGGATAGATATTGGAAGAACTCGAGAACTTGGAAGAGACATTGAATGATAGTATTCGAGAAAGTCTTGGTGCACGTACAGGAAAAATGTCTCATGGCAAGAAGAAAGGCGCAATTGAAGAAGAAGAAGAATATGTTAGGTATAATATCATTGATGGAAGTCATTTTTGTGAAAGTGAAAATTTTGGAGATGAGTTTCATGCCTAATATTTACTGCTAAATGCTTTAATTGCTTGTATATATATTTGGAATCTTTTGTTCTTTTGGGGTGAAGCAAGTGGAATATGTTTAGTGTGCTTGCTTGAATTTGTCATGCTGCAATATTTATAGTGATGTACCAAAACTAAAGTGCACGTTGGTATTTACTTCTATTGTTCAGTGATGATGATGAATTTTATGACCGTACCAAGAAAAAGCCTTCACATCAGAAACCTGGTGACAACCAATCTGTTGAGACTGCAGATACTCTTCTTGATAAGAGAGATGCCATCACCAATGAAATGAATGAAAAGAAAGAGTTGCTTATGATTGAAAAGAACAATATGTTGTCAAAGTCAAAGAGTGCCACACAAGACGAAGTTGATGACTCACTTGATGCGTACATGTCAGGGCTGTCATCTCAACTAGGTGAGTTCCTTTAACTAAATATACTAAGCTTTCAATGTTTTAGGTTGTTTAAAAGTATAATGTCTTTGGTACATAGTTTCATTTTTCCTCAATTTATCTATCGTTATGTGCAACGTCATGTCTTAAATTGCACCAAGAGAGAATTGGCTTTGTTTACCCATTATGATCTTCTTTTCTGTCAGTGTATGATAAAAGTGTGCAACTTGAAAAGGAATTGTCAACTCTTCAGACTGAGCTTGATAGAGTATACTACCTGTTGAAGATTGCTGACCCAACAGGAGAAGCTGCCAAGAAAAGGGAGTTGATGGCGCAAGAACCCAAACCAAAAAAATCTGAAAATATCTCTACCGTCAAGAAGAAACCACCTGCAGAGGCACATAAAAGCAGTGAGCCTTGTGCAAAGGCAGATAACAAGAAAGTTAAGAAACCACCTGTGGAAACCCAGATCAGCAAGACCTCTGTCAAATCAGATGACTGTATAGAAGGAGAAAAAGCTAGTGCTGCAACTTCGGGTTTAGACAAGTCAGAACCTGGCCATGACAAGTTGGAGGCTGAGAATGTTGTATTTGCTGTACCAAAGCCCCAATGGCTTGGTGCTGTAGAGGATAGAGTTGCAGATGATACCCAACAGTCGTTGCCCTCTCCCTCTCCGAACGTGCATGACACAGATGAGTCCAATCAGTTTGTGGACTACAAGGACAGGGGAAAAATTTTGGGCAGTGGTGATAGTGCAAAGGCTTCAGCGGAATTTAAAATTGAGTCTGCTGCTGGTCTAATTTTAAGGAAACGGAAGCAAGTTGAGACGACCGCAGCAAATAGTAATGACACCTCTCAACAATTGACATCCTCCACGTCAGGGGAAAAAATGGCTGAGGATGCTGTGGCACTGCTATTGAAGCACAATGGGGGGCTGTATACTAATGAGGAGGAAAGAAGTGAAGACCAAAAGAGGAGGGGCCCTAAAAGAGTGCTTGGGCCTGAGAAACCGTCCTTCTTGAATAATGAGATGGATTATGACTCCTGGGTTCCACCTGAAGGTAAATAATATTTTGGTTCAGATCTGACCATGTGCTTGAATTGCCATATTATTGGACGATCATACATTGCTTTGCTTTGTGCAGGACAATCAGGTGATGGACGTACTTCCTTGAATGATAGACTTGGCTACTAAGGTCGGTTGATGTGAACCAATGTTCATTACGAGAAGGGAGTTTAGGCTGTGAACATTTACCTATATATATTGACGAGGGAGCAGGCTTACTTTACTCAGCATTGATGCACTTAAAAGCAGGGTTTTGGTTAAATATGACTTTCAGTGACTTCAAATCCCTTCTAAAGAAGTGAAAGAATGAAGTTTGTTGGTGAAAAGACTGATGTAAGTAACAGACACATGGTGGCTTGAAAAGCTTTTTAAATGTAGTGATAGACAGATGTAATTCACTGATACCGTTGTCAAATGCTCGCAGCATGTTCTTAGTAGAGGTTTGAATGAGGCAGGCTACGCCATCCTGTTCTGATTAATAGCAAAGCAGTTTAGACCCAAAACTCATGCTACTGTCCTTCGGAATGTAAGGCCAATGATAAGTGTCTACCCAAATACCCGTGAAGTGGACAATGAAAATTATCTGCGTAGCGATCGGACATTATACGGGACAAAATAGTTAAAGATGAATATTGAACCTCATTAGGGGGGAAATATACTTTGATATGGAAGAGATATTTGTTAGAATTTATAGTAACTACACTACGCTAATTATCGGTATGATTCCTCTTTTTGGCGAATGGAATGAACAGTTTATAGATGAACTGTGCATCATTACTGACCTCGTTTGATTATGAAAGTTGAGATTGTCGGTAACTAGATCAGCCTGCATTAGACGCTTGTCCAGAACAAATTCAGCAGGAGTGTCCTGGTAAGTCCTTTTGTCGACGATTAAAGTCAAATCCAACTTTTATGTCATTTGCGACCTGGTTTATGTTCTGCTACATACTGATTTATATGGTTTAACACAACAAATATATAACTAATTGTAGAGATAGGAGCTACGCAAAGTTTTCAAGGTCAAAGTAAAGACAATTAAAAGCAAAAAAAGACCAGATTTAAGAATAACACTGATGCCAAAGTGAGTTGAGAAAATTTTGATCTCAAATGAGAACTAAAGTTAGAGAGAAATGAGAATTGAACGAGACATGATAAATGTCACTTCTGAGGAAAGGGGAGAAATTTGGAGCCTAAGAATGACATTAACAAAAACATGCGATATGGAAATGGTAACACCAGTCTATGAACATACTTCTTTTAAAGTCATGATTTATAATTATAGTTAGGTAAGAATGTTTTTGGCCTTGTACCTTTTTGTCTTTAATTTCATACTGAAATTTAGTATTTAGTAACTACTTTTATGTCAGCTAAAATAAAAACTGAATTTACTTCCAAAATTTTGATGATTAGTTTATCAATTTGAAAATATAAATACCAAATTCAAGTTTGATAAAGATACACAACAAAATATGATAAGTTCTTTCCTTGTCATAGGAAGCAATGCCTCGGCCCTCTTTTTAAGAATGAACCATCGTTAAAGTATTATCTTCTATCACAAATGGTCCCTAAAAATTTATATAAGTAATCTCTTGATTAAAATTCATGTTAATTAGTCTTCAAATATCAGAAAAATCCTATGAATTAGTCTCTAAATGTTAGCTAAATATATAAACAGTGCTAAATTTATATATATGGAAATTACTTGTATAATTATAATATTTTATGGACTACTTAAAAGAAAGGGCATTACTTGAAAGACTATTTTGGTATGTCCAACCCTATATTGGAGGATTATTACATTACCAGAGTAAGTCAAATGAATAGTGCATCCGCCTTTGTCAGCATTAACCATTGTGAACTGATGACCGATGACCAATATGTGATGGATTAATCACTAAGCTTTTACAGGTTGATACACGTATACTATAAATAAATCATGTAGGTACACTAGTCCAAGCAAAATTGTTTTCTTCATATTTACAGAAACAAAAAAACTTGTACAAATGTGAATGAACAGTGTAGAATTCCCTGCTGTTTTCAAGATGCGCTGCCGCTATCCATACCATAAATTGCATGGTGAGTGGGAGCAGAATTGTCACAGATTCGCCACCCATTGTTAATGATACTCCACACCCTTCAAATAATAAATGAAATTCGTTGCGCGGAAATGGAAATTTGAAACCTTTGGCTCTTCTTCGGAACCTTCAGAAAGCTGCACCAGCATCAAAGATTTCTGACTCTTATACTGTGTTAGCAAGAGGTGGATTTCCTATCATACCATAAAGGTACTCCTCAAGGCTCTGGGTGCCTTCGAAGATATATACATCGCCATTGAAATAGCCTCTCCATAATGGATAGCTGTCCTTGCCATGCTCACACAGAAATAACATGAGATGTCAGTGAGCCCTAAAAGACACAGTCCAAGCCTTAGACAAGGCTGCAGATGGTGATCAGTTGAAGAAATATGGTGACTCTAAAACTTCCCTTAAGTCAAAGTCTCCTCGTTCGGGCAAGGGTGGAAAAGATAGTGAAGGGAAAGAACTCTGAAAGCTTTCCAGTAACTGTTCACAAAATAAATGAGAAATCCAAATGTAAACACAAGATAAAAAAAAATGATTAGAATTAAATAACAAAGTAAGATGCCGCACTAATTCCTTTCTTTTGCAATCCAAAAAAAAAAAATTATTGAGTCCACACATCTTTTCGAAATAACAGTGTCATGGTTTTCCCATCCTTATGAGAAAATAAAGTACTATTCAAATCCCAGAAAACAAAGCACACCCGCAATGAAACATCTGTTATTCATTTACAGACATCTACGATCATCAATCAGGCTGGGGCCTAATGCAATCAGTTTCACCACAAATATGATTTTAAGTAGGAACAAAAGCATTGGATATAAAGAGCAATTAAACCATACATTTTCCAGTACTGGGGTCTCGTAGAGTTCTACAAATTTCTCTCGCAGTAATCTGTTCAATTTATCCACATCACATGCATGCGTCCAATATGAATCATGAACCCCTACAAGCATGCAGTACAAATTATTCATCATCGGCATAATAATTTAATAACTAAATATGAATGGAACACCACAAGCACAAGCTTGGTTCCCTTGTTCGTTCAAATTCCTGGTAAAGGGGTTCAGCAAGGGTCCTGTACAGAAAAAGGGATGAACAAGAGAAAGGGGCCAATCGAGGAAATACCTGCAAAATCCAAGCCTTCCTGTTTGCAGGCAACCGCAGTCATCATCATATGAGAACCATCAAGCGAGTGAACAAAATTTGGCGGAAATGCTGTCCTCTGCCTCCTAACCATGACCTAGAACATTTGAATTGAAAACAGACAATTTAAATCTGAAAAATGTAAATTAAAATACCAAACCCCAAAGTTTATATGAAGATGAAAAAACATTTGAAATGACCATGGGCATCTCATTAAGGACCAATTTTGCTTGATGTGAAGTCTTGCAACCCACTGGAATCACAAATTCCTAGCATAAATTTTATCCTTGTAAGTAACTTTACCCTGCAATCATTTTTTGTTTTTCTACAAAATATTCCCATGTCTTCCTTTTTCTTCTCAGTTAACAAAGTTGTCAACTTTCATATAGATTTTTTACATACAGCAATTTATGAACGTAATTTCAATGTGCAATATAAGAAATTTTGATATTAATTAAAAAGGTCAATATCAAATAAAAAATCATGCAATGTTCATGGTTATTATGCTATTTGAAATTCTGAAACTTGCAATGTACAAATACATATCAAATATAATTATTTCAGTTTATTAAGAGAAAGAAATTCAGGAACATTGGCCAAGAAGCTCAAAGTTGGATTTCCAAGATTTGATCATAGCAACCAATCAATGGCCATCTTCACACACACTCTCGTGTCAATCACACCAGCAAGATATCTATATTAAGGTTAACATGGGAATTACATTTTTTGGGAAGGGGATCCCAATGTTATTCAAAATAAAATGATGTAAACTTCACTTACCTTGTCTGTTTCTCGTTGCAATGTCAACATCTGAAGTGAAGTTTTGATCTGCAACACAATAATAATAGATTATTAACCTACATTGACCCTTGAAATCCTAAGAACTTGGAAGAAGTATCAAGGATGCAATCCTAACAAAACTCTATTCACTCACAATATGTGTTCCTAGTTTTCGGTAAGGTTGCACTACAGGAAGTCCAAGAGGAGTGCTCCAGCGTACTGGTTGATTTTCAGATGCAATTATCTGTTCAAATTGTCCTCGTCATTAAGTATACAACCCAAAATATATGTCTTTCTCTCTCCATTTCCAGTTATAAGAATATGCAGTGTACGTAAATCAGTACAAGGAGTACAACATACTTTCGCACAGTCACCAAGCCAGTTCATGATACCTCGCGCACCTTGAAACATTTCCTCTAAGGCAGTTAAAGTGACCTGATAAGTGAGAAGGGAATAAAGATGAAACAAACAACAAATATACACCTAATAGGTATTTAAAACACAATTAACCCTCAAACCTTTGCAGCATAACAAGAAGCACCAAAGAGCTCTGTATCATCTGAAATGGCATTCCTTTCCTTCAATCTCCTCTTTATCTGTTCCCGTGCACCAATGTAAGTGACACCATACACTGATGTCATCACTGTCTGCTTAACCAATTTTCTATCGACCTATAAAAAACTCAAGATCAGCACAAAGTCAGTGGAGATGAAGAGTGAAAAGGGAAAAGCACACCATTACCTAGAAACTAGAATCGGTTACACAATAAATACATTTATGATTCCAGGAAGACTAATTTACACTTTCCAACAACCATAAGTAACCAATCATCTTGCCTAAATACGAACCTCATCAGATAAAAAAGAATAGAAAATAACCTGATTAACTAAAGCCTTCGCATGAAGAGCGTCAGGAAAAATTGTAGGATCTTTCTGAGCATCCCTATGCATGATGTTTGATACTCTGCATAGAAATGATTTTTCTACAATTGAGTTGTTTATTTTGAGAACATTCATCCCACAAGGAAAGATACGTGTCTACAAAAAAGAGGGCTGCACGACCAAAAGAAAAGAAAAGCATTCTATACAGAATAACTACAACTAAATAAAATAGCAGACCCATGACATAATTGGATGGGAGCACATATCGTTCATAGAGAAGACATAAAACAAAAAAGGTCAAACACTGCATTTATTTCATTTATCTTCAAATAATTCTAAAAGCTGCCAACAATGCAAGAAAGTTGGCATGCTGTCCTTAACAGCTTAGATCTGTCCAACCAAAAGCAAGAGATTTTGAATATTCCATGCTTACCAATAAATTTTTAAAGATATGTATGTCATCATCAAACTTAACCCTGAAGAGGCGTTTGGTACAAGGCGAGTTCTTTCCTACCAGAAATCATGATTCCCAAGAATCACGAAATGATTAAAATATGTGTGATTGATTAATCATAATATTTGGGAGAATATTTATATGAGTTTCCTAGGAATTAGAAAGTAATGTGGTATTTTTACGCAAAACATTAATTAATTACTACATTAAATTATCTAACAAAAGTAACATGATATTTTCACTAAAACTTTGTCATGGAAAAAATTGAGGAACATAGCTAAAATCATCCTCAGGAATTGTTTCCTAAAAATGTCATATTTTAAACATTGAACCAAACATGCAAAGCAAACTTTCTCAGCTTCAAATTCCTGGGAAACTAAAAACTCCCTTGTACTAAGCATCCACGATGCTCCTCAACCAAAAGCACCAACCGGAATCATAGAAAAAAAATTCTTAGAGAAATATTTAGCAGGTTCATGTTCATTGAGGTGTCTCCCGCCCTAAACTTCAACTTGAGAGGAAAACATTAGGATTCTCAGAGGAAAGACAGATGTACACAGAAATAGTAGGTCCAATCTTGCTGAAAAACAGTATTACGTTTAACATACATTCAGGACATTATACATTTGTCTCGTCATGTATAAATATTGTTTTTTTTTCTCACAAAAAAACGAAACATAAAATCAAGCAGTTCAAATTTTAAGCTATATACACAACAATATACAAAGACTCACCTAGCTGCTATTCCTGAGTAAACATCTGCTGGCTTCTCTCCTGCAACTAGATTGACAGCAACAGCTCCTAACTGAATAAAAGTTAATAACAAATGACTTGACAGGTATTTCCTCTGGAAATGCAATTGTTATATTCAAAATTGGGAAAAACATAACAGATGGCATGCTATTCGCCAAGCCACAGGGACCAGAAGCATGTTAATAGTTCTTACTGAACATATAATAATCACATCTGTGCTCATAAAGCTGTACAGGACGTGAGCATATGTTTAATCCAGTGCCACTTTTGACAAGACTAATTAGGACAAAAGCCCAAACAGACAACAAACTTGATAGTAAAATCAACCAGATAGTACAAATGTACAGAGATATGATCTTAATCTACTCAGCCAAAATCATTTTCAACAATTATCTAAATCTTAAGATTTTGAGCTACATTCAGAACAGATATTCAGTCCCTTTTCTCTAACTTGAATTCTGATATCTAGGACCAGAGAAATTGAGAAAAAAAAAAACAATGTGACAAAGGTCTTTACCTTGTCTCTCCCTAGGGCAGCATAATGTTGTAAACCATTGCAGGAGCCATCCTAAGAGAGAAAATCATGGTAGTCCAAATAGTGATCAGTTAATAAACATGATTCATTTTATACAGAGATGACAAAAATGATAAACATTACAACAAGTATGAACATTACATGGTTAGTAGAGGTTTACAAAGTTTGTCAATGATTAATTCTAGCTGGCAAAGTTGAACTTGTAGGGAGTTCAAATCTGGGGACCTTGTTCAGACGTGTGCATCTATTTTCCAGTAATGATAACCAAAATTACTACCCTCTTCTTAGCAAATACATTCATGCACTCATGGTAGTAATCCCTCACATCATCCTTATAATCTTACTCTATATAGAGACAGGTGAACAAATGCAAATTATATGCACATATACAATAGGATATTTAAAATCCAAAGTATCTAGGTTAACCTGAAAAATGGAACATGCCTAATTTTAGAGGTTTTGCTTCTGTATACATTTCTTAGCTTTTCTCATTCTTAACTCAAATGAACAAGCAAAGAAAAACTGCTAATTTTGGTTTAAATTTGGCTTTTACCATTCGTAGCTTAAACAAACAAGCAATGAACCCTAATGTATCAATGTTCATCTTAGGCAACTGACAAGGAATATGGTCCTTACACATAAGAGGAGATTATTGGTTGTTAACCTAATTTTATAAATCTAGAGCTAGATCTCTTTTCATCCCATTATTTTGATAAACAGCATGGTGCCTGTATGGAGTGTATCAAGATCTCTAGACACTCATGACAATTTGAAGATCCTTTGTCTGCTTCTATTGATTGGCTTCACGCTGCCTCACAATTTAAATTAAGTCCTTCCACGATAAGCAAATATAAAGAAACTTGAGAACCGCAGTGCAATTTTATGACCCTAGGCTTGTAAAGTTTTCCATGTTGATTCAAGTGATCAAATTTTGGGATAACCCGTAAATCCTAATATGACTTCGGCATCATCTTAATGGGAGTCTGAAAACATCGCCACTAGATTTGTCAACTCTAATAAACAATTTGCTAAGATATTTACCAAGTCACTAAGAAGAACAAAGATTAATTATATTTGCACCAAGTTGAGCCATATGACTTGTATGCTCCAACTTGAGAGGGGTGTTATAATTACAAAATTAAGGTGTGGATCCTTTATAATCAGGAATATCTGGATTACATATGTATTATTATGAATGTTTTTATTTATTCTCCTATCATATCTTTATTATTACAAGATATTAAACCTCCTCTATTTATTGTATTAATTTTGATTTCTCAATATAAATAAAGCACCCTCATATTGTGTTAGAAACACCCATTTTTAGCTCAATGTCTTACTTTCCAATAGTTTAACAATTATAAATAATTGGTTGGGACTAGGAATACGTAATGTGATTTTTTGCCACTCCTATTATCGACCTAATTTATTAGATATGGTATATTTTGATATGCTAAAATTCATTCAACCATGCAAATACCTGATGTACTGGAATATGTGAGATGAATGTTTCGGGTGACGGGCTTTTCAAAGCTTCAGTTAGAGTTATGCACACAGCTAAGCACTGCAATGGATCCTCTGCTTTCAACCACCACCGCCTCCCTTCAAGAGGTTTGTCTGCAGAATCAAATATGTCTTCAAAATGATTTTCAGTAAATGCTATGCGTCCCTCATGGGATAGTTTATCAACACCGCCAGCATAGAGATTTGCTAAGTGTATCTTCAGCCACCGTAGGCCAGACTTTCCAAGAGGGCGTCCATCTGCGAATTCCAATATTCCCCGGCACAAATCTGAACCAAGGTGATTTAAGTGTGGGTGCATGGGATATGCACGCCCTCGGAAATCAACGTTGTGTGGGTAGTAAAAGCCCTCTTCATCCTTCATTTTCCGTGCTACCTGTACCCATATTGGTTGGGTCACCAGACAAAGAATATGGATTACAAACTAATGACATATTGTTAAAGAGGCTTACAGTAAGTTTAAGTTCTGTGTCACAACGTTGTGAATATCTCTCTCTGTTCTCTTTCTGCACAGATTTGACTTTCCACCTCCATTTCTTTATCTTTGCTTCATCATCAGTATCTGGTTCATCAGGTAAAGGAACCTGGCAACAGAAATTTAAACACCATTTCAAACCATAGTCAAGTCTCTTAAAGCATAACTTCAAAATATGAAATTCATAATCCGTAGACCATGTGAGATGTAGGCATAGTAATAGTCAAACAAGTTAATAAGCTACAACATAATCAGTTGACAATTATTAAAACAAGCAGACAACAACCACTTAATTGTACTTACATCATCGCGGTCCACCAAATCAGCAAGACGGCCTCCACTAGCCCATATCCTGTCTACAACACTCAGTACCTTTTTATTTATCCTCCATTTTGTATGCCCAAGAGTATCCAGAGCCTGATCACATGAGTTTATGTTTGTTTAAGAAAAATTCCTTCCCCAACTCTTATTTAGATAAAAGAATAGTGAAACGCACACTGGTTTCAAACACCTTCCCTGAGTAACCCTAAAATTTGTATGTAATGCAGTGTACCCAACAAGCATGATATCTATAACAAATTCAGACCTCAAATACAGGCTCTAATTGCTTCCTGGGGGCCCTCTTAATAGCTTCTCGTTGTTGCCTGACTCCATGAGTACGCATGACATAAGAAGGTAAGAACAAGTGCCCACCTTTGTCATAACTGTGAAAGTACAACAAAGAGAAAATGGAGAAGTCAGCACTTAACTCAGACATTCAGCTAAAAGAAAAAAAAACACGGTAGTGATTTATTTATTGTAAACATTGATTCATGTGATTGACCGTGTATAAGGAAAATGTTCATTCACATTTTGAAACTGATTGTAAATGGAAGTTTATAGGGTTAATAGTATAATTTAGTACAACAAAGTACACTGCAGACTTGCAATAAGCATAAAGTATCCTCAACAACAGGAAAAAAATAAAAAGCCACAACAAAAGAAACGAAAACATGAATAAAACAGGGTAGCCCAATCCCATTGCCAATAAGAAATAATATATCCCTTAAACAAATGACAACCACAGCCCAAGCATTACCAGAGAAGCTAAGAGCTAATCCACGGACAACCAAATGCATCAAAGGGTAGTATATTAAGGAGTATCATACGCTGACCATCTTCATATTTTTGTTACCTTGTTTGGAGTTTGGACCACCTTCTAGCCCCAATTCATAGCATTAGTTTAAAGAAAAAGCTTTGAAATCATACCCAACTATAAGATAGAAATACAGAAAGGTAGCAAGACAGCAAATAAATGCGTTAGTTATCATACCCTGTCCAGTTGACTGGTGGAACCAACATAGGCATATAAGGAATAACCATATTTTTGGCCTGTAGAAAAATGGAAAATTTCAAAAGAAATAAATGACTTGTAGAATCCATGGACGCAAGCAGAGATGGTTATAAACAAATACACACACAAAAGAAATATATATAAATATATATATATATATAAGATATTAAGATGCAATCATCAATTGAGAACTGATTGAATAAACAGTACCTACGCTTTAGCTTTGATACCCAATAAGATAAGCTAATAAACCTCTGAAAATTGATGTCATTCAATCAGAGAGATATGGACAGTGTCATGTGAGATAAAAGGACCAATTTGTTCATTGATAACCATCTCCCCAATATAGTATGAAATTCTCCCACTGGAGAAACTCTATTCATCTACACCCAAAGACTTGACAATAAAATATGGATTCTACATAACCACTATCCACACCATGGGCTATGGCAGGGAGAGAAGTATATTTAAAAAGAAGAAACAAGCTTTGATGTGCCACAAGCATGACTATAACACCAATTAACTCCAGGGTAAGCAGGTAAATTTACTACCACCCCCATTGGGCACCAAAATCCATTTAGCAAACTGATAGGCCCATTTAGCAAAACACGAGAGATAATGAAAAGAACAACAGAGCATAATACTGGAGAGATGTCCCTAGATGCGATAAGCAAGGAACTGCATTCGTGGGCTTGGAGATAAAGATATAGTTCAGAAGCTTCGAGTATTGTGCTCCAACCTAATAATAAACCACGTTGACAAAAAAACCGCACGTTCCTACAAAAGTTTTCTAGGATCAAGGGTTTAGGTCTTATCATGAACTGGGAGTAAGTCTATATAGGACAATATTTAAGGTAGTATCCTGATAAAATCACTACACTAAGTCTAAAGTCCAGGAAAAAGTTAAATTGGCAAGATTTTGATCTTACAAGTAGGCTTACAAGTACGACTGTAAATGCTGGAAATTCCTTAATATATAGACTTACTGTGAACTCAAAGTCTAGGAAAAAATATTAAATTGATTTTGATCTAGCTAGATTCTCGTGTATCTCCTTAATTCTCTCTCCTCTCTTAACTTTATCATCATTATCCTATGATTGTCAAGATCCAGCACTGTCATGATTATGTAAAATTTTTCCTAGCCCTGATTTAATTCAGGATCTAAATTATCAATAAAGAAGTCCATGAGCTAAATCTCCTTTCCAAGTCAAAGGCTTAGTACCTTTGACAAAATAACAATGCCTAAAACGTTACTGGGAGATATCCCGAATGATGAACAATTCCATTTAAATTTCAACCGAAGAACAAAAGGTGATCGAATATACTTACAGTTCTGTCAAGGCCTTTAAGAATTAGAGGGTCACATTGAATAATACCATATCTTCTGCTTGATTTACTGTTTAATTAAAAACAAAATCCAGAGCAACAATGTAAAATACTGCTGGAAAATTTAACTTGACTATGAGAGACAGAGAATAAAGCTCACATTGACTCTTTTGTCACTGTTATAAATGAATGAATAAATGCAGGTCGGATATCACGTGCATCATCCAGTAATTGATCTGATGATGGTTGTATATATGCTGTTTGCAACAAGAGCTCAATTAAACGGCTTCCAACCTGTGATGTGGAGAGGGTATTGTCTAATTAAGCAAACAAATAGCAGAATCAAAATTTATAGTGTAGGAGAGACTACACAAACCTTTGTCTTTATGACTGTTCCCCACGGTTTTGTATCGTCCTTGTCCTTCACCAGCGCCTAACTGCGACTAGCTTTTGCTTTTTCATCAAATCAATGAATTTTTTCCATAGCTTTTGTTCTTCTTTGATGTCCCCAACAGACTCGACTGCTTCATTTTTCTTGCTTCTATCACCCTTTTCTTCTTAGTTTTCTCCAAAAACTTGTATATTCTAACCTGAACCATCAAATAATAAACAGTACATAAGGTTGTACCCATAACAAGAGATTCAATTAAGATACAGATAGATATACAATGTCATTCCAGGAAGTTTACTAATCAGAATAAACTGTAGAACATACATAACCAGACAAAAAGAATGAATGTTTTCCCGTTACAAAGTCCCAATCCTCGAGCCTAATAGTTGTATCAGAAGGTGTATGTGATATGTGGAGATATAGATTAGCTTTAGTAAGGACTGTACTCCTCAGCTCTAAAAAACCCTTACATCACACATATCCAGTCCCATTTTATGATTGCCACACCTGGTTCCAGCCAACCTCCAACATAAGTGTACATTTTTTCTATTAAAAACATAACAGGAAAGCCATATTTTTATTTCAACATTACAGGTAACTATGTAGATCTTCAACTCCTCGAGATATTCCACTCTTCCATCTCCATCCTTTTAAACTTCCTCCACATCCCCACGAGTTGCCTAAGGGTGTTCCTAAGTGGCATATAAAAGATCTGAGAACTTTCCAGATCTTCTAAACTGACACGATAGGAACACACTCGAATTTATAGAACATAATTCAAAACAGTGCGAAATGAACAATATAGAACAACCACAAAAAAACACGATCAATGCAACATCCCACCTGATTTTCAATGGCATCACCTATACCGCACGCAGCCTGCACAACCCTGGCAGTGCCAACGGTGGCATGCTCGGTTCCGGTCATCAACAGCCCCATTAACTTATGCACTGTGATAACTGCCATCTTGTCCACCGGTAACTGCACAAAGTACGGTGCATAGGCTGTCCTATTCCTCCCTGAATTATACATTTCCTGTTCCTTGGCAATGGCATCCCTTAGAGGCTCAAACCAGCCAAGAAATAGCGACTTCATGTACGGCAAGTTGGGTGCCAACTTCTGCTCACACATGTCCGCCAAAAGCTCCCTATACTCCCTTACCGCCTCCTCCCACACCTCGGTCTCGATCTTCACCTGCCTTCTTCTCAGCTCCTGGTACCTAGACTGCCCCACGCCCTTCACCTGATTTTGCCACCTATGACCAACCACCTCCTTCTGCTTCTCCTTCTTCATCCCCTGCAACAGTTCTCGAATTCCACCAATTGGGGCAGCCTCTTCATCCTCCAATTCACCCTTCTCTTCTTTATCCATATCCTGTAACAGCTGTTGTTGAATTTCATCAGCCGGGGAAGCCTCTTTCTCCAACAATCCACTCCTCTCTTCTTTATCCATCTCCTGCAACAGCAGCTGCTGGATTTCCCCAGCAGCCTCTTCCTCCATAAACTGCACCTGCTCTTCTTTATCCATCTCCTGCAACAGCAGCTGCTGAATTTCATCAACAGAAGTCCCATCTTCATCTACGTCCGTGGAAGAAACCGCCTCAGCAACGCCGGAGAACCCTTTAGCGCGCAATGGAAACTGAAAACGGTCGCACCTAACACAGTATCGTTGTGGCAAGTTGGACAGAATATTGGTTCTGGGAGAGTAAAGGGAAGCACGGGAGAAAGAGAGGAGTCTGGGAGAGTGGAAGTTGACGCTAACACCGCGGCAGGCTTGTCTCGCAGCGTGGCGCCACATGTTCGATGAAATGACGGAGAGAGAGGGTTGGGAAAGAAGAGGGCAGGGAAGAGAATCGAGTCCCTTGGCGAGGGAAATGGAGGAAGGGAACATCAATTTGAATGGAATGGGAACGAGACGAAGGAGAAAAGAAAGAGAGGTGAAGATGGTGAGAGTGGGAAAAAGGGTTCCAAATTCATAGAGCAGTGAGAGTGTGGAATCATGGAATGAACGAATGAATAAATGAACGAAAGTGTTTCGCCGCCTTTAACAGAACGAAAGTTGCGGGAGTGAAGAATGCTATAGCCACGACGGCACAAAAACCCTCCTCGCGATTCAATGGGGTTTTGCAAATAACCTTTTAAGAAAAATACTTGAATTAGTTATGTTCATTTATAAATTATTTAATGGTAAAAGTTACTCAGGATAAATTCTCCAAAATGTGAGAAAGTGTGATAAAAAATTATGCATTTATAAAATAAAAATGTATAGGTCATTTTTTTCTTTTTAGTTTAAAATCAAAAGTTACGTGATTTAAATAATAATAATGATAATATTAGCATAGTGTTAATAATAAGTAGTTAAGTTGGATGGTTAAACTTGATGTAATTGTAGTTTATATTTTAATAATTAAAATGGTATATTATCAAAAGGTATCATGTTTATATTTTTATATTTATTTAATTCAATACATACCATATTAGTGTTTTTACGAGCTTCAGTAATACATAATTTTTAAATATGATTATATACATATATATATATATATATATATATATATATATATATATATAAGTTTTATTATATTAAA